>Ga0209382_10001140_pt1 | contig 42693 bp, 26 predicted proteins | sample SoiMetdeltSBSDD5_FD_187599 | JGI IMG/M metagenome (GOLD analysis project Ga0209382, IMG submission 187599) | Bulk soil microbial communities from a Populus tree surrounding site in Tennessee, USA - Soil MetaG P. deltoides SBSDD5 (SPAdes) (version 2) | ecosystem: Environmental > Terrestrial >... | reverse complement strand
AAGGTCAACAAAGTGTGGGTGGTCGCGGACATCGGCAGTCAGATCATCAACCCGATGCACGCGGAAAACCTCGTCCAGGGCGGCGTGGTCGAGGGCATCAGCCACATGATGCAGGAGGTCACGTTCAAGGACGGCGCGGCGGTGCAGAGCAACTTCAACAACGTGCCGCTGTTGCGCATGGCGCAGGCGCCACAGGTCGAACTGCACTGGATCAAGTCGAACAACCCGCCGACCGGCCTTGGTGAGCCGTCGCTGCCGCCGGCGCTGCCGGCCGTAGCGAACGCGATCTTCGCGGTGACTGGAACGCGCGTGCGCTCGCTCCCGCTCTCGAAGCACGGCTTCCGCTGGGCGTAGGCGCCAAATCCGCTCAACTCCCAACCTCCAACTCAACTCCCAACTCCCAACCCCGATGTTGGGGGTTGGGAGTTTTCATTTTGGGAGCCGTCTCTCGCCCAAATCTGCGCAGGCTGGTATTGCAGTTTGGTCATGAGCGTTGACATTCATTTACTGCTGACTCATTAATACCCAAATTAGGCCATACCCGAAACGTATGAGCCCTGTCGCTCATGTCGGGTATGCCGGAGGGACGGTATGCGTCTGAACTCGACCGAGGAAGACACTTCGTTTGTGCTCTTTCGGCGAGCATGGAGCGCGCTTGCGCTCGTCATGTTCGCGTTGATCTTTCCCACAAGCAGCTATGCGCAGGCCACGCTTGCCGGCGCGGTTCGCGATTCATCCGGTGCTTTCCTGCCGGGCGTGACGGTAGAAACATCCAGCTCGGCGCTCATTGAAAAAGTTCGTACGGCTGTCACCGACAGCACGGGCCAGTATCAGATCGTGGATTTGCGTCCCGGCACCTACGACCTCACGTTTTCTCTGTCGGGTTTCCGCACTGTCAGGCGAGAAGGCGTCGAGGTTCGTGGCGCCGGCGTCATCACCATCAATGCCGAACTCAGTGTCGGTGGCGTTCAGGAAACGATCACCGTGACGGGTGAGACTCCCGTCGTTGAAACCCAGACGGTTCGTCGTCAAGCGGTCCTCGAAAACAAGACGATTACCGAACTCCCGGCGGCTCGCGGATACGGCGCGATTCTCGCTGCCATCCCGACCCTTCAGGGTGCCGGGGCGAATTCGTCCTCCTCGGTGAATCCGAGCTTCTTCAGCGCGCATGGCGGGCCCGGCAATGAGGGACGCGTCATGCTCGATGGCCTGAGCGTTGGTGCGGCCTTCAACGGAGGCGGAGTATCTGGAAACGCCTACGACACAGCAAACGCGCAGGAAATGCAGATTTCGATTTCCGGTTCGTTGGGTGAAGCGGAGATCGGCGGGCCGATGCTGAACATCGTCCCGAAGACCGGCGGTAACACCTTCTCGGGAACGGTGTTTGGTAGTGGAGCCGGTGAATGGGCGCAGGGCAGCAACATCGACGATGAACTGCGTGCGTTTGGTATCACCGAGGCGGCGGCGCTCATCAAGCTGTGGGACATGAGCTTCGCGCTGGGAGGGCCGATCAAGAAGGACAAGCTGTGGTTCTTCGCCAACTATCGAGACTTCGGCAACCATACCGACATCCCGGGCCTGTACGGGAACCTGTACGAGGGAGACCCGACGCACTGGGATTACGCGCCGAATCCGAACGTGAAGACGCGCACGGCAACGTCGAAGACCGTCACCTCCGTTCGCCTCACCACCCAGGCGACGCCGCGCAACAAGTTCAGTTTTTATTACGACTACCAGTGGGACTGCGATCAGGGATCCCAAAGCCTCTCAGAAGGATGCCGGACCAAGGGTGACGACTACAATTTCGGCACCGTCTTTGGCTCCGGGTTCTCGTCTGAAGGCAATACCAACTTCTGGGACGCGCGCGAGATCATCTCGCAGGTGACCTGGTCGTCGCCCGTCACGAACAAGCTTCTTCTTGAAGCCGGCTACGCCACTTTCGTGAGCCGCTGGGGCTGGCAGCCGCAGCCAGGGATGATCACAAACCTGGTCAACATGACGACGGTCGTGCCGACCTTCCGCGTGTATCGCGGCGCGTACAACATCCTCGACAACTCGCAGAACCCGAATACCTGGCGTGCGTCGGCAAGCTATGTCACCGGCGCGCACAACATGAAGTTCGGATACCAGGGCGCCTATCACATCGAGGAGACCACCGACCTTGCCAACGACGCGCAGATGGCCTTGACCGACCTCGGGTTCCTCGTACCCGGGATGTACTCGGCCGAAATCCGTATCGCGCCATGGCAGCAGAGCAACCGGACGCAGTATCACGCGTTCTACGCACAGGATCAGTGGACGCTGGGCCGCATGACACTTCAAGGTGCGCTCAGGTATGACCGCGCATGGAGCTGGTTCCCCGCGGACCATAACGGGGCGCCACAGGCCTCGCGATGGAATGCGGCGCCGATCTCGTTCCCGCGGACCGATGGCGTAACCGGCTACAACGACATCACGCCACGAGGCGGGTTTGCCTACGACCTGTTCGGCAACGGCAAGACGTCGTTGAAGGTCAACGTCGGGAAGTATCTCCAGAGCGCGAACAACCAGGAGAACTACACGATCAGCAACCCGGCACTCGATGGCCGCAACGGACGACGGGGCCCCAACTTCCAGACGGCGGCTTCACGGGTGTTCATCGATTTCGACGGCGACCACGATCCGGACTGCAACATGCTCGATCCGGCGCCAAACGGTGAATGCATCTCTCCGCTCGGAAACTTCGCGAATCCGAATGCGTTGACGATCGTCAACCCCGACGTCTTGCATGGCTGGGGAGTGCGACCGTACGACTGGCAATGGGGCGTCTCGGTGCAGCAGGAAATCTTCCCGCGGACTTCCCTCGAAGTCAGTTACAACCGCCGCTGGTTCAACAATTTCTTCGTCAACGACAACATCAACCTGTCGCCGTCGGACTTCGATCGCACGACGATCACGGCGCCGACCAACTCGAAGCTGCCGGATGGCGGCGGATACCCTGCCACGTACATGTTGCCCAAGCCTACGGCGAACCCGGCGATCCAGAACCGCTACACGTTCGCCAGCGACTACGGCGACTGGACCAACTATTGGCACGGTCTCGATGCTACGGTGAATGCGCGCCTTCGGAATGGACTGACGCTCCAGATCGGATCGAGCACGGGTCGCGCGGTGACAGACAACTGCGAGGTTGCGGCGCAGGTGCCCGAGGTGTTCAACCCTGCTCTGACCAATCCATCACCGTTTACGACGAGCGTCTTCCAGCAGATCGACTCGTGTCACAAGGTCGAGTCCTGGCAGACGCAGGTTCGCGGCTTCGCCTCGTACGTCATTCCGCGGATCGACGTGCTTCTCAGCGGCATCATGCGTTTCCAGCCCAATGCCACGTTCGGCGTGGGCGCGACGCCTGAAGGGAACAGCACCGGCCTTTCCGCGAACTACGTCCTCCCGACCGGCCAGCAGGTCAACCTCTTGTTGCCAGGAAAGGAATATGCGGACCGCATCAATCAGGTCGACCTCCGCGTCGGCAAGCTTTTCGACATCGGCGGCACGCGCACGAACGTCGCCATCGATCTGCTGAATCTCTTCAACGCCAACACCGGCACAGCGTTCCAGCAGAATTATGGCGACGGGTCGCAGTACCTGCAGCCGACGCAGATCCTCAACCCTCGCTTCGTCCGGTTCAATGTGACGATGGAGTTCTGAGCACAACGGTGCGAAGGTGCGACGGGCCGAGGCCGTCGCACCGTAACTACGTCGAGCGGTCCTTCCACGAATCGCATTACCGAACCGCAATAGTGGCCGCCGACGATCGAAACGCGAGCACTCCCCACGCCGGAGTCGGGGCGCTCGCGGCCGCGCCGTAATCCATTCCGTCGTATTCGCAAGATTCAAGCCCCCGAATTTATCCGGATTTTCACGTAGGAATCGCGTGATCCATGGGTAATCCGAAACTACTATGCGGGGCACATTGTTTGCCTTTAAGAGGCCGGCCCGCTACGGGCGATGTTGCCCGGGTCCTGTCCGCGGTGACCCTTTCAGTCGGAGGAAAGGTGCATGGGAGTTAGGTTCGTTCGTTGTCTCGCCGTTATGGCGCTGATGGCCTTGATGCCATCTCTGGCGCACGCGCAATCGTCTATTACCGGCACGATTCGGGACGCCTCCGGCGCAGTTTTACCGGGTGTTACCGTCGAGGCCGCCAGTCCAGTCCTCATCGAGAAAGTGCGCTCAACGGTGAGCGATGACACGGGCGTGTATCGCCTCACGGAACTTCTGCCGGGCACCTACAGCCTGACCTTCACACTGCCCGGGTTCGCCACAGTCAAGCGCGACGCCGTCGAGATTACGGGTGCCGGTGTCATAACGCTCAACACCGACATGCGCGTGGGCGAGATCCAGGAGACGATCACTGTCACCGGTGAAACGCCCATCGTCGACGTGCAGAGCACACGGCGGCAGCAAGTCATCACCGACGAGACTTTGAACGCCCTTCCCGCCACGCGCGGCTACAACGCGCTCATTTTTCTCGTACCTTCGGTGACCGGCGGCAGCAACCAGATCGATCTGATGCCCGCGATGCGCATCTTCTACAGCCATGGCGGACGCGGGAACGAGGGACGCACCTACGTCGATGGCTTGAGCACGGGCTCGGCGTTCAATGGCGGCGGCGCCTCGGGCTACATCATCGACACTGCGAACTCCCAGGAAATGCAGTTGACCCTGTCGGGCGGCCTCGGTGAGAGCGAGATGGGCGGCACGAGCGTCAACTTCATCCCGAAGACTGGTGGTAACACTTTTTCAGGTCAGGGGTTCTTCAGCACGGCGGGTGAGTGGTCGCAGGGCAGCAACATCGACGACGGGCTGCGTGCCATCGGCCTCAGCCAGCCTGCGGCGCTCTACAAGAACTGGGATGTGCAGGGCTCGCTGGGCGGCCCAATCCTCCACGACAAGCTGTGGTTCTTCGGTAACTACCGCGACTTCGGTTCGCACGACGACATCCTCGGGATGTATGCGAACCTGAACGCTGGCAACGCTAATGCGTGGAACTACCTTCCCGATCAGAACCTCAAGGCGCGCAACGCGGTTTCCCGAACAGTCACCGCTTTGCGTTTGACGTCGCAGGTGACGCCGCGTAACAAGGTCGGGTTCTTCTTCGACAACCAGCTGGCCTGTGACGGCTCATCGTTAATCACGACATCCGATGACTGCCGTCCTCGTGGAAACGACTGGGTTGCGAGCGGTACCACGAGCATTGCACCTGAAGCGGCCAGCGGCGCACAAGGCACGGCGGGCGGCGCATTCGGTTACGCCGACTCCTGGCAGCGCGTCATGCAGGGGACATGGAGTTCTCCAGCGACGAGCCGGCTTCTGCTCGAGGCAGGTGTCTCGACGTACATCAGCAAGTGGGGATGGATGGAGCAGCCAGGTGCGATCTTGAACTTGAACCAGGTCCAGGAGCAGGCCGCGCAAACTGGCACCTTCGCCGACGGCACGCCGTGGAGCATGCCTGCCAACTTCACGTACCGGGGGCTCGACTGGAACTTCAACAACATGCAGAACCCGACGACGTGGAAAGCATCAGCCTCCTACGTCACGGGCGCCCACAACATGAAGATCGGGTACGTCGCTGCATACAACCGGACCGACAATCTCAATCACTACAACGCCACGCGCCTCAACTACCGGTTCCTGAGTGGTGTGCCGAACCAGCTGACGATGCAGCTCGGCGACTTCATGATCAAGGACCGCAGCCAGTATCACGCCGTTTACGCGCAGGACCAGTGGACGGTCAACCGGCTCACGCTGCAGGGCGCCATCAGGTACGATCGTGCGTGGAGCTGGTCGCCTGAGGGTCAGGGTGCCGATGGAATCGATAAGTTCCGCCCGGCTCCGATATCCTTCCCGTACACCGTTGGTGTGCCCGGCTACAACGACATCACGCCACGCATGGGCGCAGCGTACGACTTGCTGGGCAATGGAAAGACATCGCTGAAAGTGAACCTGGGCAAGTACCTGCAGCCAGCGAATAACCAGGATCGTTACACGCTGATGAACCCGGCTGGCGGCACGCGCTTTCAGCGCACGACGAACCGCACGTGGAACGACCGTGGCGGCCTCGGTATCAACGGCGACTACATCCCGCAGTGCGATTTCATGAACCCGAACGCCAACGCCGAGTGCGGCCCATGGCAGCAGCTCGCGTTCGGCCAGCCGCTTTCAGCCGCGCCGATCAACCCGGCGATCCTCGAAGGCTGGGGCGTGCGGCCATCCGACTGGCAGTTCGGCGCGTCGGTTCAGCACGAAGTGCTTCCACGTACGTCGGTCGAAGTGGGCTACTACCGCCGTTGGTTCCAGGGCTTCCTCGTGACTGACAATCTCGCATCGACACCGGATGACTACCAGCAGTACACGTTTACGGCGCCATCGCATCCCTCCCTCCCGGGTGGCGGCGGCTACAGCGTCACGTCGTTCAATCCGCGGACGAACTTCTCAGCGGCGACCAACTACACCACGTTTGCGAGCGATTACGGCGACCAGTACCAGTACTGGCATGGGGTTGACGTCAACTTGAACGCGCGGCTCACCAACGGCCTGGTCGTTCAGGGCGGCACCAGCACGGGTCGCGGTGTCAGGGACAACTGCGAGGTCACGGCGAAGGTTCCCGAATCGCTGCTGACTGCCCCTGGTCCGACGCAGCGATGGGAGCAGATCTCTTCCTGCCACGTCGCGGAACCGTGGCTGACGCAGATCCGAGGTCTCGCGACCTACGTCGTTCCGAAGATCGACGTGCAGCTTGCCGCAAGCTTTCAGTTCAAGCCGGGCACGCTCGGTCTTGCCGGAAACGATTCGGCCTCGAACGGAGACTCCATCCAGGCGCGCTATGTCGTGACGAATACCCAGGTGCCCGGAATCCTCAACAACCAGCAGACCGTCAACCTGCTCGTTCCCGGTCAGCTTTATGGGGACTACGTCCGGCAAGTTGACCTTCGCGCCGGAAAGATCCTGCGGTTTGGCCGCACTCGGTCTCTCGTTGCCGTCGATCTATACAACCTGTTCAATGCGAACCCTGGCCTCACTTACCAGCAGGGCTTCGTTGGAACAGGGTCGACGTGGTACAACCCGCAGACGTTGTTGATGCCGCGTTTCATGCGCTTCAACGTCACGGTCGACTTCTAAAGCACGAAGAGTACGAGGACCGCGAAGGGGCGGGCCTTCCTTTGGAGGGCCCGCCCTTTTCTTGTACGCTTCTTCAGATGCTCATCCGATCGGTCCTCCTGCTCCTGGCCGCACTATCGATGGTTTCGTGCGGCAGCAGTACGGCTCCCGCGACAACAACGTCGACCGCGTCGGATGTGCCGTATTTCGCTGAGCAGGCAAAGGCCGTCGGCATCGATTTCGTCCACTTCAATGGGATGGCGGGCGAGTACTACTACCCTGAGATCATGGCGCCGGGCGTTGCGCTGCTCGACTACGACAACGACGGCGATCTGGACCTTTACCTGGTTCAAAGCCAGATGCTCGGCAGGGGCAAGACGATCAAGGATGCCCTGTTCCCGCCCAAAGGACCGCTCAAGGATCGTCTCTATCGCAACGACCTCAGCGTTTCTGCGGACGGCAAGAGGACGTTGCATTTCACAGACGTCACGGATCAGGCGGGCATCGACATCCAGACTTACGGAATGGGTGTCGCGGCTGGTGACGTAGACAACGACGGGTTTGTCGACATCTACCGCACCGGTCTCACCGAGGGCGTTCTGTTGCACAACAATGGCAACGGCACCTTCACCGATATCACCGCCAAGAGCGGGACTGCGAACAAGGGTGGCTGGGGTGTGTCAGCCTCGTTCGTCGACATCGATCGCGATGGCTGGCTGGACCTCTACGTCGGCAACTATCTTCTGTACACCACCGAAGGGGACATCGACTGCCTGTCCGTCACCGGGCAGCACGATTACTGTCCGCCGAACAGTTACCGGCCGCAGCCTGACAAGTTGTATCGGAACCGGGGTGACGGCACGTTTGTCGACATCACCAAGGCCGCGTTGATCGGCGGCGCCTACGGGCCGGCGCTTGGCGTATCGACCGCGGACTTCAACAACGACGGCTGGATGGATATCTACGTCGGCAACGACGGCATGCCCAACCAACTGTGGATCAATCAGAAGAACGGCACGTTCAAGGACATGGCGTTCCTCAACGGCGCCGCCGTGAACGGTCAGGGCAACTCGGAAGCCAGCATGGGCATCGATGCTGGTGATTACGACAACGACGGCGACGAGGATCTGTTCGTCACCAACTGGCTGGCGCAGATGAACATCCTCTACCAGAACCAGGGAAACGCCGTGTTCGAGGATCGAAAGGCGGCGTCAGGACTCGGCGCGCCGAGCCTGGCCAAGACCGGTTTTGGTACCGCGTGGTTTGATTTCGACAACGACTCGTGGCTCGATCTGATCACGCTCAACGGCAGCGTCTCGATGATCGAAGCGCAGGCTCGCGCGAAGGATCCGTTTCCGTTGAAGATGCTCAACCAGTTGTTCCGCAATCTTGGCGACGGCCGGTTCGAAGATGTCTCGGCGCGCGGTGGTGAGCCGTTCAAGCTTCTCGATGTCAGCAGGGGAGCAGCCTTTGGTGATATCGACAACGACGGCGATGAGGATGTCGTGGTCGGGACGGCGAGCGGGCCTACGCGTCTGTTCGTCAACAACATCGGCAACAAGAATCACTGGCTCGGTCTGCGGCTGATCGGTGTCGGTGGGCGCGACATGCTCGGCGCCCGTGTATCCATCGTTCGTCCGAACGTTCCGACGCTCTGGCGTCGCTCGCGCTCGGATGGTAGCTATGCCTCTGCCAACGACCCGCGCGTGCTCGTCGGCCTGGGAACGTCAACGGCGCCAGCGACTGTTCGCGTGCAGTGGCCGGATGGAAAAATGGAGGAGTGGGCCGATCAAGGCATCGATCGCTGGACCACGTTGAAGCAGGGAAGCGGGAAATGAACATCATCAACTCCCAACTCCCAAGGCCCCAACTCCCAACGCCTTCAACATGGCGGCCGGCGAGGTTTGGAAAGTTGGGAGTTGGAAGTTGGAAGTTGGGAGTTGTCATAGTTCTTCTGCTCGTCGTTGGATGCAATTCATCGGGTCAACCCTCGAGCCCGCCTCCACAGACGATGCTCGATGTGACCCTGCCGGATCTCTCCCGCATGGATCCGTCAGTGCAGGAACAGGTGAAGCAGGGCTACCAGTCGATGCTCGAAACGGTCAAGAAACCCGGAGCCTCGGCAGAAGAGCGTGGGCGAGCCTACGGCAGCATCGGCATGCTGCTGCAGGCAGGCGAGTACTACGACGCCGCGGAGCCGGCGTACCTGAACGCCCAGGTATTGATGCCGCAGGAACCCCGGTGGCCCTATTTCCTTGCTCATCTCTACAAGAGCGAAGGCGACACGGCCAGGTCGATCACGACGTTCAATCGGGTGCTCGAGATCTCCCCGAATGATGTGCCGACGATGATTTGGCTGGGTCGCGGGTACTTGGATCAAGGGCAGGCAGATAAGGCCGAGCCTCTCTTCGAACGCGCCCGCCAATTGGCTCCAATGGTGCCATCAGTGCTCGTTGGGCTGGGGCAGGCCGCATTGGCACGGCGTGACTTCGCGCGCGCGGCCTCGACGCTCGAAGAAGCGCTGAAGCTCGACCCAGATCTGCAGAGCGTTCACTCGCCGTTGGCGATGGCGTACCGCGGTCTCGGGGACACGGCGAAGGCGGAGGAACATCTCAAGCAATGGAAGAACACCGAGGTCCTGGTGCCCGATCCATTCCGCCGGGAACTCGACTTGGCGCTCGAAAGCGGGTTGTCGTACGAGCTCAGAGGTGTGCGCGCACTGGAGCAGCGTGACTTCAAGGCCGCCGAGGGATTTTTCAAGAAGGGCGTCGACATCACGCCGGGAAGCTCGGCGCTCGGACGATCCCTCCGTCACAAACTCGCGACGTCTCTCTACATGCAGGGCGATGTGCGTGGTGCGGTGAAGTGGTTCGACGAAACCTTGCGCATGGCGCCGCCCAACGGGATCGACGAGACCGCAGCCAAGGCGCATTACAGCCTCGGTGTGTTGATGGCATCCAGCGGACGAGGTCAAGAGGCCATCAAACATCTCTCGGCAGCGGTGGGCTTCAGCCCCAACTACGTCGAAGCGTATCAGGCGCTCGCCGACGCGCTGCGCCGCAGCGGTCGGATCGAGCAGTCGATGACGCAGTACGCCGAAGCGCTCCGGATCAATCCCAAAGCAGCCGACGCGCGATTTGGTTACGGCATGGCGCTCGTCAAGCTGGGCCGCTACATGGCAGCGCGAGATTGGTTCGACGAGGCGTCACGACTTCACCCCGATCGTCAGGATTTTCCGTACGCGCTCGCGCGTGTGCTCGCCGCCGCTCCCGACGATCGCGTTCGCGATGGACAACGTTCGCAGGCCATCACCGAACGGTTGTTGCAGTCAGGCAAGACGATCGATCTCGGCGAAACGATGGCGATGGCGCTGGCCGAGCGTGGTCAGTTCGCGGAGGCAGTGGCGATACAGCGTTCGCTGATTCAGGCGTCGATTCGATCTGAGCTGGGTGGCGTCACCAAACATCTGACAGCGAACCTGCTGCGCTACGAGCGTCAGCAGCCGTGCCGCATGCCGTGGGCCAGCGACGACCCGATTCACTCGCCCGGCCCGGCTGTCGATCCCGGACTGCTCGCCTCCGTACCGGCGTCGACCTCGCAATAGTCCGCACGGCGAGCGACTCACGCCGCACAGCGCGCGAATCCGACACTATTGGCAGCGAATAACACCGATCAGACATTCTTGTCTGTTTCGTCGGTGATCCTTTTCATTTTTCCTCATCTAGAATGAACCCCGCTCAGCGTTCCTCCGGGTCGCGGAAACGCTCCTGGCCGGCCTGACCGGCTGGATTCGTAGAAATGAGTTAGGTTCTCCCCGGGTCAAGACGGCTCGCCCCGCTGGAGGCGGGGCAAGAAGACGCTGTGACTCCAGCGAGGCGGAGCCACATGCTCGCCGGTGCGAAGCGGAGCCTCGCTGGAGAGGTGAGTTGCATGGTGAATCCTGCTGACACTGCGTGGATGTTGATCTCAACGGCCCTAGTCCTGTTGATGACGCCGGCCCTGGCGTTTTTCTACGGCGGGCTCGTTCGCAGCAAGAACGCGCTGAACACGATGATGATGAGTTTCATCTCGTTGGGGTTCGTGGGCGTGCTGTGGGCATGTGTTGGGTACTCACTCGCGCTGACGACGGGCAACAACTGGCTGGGAGATTTGTCGCTCGCGTTTCTGAATGGTGTCGGCCTCGAAGCCACCGGTGCGGTGTTGCCAATCACGATTCCACACGCCCTCTATATGGCCTTCCAGGCAACGTTCTGCATCATCACCGCCGCCCTGATTTCGGGAGCCATCGTCGAGCGGATGAGATTCTCCGCATATCTCCTGTTCATCAGCCTCTGGTCAGTCGTGGTGTATGCGCCCATGGCGCATTGGGTCTGGGGCGGTGGGTGGCTGGCGGACATGGGGGCGTGGGACTTCGCCGGCGGGACCGTGGTGCATGTGAACGCGGGCGCCGCTGCCCTGGTGGCAGCGGTGGTCGTTGGACGCCGGTCAGACTACGGTCATGCGTCGATCCTGCCGCATAACATTCCGACCGTGCTGCTTGGAGCGGGTCTTCTCTGGTTCGGATGGTTCGGCTTCAACGCCGGGAGCGCTCTGGCCGCCGGTCCGATTGCCGGCCTCGCGTTCGTCACGACAATGCTTGCGCCCGCCGCCACGCTCGTGGTCTGGACATTCCTCGACATGATGCGTTCAGGCAAGCCAACCGCCGTTGGTTGTGCAACCGCGATCGTCGTCGGGCTGGTCGCCATTACTCCAGCCGCAGGCTTCATAAGCCCGATGAGCGCGATCGTGTTGGGTGGCATCGCCGCAGTCCCGAGCTACCTGGCTCTCATCATTCGCGCCAAGACGTCGCTCGATGATTCGCTTGACGTCGTCGCGGCCCACGGAGTGGGCGGGACGGTCGGGGCAATCCTGACCGGTGTTTTTGCGGACAAGGCGCTGAACACTGTCTTTGACGGCGCGCTGCACGGCAATCCGGCTCAGGTCGGTATCCAGGCGGCTGCCGTGGCGACGGCAATCGTGTACAGCGGCGGCATGAGTTTCATCCTGCTCAAGATGATTTCTCTGTTCATCCCGCTTCGTGCCACGTCTGCCGACGAGGCGACCGGCCTCGACGTGACGATGCACGGCGAGGAAGCGTATTTGAACATCACTGAATAGCGGTGTCATTCAACGGCCTCCGGGTACTCGTCCTCGAAAGCCGCCGAGCTCGGGAGCTGGCAACACTGGTAACGACCTACGGAGGGGAGCCGATTTCGGCTCCCTCCATGCGCGAGGTCCCCCTCGAATCGAACACGGAGGCAGTGGCATTTGCCGAGGGTCTCGAACGCGGCGAGTTCGATCTCGTGATTCTCCTTACCGGCGTCGGGACGCGTGCTCTGATCGCCACGATCGAACGGGTTCGAGGCAGTCGCGACAGCTTCATTGACGCATTGAAACGCTCGAGGATCGTCGCCCGCGGCCCCAAGCCGGTTGCGGCATTGCGCGAGGTGCAGGTACCGGTCTGGGTCACAGCGCCGGAGCCAAACACGTGGCGAGAGATTCTGGCGATACTCGACAGTCGCGCCAGCGAACTGTCGCTGAAGGGTCTGCGGGTTGCGGTTCAGGAATACGGCGTCTCGAATCCGGACCTGTTAGCCGCGCTTGGCGACCGCGGCGCAATCGTCACTGCAGTCCCTGTCTACCAATGGGCACTGCCGGAGGACCTGGAGCCACTTCGTGCCGCCTGTCGCGCGCTTTCTGAAGGCGCTGTCGACGTGATCCTCTTCACGACCGCAACCCAGGTCGTGCACTTGCTCAGCGTGGCTGAGTCGCTGGGACTCGGGCGCGCCGTCATCGACGGCGTCAGGAAAGCGGTTGTGGCTTCGATCGGCCCGACGACGTCAGAGGAATTACGGGAGCGCGGTACAGATCCCGATATGGAAGCGTCTCATCCGAAGATGGGGTTTCTTGTGCGCGAGGCGTCCGAACGTGCGAACGAACTTCTGAAAGCCAAGCAAGCTCGCATGTAACGAGCTAGCGCTGGGCCCTCGCGATGCGTCCACTAGGCGTGCGACGAAGAAAGTCAGCTCCCACCAGGAGCTCAACCACCCCACGACATGCCGTGGGTTCCAAACCCCAGAGGCGCGCGGCCTGAGCTTCGGTGAGCTGCATGCCAGGCATCTCGTTGAACTCACCGCGAACACGTTCGATGAGTCTCCCTAGATCTTCTTTGCGCGTAGACGTACCAGGAGTCATGGCGCCGCCCGGGTGCAAGATGCACGCCGCGAATGTCTCGTAGCACCGTTGAAAAGTCCAACGATCTCGCTGAGTCATGAACAGAGAGGTGCGTTCTTTTTCTACAACTGTGCAAGGTGGATACGAGACGCTACAACTTCGTTAGAGTTGGGAGACGAGTCAGGTCACCTTCCGAAGCTTTCGTCCAACGGCCAGCCCGAGATGATAGGCGCCCTCCTGTTGCAACCACACGTGGCGAGCGTGATTGTCCGCGAGTTCCACGATCAGCATGCGTTGGTCTTCCGGCAACGCTGACGCGATCTTCTCAACCAGTTGCTCCTGTCGCTGAATATCGACCGGCGCGAAGAGTTCGTCTTCGTGAATCGCCTGCAGCAGGTTCTCGTACTCCGTCTCGCACTGTTCTTCAGCGTCTGAAAACGACGGAACGTGTCGCAAGTAGCCTTCCTGCTCCAACTTGGATGCGCAGAGATCAGCCAGTTCGAGAAGTTCATCTGAAGTCGGCATATCTGGTTAGGTTATCAGCATGTCCGCCTCACAACCCTCTTCACTGGTGAGCTATGAGTATGGGTATGCCGCTGCCATACCTCCATTACGACGTGTTTACGGGCGAGGCGCTCGTGGGCAATCAACTCGCCGTGTTCACTGACGCGCGCGGACTCGACACGTCGAAGATGCAACGCCTCGCTCGAGAGATGAATTTCTCCGAGAGCACCTTCATCCTTCCCCCGGAACGGTCGGATACTGACATTCGCATGCGCATCTTCACGCCGATGAACGAGATGCCGATGGCAGGACATCCGACGATCGGAAGTACATTCGCGCTGGCGCACACGGGCCTCATTCGACCGGGCGCAGCCCGGTTCGTCTTTGGCCTCAATATCGGACCGGTGCCGGTCGAGCTCGAGTGGAAGGGCGGCGGGCTTGGCTTCGCGTGGATGACGCAGTCGACACCCGCCTTTGGACGTGTGATCGACGATCGGGCGGCCGTCGCGGCGACACTCGGACTGGCGATTGATGACCTTGCCTCGAATCTGCCCGTGCAGGAGGTGTCGTGCGGGGTGCCGTTCCTGTTCGTGCCGCTTCAGGATCGAAAGGCGGTCGATCGAGCGATGAGTGATGCCGCGGCGTTTCGCCGGTTCATGGCCGCGGCAGGCCTTGACCTGGCGATCTTCCTCTTCTCGATCGATCCAGCGGGCTCGGCCGAGACGGTATACAGTCGGATGTTCGCCCCCGAGTTCGGTATTGTCGAGGATCCAGCTACCGGCGGCGCGAGTGGACCATTGGGCTGCTACCTTGTCCATCACGGCGTCGTGGCGGGAGAGGCCGCGCAGCGGATGGTGAGCCTGCAGGGTGTGGCGATGGGTCGCAAGAGCCGCATACACATCTCGATCGATGGCCACCGGCACGACATCACTCGCGTGCGTGTCGGTGGTGAGGCCGTACTCGTCGGGCGTGGGGAGTTGCTGGTGTGATCTCACTGTCCGGCGTGAGCAAGCAGTATGGGCGTCAGGTCCTGTTCGTCGATGCATCTTTCCAACTGAATCCTGGCGAGAAGGTCGGGCTCGTCGGTCCCAACGGCGCAGGCAAGACGACGCTCTTTCGGATGATCGTGGGGGAGGAGTCTCCCGACGAAGGCGACGTGTCGGTGCCGAAACGGACCACCATCGGCTACTTCCGGCAGGACGTCGAAGAGATGTCGGGGCGATCCGTGCTCGACGAATCGATCGCGGGCAGCGGTCGCGTGGGTGTCCTGCATCATCAACTCGAAGCACTGCAGCAGGAGATGACAGATCCTGACAAGGCCGAAGACATGGACCGCATCCTGGCCCGCTTCGGCGAAGTGCAGGAGGAATACGAACACCTGGGCGGCTATGGCCTCGAGGCACAGGCGCGCGAAGTGCTTCATGGCCTCGGCTTCGACGATCAGCGGATCGACGGCGACGTCGGCCTGCTGTCAGGTGGATGGAAGATGCGGGTCGCGATGGCCCGCGTGCTCCTTGGCTCGCCGGATGTCCTGCTCATGGACGAGCCGACCAATCACCTCGACATCGAGTCGATCGTCTGGCTGGAGCAATATCTCAAGTCCCGCCCGGGCGCGTTGCTCATGACATCGCACGATCGCGAGTTCATGAATCGCGTGGTCACGAAAATCGCCGAAATCGACGACGGCGAGATCACGGTGTATTCGGGCAACTACGACTTCTACGAGCGCGAGCGCGCCATTCGCGAGGCCAACCGGGAGGCGGCGTATGCGCGGCAGCAGGCGATGCTGGCCAAGGAGCAGCGCTTCATCGAGCGTTTCTCGGCGCATGCCGCCAAGGCGGCGCAGGTGCAGAGCCGGGTCAAGGCGCTCGAGAAGATCGAGAAGATCGAGCTGCCCAGAAAGCGGCGCGTCGTTCGATTCGATTTCCGTCAGCCGCAACGGTCAGGCGACCAGGTTGCCGTGCTCGAGAATGTTTCGAAGGCGTACGGCGAGCGGGTGGTTCACGACGGCCTGAACATGACGATCAGGCGCGGCGAGCGCTGGTGCGTCATGGGGCGGAACGGAGCGGGGAAGACGACGCTGCTTCGCATGGTGGCCGGCGTGCTTCCACCCGACTCTGGCCAGATCGCGTTGGGCGCCAGCCTGAAGTTGGGTTACTTCGCTCAGCAGGCACTCGACCTGCTCGATCCCGATCTGACAATCGAGGAGCAGTTGCAGCGAGACTTTCCGGACGAGTCGATTGGCGTGCTGCGAAACCTGGCGGGAGCGTTTCAGTTTTCCGGTGACGACATCGACAAGAAGATTCGCTCCCTGTCCGGAGGAGAGAAGACGCGGCTGGTGATCGCGCGCATGCTGCTCAATCCTCCGAACTTCCTCGTTCTCGACGAGCCGACCAATCACTTGGATCTGTTCACGAAAGAGATGCTCATCGAGGCGCTGAAGGACTTCGAGGGCACGATGCTCTTCGTGTCGCATGACCGCGCCTTCTTGCGGCGCCTCAGTAATCGTGTCGTCGAGTTAGGGGGCGAGACCGGCGTCGAAACGGAGCCTCATCTCTATCCAGGTTCGTATGTCGAATACGTCGCTCGGACCGGACACGAAGCGCCGGGCGTGCATTCGTAGTGCGTGTTCGGCCTCTCTGTCGACGGCTCAACCGGGCGGGCGCCTGTGATCGGCTCCCGGTTCGTCGGCGTGGAAAATCGGGTCTTCCGGCGATCGCACTCACGGTAACGCGTCGCCCCGAGTTGATCCGAAAGACCGTGAGGAATCGTTTCCGTAACGAGCTAACTCGTACGTCAGCGGCGATTCACTGGCGACGCGCCGGCAGCGCCTCCAAACCCGATTTACCCACTTTGCTGGTCACGCCGCGAACAGGTCGCCGATCCCAGGCCGCCCGGTGAGCCGTCGCTCTGCCAGCGACGGCGGTGTGGCTGCGGTGGAGCGACTGTTCGCGCCGCGACACCCGACAGTAGGAAAAACGACTCGGGAGCGGTCCAATCGGCGACGGCGGTGATTCGCCACCGGCGGACGGATTACCTGGTTATCGAAACGATTCTTCCCGGGCGCGCGGATCAGGATCAGCCGTCGCCGTCATCGTCAGCAAAGGCGCGGACGAGCCGTTTTTCCGCGGCGTCGAACCGGAGCGAGGCCCGCAGCCATACCGTCGTTGCTGGCGCACGCGCCGCGTCTTACTTCGTCTTCGCGAGCGCGCGCACGCCGCCAAGCGAGAACTGCGCGATGTGCTGCGCCATCAGGTCGATCTCGCGTTCGTTCATCGACTTGGGTCGCAATGCGGCGACAGGATGAGTGAGTAGCGCCAGGCACTGCGCCTGCACGCTCATCGCACAGCGCTCGACGCGCGGGTCGTTCGCATCGCAGTTGAACATCGACGCGATGACTTCGCGCAGGTAAGCCATCCGCGGCTGCACCACCTTCTTCATCACGAGATCGAGCGCCGGTGTCGGGTCGGACAGCTCGCGCATCATGAGCTGATGGATCCAGCTATCGCGAGCGGCGACGACGCGCTTCAGGAAGATCGAGATATAGGCCGCGAGCTGGTCGTCTGCCGACCGGCCACACCCCGCTTCCCGAATCGAGTCGGTCGTCGACTGCATCGTTTTGATCGCAGAGCGAACGACTTCGTCGTACAGGCCCTTCTTGCCACTGAAGTGATAGTTCACGGCGGCCACGTTGGCACGGGCGCTCTTGCAGATCTCGCGAATCGTCACCTTGGAAAAGCCGCGTTCAGCAAACAACCGTTCCGCCGTCGAGAGCAGCCGCTCGCGAGTCTCCTTGTCGTGTCCCTGCATCAGAGCGTTCGTTTGAAGAGGAGTGTGGCGGCCGTCATCGCGATCGTGGAGAAGACGACGAGGAACAGCAGATCGTACGAGATCGCGTCGAACCCGGTGTTCTTGAGCAACAGGCTCTTGAAGGCGTGGACCGAGTAGGTGAACGGATCGACGTCGGCGATCGCCTGCATCCAGCTGGGAAAGCCGGCCTGCGGATACACTGCGCCGCTTGGAAAGTAGAGCACCGTGTTCAGAACTCCAAAAGTGGCTCGGGGCAGCAACGGGTCGGTCACTCTGACCATCAGCAGGAACATCAGGCTGATCAAGGCGAAGGCAGTCAGGCTGATGACGATGAGCATCCGCAGCAAACGCATCGGGTCGAGCGGGTTCGGTACGCCAGCGATGAGCGACCCGATCACGGTGATCACGATACCGGCAAGGACGGCCTTGATCGTGCCAGACAGGTTGAAGCCGGCGACCAACTCCAGCTTGGTGATCGGTGTTACGAGGTAGCCCTCGTGCAGGCCTCGCGCCTTGTCATCGATGAAGATGATGCCGCCTCCGATCATCACCATCATGAAGATCGACATGGTGATCGAGCCCGGCAACAGGTACTGGATGTACGGGACGTACGGATAGACCTCGACGACCTCGAGGGAAGCGACCGGTGTGACACGCTGCACTGTGACGGGCGTGTTGAAGGCGCTGACCAGCGAATTCACGGTACTTGCAAGGGTGGCCGAAACGAACGTGTCCGTGTTGTCCGAGATGAGGGCCACGCGCGGTTGCTGATCGGTCAACGCCCGGCGCGAGAAATCAGGTGGAATCTCCAGTACGCCGTTCACGATGCCGTTGCGAAGATCGGTGAGCGCGTGTCCCGGATCGGCGTACTCGAGCAGGTCCAGCGTGCGTGCGCCGGAGGAGATGGCGCCCGCCAGTTCGCGAATCTTCACGGCCGGGACACCGTGGTCCTGATCGACGATGGCCAGCTTGAGATGTTTGACGTTGCCGCCGAAGGCGTAGCCCAGCACGACCAACTGCAGCAGGGGGAAGATCATCGACATGACGATCAACATCGGGCTGCGGCGGAAGCGGCGCAGCTCTCGCTCGATGATGGCCAGGGTACGGTGCATGGCTGCCTGTTATCGCCTCATGACGAAGGGGCTATCCATCGCGGATGGCGCCTGGAGCGCGTCGCGAAGGTCGCGTCCGGTGTAGTGCACGAACACATCGTCGAGGGTGACCGTTTCCGCCTGTCGCCCGGGGATCGAAGCCTTGAGCGCGTGCGGTGCATCGAGAGCCACGAGCTTGCCGTGATCCACGATGGCGATGCGGTCGCAGAGCTTGTCGGCCTCGTCCATGTAATGCGTCGTGATGAGCACGGTCAAATCGCGCTGAGACTTGATCCGCTGCAGCATCGTCCACACGGCGGTACGGGAGACCGGATCGAGGCCGGTGGTGGGCTCATCCAGGAAGAACACGCGTGGTTCATGGACCAGCCCGCGCGCGATCTCGACTCGACGACGCATGCCGCCCGAGAGATTTTTCACCGGCTTGTCGGCCCATTGCGTCAGTTCCACCGCCTCGAGCAGTTCGGCGATCAGCCGAGTGCGCTTGTCGCGCGGGACACCATAGAGCTTCGCGAAGATCAACAGGTTCTCTTCGACGCTCAACTCGAGGTCGCTCGTCATCGCCTGCGGAATGACGCCGATCGATCGGCGAACATCGTCTGATTGGCGCGCGACGTCGTAGCCGTTGATGACGGCGGTGCCGGAGGTTGGCGGCAGCAGCGTCACCATCATGCGGATGAGAGTGGACTTGCCGGCGCCGTTCGGCCCGAGGAGGCCGACGATTTCACCAGCGGCCACCGTGAAGCTGATGTGGTCGACCGCGGTGAAGTCGCCGAACTTCTTGACGATGTCCCTGACCTCGATGGCGTTCGTCATCACTACTGGCTTCCGGCCTTCGACTGTGCACTCTCGGGTCGGGTCGCGCGTTCTACTTCAGGCGTGCTGGTCAACGGCAACACGACATACGCGGTCATACCGACGGCGAGACGACGATCGGCGTTGTCGACACGTAAACGCAGCTCGAACGTTTTGATATCGCGCTTGGTTCGGCTGACATCGCGCTGCGTGGCGTACCCGGCGTCTACGCCGCGATAGAACACTGTGCCCGCGCGCTCGTCGCCCGACGGCAGGCGAACGGTCAGCTGGTCACCGACGCGAACGCGATCGATATAGCTCTCCTCGACATCGATCCGCACCCACAGGTCGTCGGGATTGATCAGCGTCACAATTGGCTGGCCGGGTGTCACGACCTCGCCGGCGAGCGCGGCACGAACATCGACGACGCCGCTGATGGGGGCGTGGATCTCCGTGTAGGCCAACCGCACGTCAGCCTTGGCGCGCTGCGCGGAGGCGGCTGCCTGCTGCTTCTGACTGGCGTGCAGCTGATTGCGTCGAATGGTGACCTGCTCTGCGTTCGAACGCGCCAGGGCGACGGCCGCGCGCGAGGCCTCGATTTGCTTGGCGACCGCAGCGAGGCGTGATTTGCTGACTTCGTACGCGGTGCGCGTCTCGTCCAGCCGCTCCTGCGTGCCGATGGCATCCTTGAACATCTTCTGGGCGCGGTCGTAGGCGATCTTCGCGTTGTCGAACTCCGCCTGCGCGGCAGCCTCCTGCGAGCGGGTTGCTTCCAGATTGGCTTCGGCCTGAGCGATCTGATCCGTCGTCAGCCGCTCCTGGAGGCGGACGGCTGCCTCGCCCTCCTGCACCTGCGAACCCACGCCCTCGGCGCTGAAGGAGTAGTAGGCGCGTTCCTCGCGCAGTTCATCGGGGGCGAGCACTGCCAGCAATTGGTCGGCCTTCACCGTATCGCCTTCGGCGACGAGGAGTTTCTCGAGTCGCCCGGTGATCTGAGGGCTGACCGAGATGTGATTCGTGGTGACAATGCCGGTGAGCACAAGGCTCGTGGGCGGACGGCTGGTGTACCAATACAGACCCCCACCGACAGCCAGGACTATGAGCAGCGGGATCGCGCGTTTCATGAGTGTGAAACAACTGTATCAAACACGTGTTTGAATTGCCAGAGACACACGTCTGCCCGCTCGCCAGGTCTTTCTAATCTTCGATTTGCGCTAAGTCCGGCGCCTTCGGACTGCGGGTAAAATCGCCGGGCCATGCGACATCTCACGTTGATGCACGCATAAGATCGCAGTCATGTCCGAAGCGATTGCGATCCGAAAGGCGACCAAGGCCGATCTCCCCGCACTGGGCAGACTTGGTGCGTTGCTCCTTCGTACTCATTACCAGTTCGACGCGCAGAGATTCATGGCGCCTGCCGGCGACGTGGAGAGCGGGTACGCCTGGTTTCTTGGGACACAGTTACGCGAGGAAGACGTGGTGGTCCTCGTAGCCGAGCAGCGGGCGTCGGTCGTTGGCTACGTCTATGCCGGACTCGAGCCGCAATCATGGAAGGAACTGCGCGAAGCCTGCGGGTTTATCCACGACGTGGTCGTCGATGAACGCGGACGTCGCACCGGCGTGGCCACGGCCCTCATCGATGCGGCAGCCGACTGGCTGCGCGAGCACGGCGCGCCGCGCGTCATCTTATGGACGGCGCAGCAGAACGAAGGCGCGCAGCGACTGTTCGAACGCCTCGGCTTTCGTCGCACGATGGTCGAGATGACCAGGGAGCTTTAACGTTCTCTTCATCTGGAATAGTCCGTGCACGCGCCCCATCAGAGGTGACGTATGGCGAAGTATGGAAAGGCGGCGTCGAAGCGGGTCGAGTCTGCGATGCGACGGAAGAAGAAGGGAACGCTCAAAAGCGGATCGGGTCGCAGCGTAAAGAGTCGGAAGCAGGCGATCGCCATCGGCCTGAGCGAGGCGCGAAAAGAAGGCGCCAAGGTCCCATCGCGGCGGCGATCGACATCGAAGAAGCGATGACGACGAAGCGCGGAAGTGATAAGGCGACAGTTCAGCTCGTCTTCGCCACGCGGTAGATGAGGCATGTCACTTGCACTCAGCGGGTGGAGGGACCCTCTACCTATGCGTTTTGCGCCACCTGGGAAGCTGCGGATTGCGCAAATTGCACCGCTGAGTGAAAGTGTTCCACCGAAGCTCTACGGTGGAACGGAACGTGTCGTCAGCGTCCTCACCGACGAGCTCGTCAAACTGGGTCATGCCGTCACCTTGTTCGCGAGCGGCGACTCGCATACGGCGGCCACCCTCGTCGCGCCGTGTGAGCAGGCTCAACGCCTCATCGGCTGCGCGGATCCGCTGGCGGCTCACATGCTCATGATCGAGCAGGTCATGCAGCGCGCCGACGACTTCGACGTCATTCATTTCCACATCGCTCCGGTGCACTTTCCGGTCGCGCGACGGATGGCCACGCCGCATCTGACCACGCTGCACGGCCGCCTCGATCTGCCGGATCTCGTGCCGCTGTACGAGGAATTCAACGAGCTGCCGCTCGTGTCGATCTCCGACGCGCAGCGCGCGCCGCTGCCTCGTCAGAACTGGGTGGACACCGTTTATCACGGGTTGCGGGAGCAGGATTTTCGATTTCACGCTGAGCCCGGTTCATATCTTGCGTTTATCGGACGCATCGCCAGGGAGAAGCGCGTCGATCGCGCAATCGCGATAGCGAAGGCGTGCGGATGGCCCTTGAAAATCGCGGCCAAGGTCGATCCAAGCGACGTCCTCTACTTCAAAAACGAGATCGCCCCGCTGATGGAGCACCCCCTCATCGAGTTCATCGGCGAGATTCCCGACGCGATGAAGAGCACGTTTCTGGGTCAAGCGCGCGCGATGCTGTTTCCCATCGATTGGCCTGAACCGTTCGGGTTGGTGATGATCGAATCGCTGGCGTGCGGCACCCCCGTTGTGGCATACCGCGGCGGTTCGGTTGATGAGGTTATCGAGCACGGCGTCACCGGATTTGTGGTGGACAACCTTGATCAGGCGGTTGACGCGACGAAGCGTACGCATACACTGGATCGTCGCGCCTGCCGCGACGCATTTAGGCGTCGTTTCAGCGTCGCGCGCATGGCGTCGGGGTATGTTCGACTCTATCGACAGCTCGTTTCGAGCGCGGCCGGTGCAAATTTCGTCGCCTGAGGGTCCCCGCGATCCATTCCTCGAGCACTTCGATCAGCGCTTTCCGATCATTGCGGATTCGGAGCGCCCGATCACGCCGCTGCGCGTGCTCAAGCATGGCGACTCGTTCGCCGTGTTCGACCCACGGGGCGACATCATCCCGAGCGAAGCCAGCGAGGAAGGCCTCTACTACGACGGTACCCGCTTCCTGTCCCGTTTCGAGCTGCTACTCTTTGGGCAGCAACCGCTGCTGCTCAGCTCGATCGTAACTGCCAACAACGCACTGTTCGAGGCCGATCTTTCGAATCCCGATCTGCGCCGCGACGGCATTGTCGCTGTAGGGCGAGGCGAGATCAACATTTGCCGGACGCGCATGCTCTGGTACGCAAGCTGTGTCGAGCGTATTCAGGTAACCAACTATCGCCTCGATCGCATCGATGTGCCGATCTCGGTGTACTTCGATGCCGACTACGCCGACGTCTTCGAAGTGCGCGGCACCCGCCGTGCGAGGCGAGGTCAGCGACTCCCGGATGAAACCGCGGACGGCTACCTCATGCGCTATCGAGGCTTGGATGGTCGCGAGCGGCGGACCAGAGTCCGATGGAATCGCCATCCCGATCGAGGCGGCCAGAATCGCGTGATGTGGACGCTCCAGCTCGAGCCAATGGCCAGCGCGACGATCGATATCACGGTCGAATGCGAGATCGACGATCAGACAGCGGCGCCGGGCATCTCGTTTGACGATGTGCTGACGATAAAGACGGGGCCGGGCGCGCGGTCACCACATACGTTCTGCTGCAACCTGGCGAGCTCGAGCACCATCTTCAATCGATGGCTCGACCGGTCGTCCGCGGACCTGCAGATCATGATGACCGACACGCCGAATGGGACCTACCCGTACGCAGGCATTCCGTGGTTCAGCACGCCGTTTGGCCGCGACGGCATCATCACCGCATTCGAGATGCTATGGCTGAACCCCGACGTGGCGCGCGGTGTGTTGTCGTTTCTCGCCAAGACTCAGGCCACGACGGTAGACGACACGCGCGATGCATCCCCTGGAAAGATCCTGCACGAGATGCGTGGCGGCGAGATGGCGGCGCTCGGCGAGGTGCCATTCGGCTGCTATTACGGGAGTTGCGACGTCACACCGCTCTTCGTGATGCTCGCCAATGCGTATTACCTGCGCACGGGTGACATGGAGTTCATCGATCGGATCTGGCCGAACCTCGTGCATGCGCTCGAGTGGATGCTGGAACGCGGTGATGTCGATGGTGATGGCTTCATCGAATACGCCCGGCAATCGGAAACCGGGTTGGTACAGCAAGGCTGGAAGGACTCGTACGACTCGGTCTTTCACGCTGATGGATCGATGGCGGAAGCACCCATCGCGCTGTGCGAGGTGCAGGGCTACGCCTATGCCGCATGGAAAGGCGCGGCAGAGCTCGCCGCGCTGCGCGGCGATGAGCGATCGGCCAGCGACTGGCTGTCGCGTGCGGAGAAACTCCGAGTGCGATTCGAGAAGGAGTTCTGGTGCGAGGACCTCGGCACCTATGCCCTGGCGCTCGATGGAAAGAAGCGTCCCTGCCGCGTACGAACTTCAAACCCGGGCCACTGTTTGTTTGCAGGAATCGTTTCCCACGACCGAGCCGAGCGCGTGTGCGCGACGCTGATGGAAGAGGCGTCGTTTGCGGGCTGGGGTGTGCGCACGGTGGCGACGTCCGAACGGCGTTACAACCCGCAGTCCTATCACAACGGCTCCATCTGGCCGCATGACAACGCCCTGATCGCGGCGGGGATGGCGCGCTACGGCTACACGACTGCCGCACGACGCATCCTCACGGCAATGGCCGATCTGAGCGAAGCGGTCGATCTGCATCGATTGCCGGAACTCATCTGCGGCTTTCCTCGCCGCGGTCGCGAGTACCCGACCCTTTATCCCGTGGCGTGCGCGCCGCAGGCCTGGGCGGCGGGCGCCGTGTTCCTGTTGCTGGCCGCCACCCTCGGGGTACACATCGACGCCCCGGCACGCCGGATCTCCTTCTCGCGCGGGCGTCTTCCTGACACGCTCGATTGGCTGCGACTCACCGACCTCGCTGTTGGCGACGCGCGAATCGATCTCCGTCTCGAGCGCCATCCGCACGACATTGGCGCCACGGTCCTCAGGCGCGAAGGGCAGATCGAAATCGTCACGATCATCTAACGGTTCGACGTGCGGCGGTGCGAGAGTGCGAAGCGCGCGGCCATCCGCACCGTCGCACCGTCGCACCATCGCCCTGTGATGCGTCAGTTCGTATATGCTTTCGTCGATGGAGGGTGGCGTTTCATGAGTTCGAGAGGTCTCTTCACAATTGCTGTCTCGGTTGTGTATCCCCTCGTAGCGTTGGCCCAGGGTCAGCCTCCACGGCTGCCGGCAGGAGCCACTACCACGCCCCCGGCCTCGGTGCAGGCGCCGGCTGATCCCGGCTACGAGGCGCTGATCAAAATGTGTAAGACCCCACCGCCAGCGGGACGGGGACGAGGCGGCGCGGGAGGGCGAGCAGGCGGCGGCGGTGCGGCGCCCGCGCAAGGCATTCGCGATTACATGGTGCCGGAAATTCCGGGCGTCATCGCCGCCGGTCAGAAGTGGAAGTTCCTGTGGCAGGAAGCCGGCAACAACGGTGATGGCATCGTGGGTCTCGATGACGGCACTCTGCTCGTCGCACAGAACGATAACAGCAAGGTGCAGAAGCTCGATAAGGATGGCAAGGCCACCGTCGCCTACTCCGACACTCACACCGGTGGCGCGCTCTCGAGGAACAAGAAGGGCGCTGTCTTCATCGTGCAGCGTGGGCTCCGTGCCAACGTCACGCAACTGACGCCTCAGCGAAAGGTGCTGGCCAACACGTATCAGGGCGAGCCGCTCGATTGTATAGGCGGAGTCATCAATGATTTGACCGCGGACAGCAAGGGTGGCGCCTACTTCACGATGGGCGGCGTGTATTACGCCGACCCGAAGGGCGTCGTCACGAAGTACGGTGATGACGTCACCCCCAACGGCATTGTCCTGAGCGCGGATGAGAAGACGCTCTACGTCACCGACGGGCCAGAGCTTGCGGTGTTCGACGTGCAGGCGAACGGATCGTTGACGAACCAGCGGGCGTTGGGGAAATACGAGGGCGGTGGCGACGGCCTTTCGATCGATTCAATGGGTCGCATTTACGTGACGACCAACGCGGGCGTCGTCGTGCTCAGCCCGGACGGCAAGAACCTTGGCACCATTCCCACGCCCCGCGGCATCATCACCGGCGCGTTTGGGGGTCCGGACAAGAAAACGTTCTTCATCCTCGCGCGCGGTGCGACCGATGCGGATGGTACCGAAGTCGCCAACGCAGCGCAGGTCTGGTCAATCCCGATGATGGCGCAGGGTTATAAGGGACGCGCCAAGTAGGGCCACGAGAACACCAAGCAGGGACCAGCATTGCACGGAGTGGCATGTCCGGCGTGTCAGCGGGGTTGACGGCTGCGTCGATGCAACGGTTGTTTTCGCTGCTGACGCTTGAAGATCGAGCGCCCGTTGTGTTCTCCGTCACCAGCGCTGTCGGATGCCAGTGCCTCAATCGCACGCGCAATGCCGAATGACAGGTGTTGCGACACCTCATGCGCCGCCTTCAGGGGATCTCGTGAAGAGATGGCGGCGACCAGCTGCTGATGGCGTGTGTTCAACCCGCACGGTTGCGAGACCTGCGAGAGCCACAGCATGGCGAACGCGTGACACCGATCCACCGCGTCGTAGAGCGCCGGGCATCGACTGTACTCGGCCACCTGGCGATGAAAATCGCTGTGCAACAGCGAATACTGTCTGGCGGCGAGCTGCGAGTTGTCCAATTCCTCCGCGAGCGTGCCGAGACGCTTCAGTTCGAGGGCGGTGGCCATCAGCGCGACTCGCATGGCGACCTGCGTCTCGAGCGCTTCCCAGACCACGAAGTGATCGCGCACGTCGTTCAGGGAGACAGCGCGCACGCGCGTCCCGGCGCGCGGGCGGCTCTCGAGCAGCCCCTCGAACTCGAGACGCTGCAATGCGGAGGCGACGGGCAGCGGACTCGTGCGTAGTTCGGTGGCGATCCGGCGTCGCGACATCGGCTGCCCGGGCCGAAGCTCGCCGCTGACGATGCCGCGCCGCACGCGGTCATAAACTTTCGAAGCCAGCGTGGAATCGAGAAGCCCGTTGCGCATATTCGCTCTACGAAAATTGTTTCTCGTTGAGAACTGAATAAGGACAACACAGGCGTGTGTGGCCGTCAAGAGGCCTGCAGATCAGCTCTGCGGCCCGTATGTCGAGCTCTTCGGCTCGACGCGCGTCCGTAGTACGCTGCGCCACGAATTCACTACCACCTGGCGAGCCGCTGCCGCAGACCGCCTCGCCAGGCGCAGCGTCTCCTTCTGGCCGCGCGTCGGGGCACGCCGTCTTGACCGGGGGAAACTTGACTCATTCGTCAGCAATTCAGCCGGTCAAGTCGGCTGGAGGGTAGGAGGGCAGGTATGAAGACGAAGGCATCGTTGGGACCCGCATGCGTCGTTCTTCTGATCTGGACCGCGGCCGCGGTGGGTGACGCGCAGCAGGAACGCGCGCCTTCAGTGGACGCGAACGGCGCTCCCATCTTCAAGGTGGATCCCTTCTGGCCGAAGCCGCTGCCGAACCGGTGGAGCATGCAGCAGGTGACCGGCATTCACGTCGACCATGAGGACCACATCTGGTTCCTGAATCGCGCGGCCGCGGCCGAGGGCGATGAGGTCGGCGGCGACGGCAATCCGTCGCGGATCGATTGCTGCGTGCGCGGCCCGGAGGTCGTCGAGCTCGATCAGGATGGCAAGGTCGTACACGCGTGGGGCGGTCCTGGCTATCACCCGCTGTGGCCGACTGCCTTGCAGACGGTGATTGCAGACCGCCAGGGATTCGTGTGGGTGGGCGGCACCGCGCCTCAGGACAGCATCCTGAAGTTCACGCGGGACGGCAAATTCGTGTGGGACTTCGGTCACCGCCCGCCGCAGGGAGCGCAACTCGCCGAGAACAATCAGCAAACGGACGTGCTCGTGTCGAAAGGGCGTTTTCAGATCGACGAGGTCGCTCGTGAGATCTACATCATCAACTGGAAGCGAGTGCTGGTGTACGACATGGACAGCGGCGCCTTCAAACGCGGGTGGGGTGGTCACGGCATGCCGCTGAGCGAAATCTCAAACGATCCGACGCCCCCTTATACATGGACTGGAGCTCCACCGCCGCCGGAAAAGAACTTCGTGCCCGATCTTCACTTCCTCGAGATCTCGAACGACAGGCGCGTGTACGTCGGCGAGCGCGGGCAGAACAGAATCGAGGTGTTCACCACGGACGGCAAGTGGCTTCAGGATTTCTCGGTGGCTCCTAACACGCCGGCACGAGGGGAAGGATGCGGCGGCCTCAACAACACGAAGATGCCGCCGTGCGGCACCACCTATAAGCTCGCTATCTCGCGCGACACGTCCCAGAAATACCTATACGTCGCTGACGGCACGAACAACCGCGTGTGGATTCTCGATCGTCAGAGTGGCAAGACGCTCGGGTCTTTCGGCGGCAACGGCCGCTACGCGGGACAACTCCACTGGATCAACGCGATCGCCATGGACTCGAAGGGCAACATCTACACCGGCGAAGTGGAACAGGCGAAGCGGATCCAGAAGTTCGAGCCAGTGAGGAAATAACTCAGTTCGTTTTCTGTCAGCTCTACGTTGATCCACCCCGAGGAGGTCCACCCATGACTGTTACGGGGCGTCTTCGTGCGTGGAGTCTTACCCCTGGGCTCGCAGCTTTGATCACACTTGCTGTACTGATTCTCGCAGCCAGTCCCACAAATGCAAGCATCACGAGAATTCAGATCACGTCGAAGGAATCGCCGACCTTTGGCGGCTATTCATGGCCCGGTGTTGGACAGTACGAAAGGATCGTGGGTAAGGCATTTGGTGAAGTCGATCCTACCGATCCACAGAATGCCGTGATCGTGGACCTCGCGCTTGCGCCGAGGAATGTGCGTGGAAATGTCGAGTACTCCTTCGACTTCTACATCCTCAAACCGATCGACCTGACGAAGGGCGCCCACAAAGTGATGTATGAGCCGCCGAACCGCGGCGGCAAGACCTGGAGTGCGTTCGCTCGTATGCCTGGCGGCAACGACCCGGGCTCGATTACCGATCCCGCTGTGCTCGCGAACTCGTTCCTGATGCCTCGTGGCTACACGATAGTTTGGAGCGGCTGGGACAAATCGGCCGGGACGAACACGGCAAACTTCAACGCGACCATCACGCTGCCGATTGCCAGAAATCTTGATGGTACGTCGATCACGGGACCGTCGTACGAATACATCGTGAGCTCGGCGACGGCCTTCACCTTGAGCTATCCGGCAGCCACGCTGGACAAAGCGAGCGCCACGTTGAGCCATCGCGTTCATCTGGATGACCAGCCGGTGCTCATTCCCGCGTCCGGATGGGAGTACACGAGTGCCGCCGGAACGGCGATACGCCTGCTGCCAGTGGGGACGCCGTTTGCCGCGAACGACATCTACGAGTTCCGGTACACCGCAAAGGACCCTTCCGTAAACGGGCTTGGCTTGGCCGCGGTCCGTGATTGGAACGCGTGGTTGCGTTATGAGGAGACCGATAGTTTCGGGACGGCCAATCCGCTCGCCGGAGACGTCAGCCGGATCTACTCGGCAGTCCTGTCGCAGCCGGGGCGGATGCTCAACGACTTCCGATATCTCGGCTTCAACCAGGCCGAGAACGGCAAGAAGGTATTCGACGGCATGATGCAGTGGATAGCAGCCGGCGACGGCCTCAACTTGAATTACCGGTTCTCACAGCCCCAGCGTACTGAGCGCAACCGTCAGGAGCACCTGTACGTCGAGGGAGTGTTCCCGTTTGCCAACGTCACCTCCACCGATCCGATCAGCGGTCGGACCGACAGCCGCTACGCGCGATGCACGTCAACGGGGACGTGCCCCCTAAGCGTGGAGATCAACTCGGCCAACGAGTATTGGGTCAAGGCCGGATCCCTGCTGCACACCGATCCCACGGGTACGTTCGATCTGCCCGACTCTCCGTTTACACGCAATTACCTGATCTCCAGCCATCAGCATGGCGTGGGCAATGCGGCAGTGAAAGGCGCGTGCCAGCAGTTCCTCAATCCTCTGAATTCGGGACCCGTTCAAAGGGCACTGTTCATATCGCTGGATCGCTGGGCCGACGGCGAGATACCGCCCACGAGCAGGGTGCCCCGCCTCGCCGACGGCACACTGGTGCCGCCGCTTCCACGGTCAGTTGTGGGGTTTCCGGACATACCCGGCGTTACCTATACGGGCCTCAAGACCACGCGCTATCTGTTCGACTATGGGCCGGGGTTCTACACGACCGGGATTGCGACGATCAACCCACCTCTTGTCACGCCGCCGTATCAAGACAACCCGGTCAACGGACCGATCTATCCGAGTTTCGTACCCACGACTGACAGCGACGGCAATGAGATCGCGGGTGTGCGTTTGCCCGACGTAACGGTCCCCCTGGCCACTTATACGGGCTGGGCGCTCCGGTCCGGTGCACAGGCCAACGATGGCTGTGAAGCTGCTGGTCAATATGTTCCGTTCGCGCGTACCGCGACCGAGCGCCGGTTGTCGGGCGACCCGCGGCCATCGGTCGAGGAGCGCTATCCCTCTTTTGGCCGGTACTACAGTGAGGTAATTCGCGCCATCGATGATCTGATCAAAGATCGGCTGATGTTGTGCGAGGACGCAGCCACCGAGCAGGCGCGGCTGCTTCAGGCGGGTCTGAATGCTGGCGTTCCCGAACCGCGCGGGAATCTGCCGCCTCAGGCAACGCCCCCGCTCTGCCATCGATCTAGGTAGACGCGGCTTGCCGACCGCTTTATCGTCCGCTCGTAGAGTGCCCGTGCGGGCTCTGCTCCGATGGCAATGGCGGCGGAGCCTCGCCGGGTCGAGACAGGCGCACCACGCTCATGAGCCCTCCTTCCGCGTGGTCGAGGATGTGGCAGTGATACATCCATGAGCCGGAGCGGTCGTCGAACCGCACGATGAGGGTGAGCCGATCCTTGAACGGCACGCTGACCGTATCCTTCCACTGTAACGGGCGGCGCGGGGTTCCGTCTTTGTCCAGCACCTGGAAAAAGAAGCCGTGCAGGTGGAGCGGGTGGGACCAGGCCGTCGTGTTCGTCACCGTCCAGATCTGTGTCTCGCCTACGGTTGCTTTGAGTGGCGGGATACGGTCGAGCGGTTTGCCATTGATGGTGTAGTTGAACGTCTTGTCGAACGGCGATTGCTCGATGCCGAATTCGATGGCGACCGGCGTGGCACCGGCCTGAGCGATGGGTTCGATCGCGCGAGTGACTTTAGGGTGCGGTACGAGTGTGACGGCCGGTGTGTCCGCAACCACGACGCCCAACAGTTCTTCGCCAAGTCGTGCTTCGACGCTGCCGTATCCACGGTTGAAGAGCCGGGCGTGGATGGCGTACTCCGTGCCAGGCTTTGCGGTCGGCGTGTACAAGACATCTGCCCGTTCGCCCGGCGCGAGCACGAGCGAGTCCAGTTGCTGCGAGTATTCCTGAAGTCCGCTGTCGTCGCCGATCTTTGTAAAGCTCATACCGTCGCCCGGTTCGAGATCGAAGAACCGGCTCTTCGCGGCGTTGACCACGCGCCAGCGCTGGGTGACGCCCGACCGCACAGTGAGCCGCGGATGGTTTCGTCCGTTGACGAGCAGTGTGTTGCCTTCGCGTCCGAACGCCATGCCTGTTGATCCGCCCGTTTGTGGATCCTCCAGCTTGCCCCGCTCGGTGATGTCTATGTCGCTGAGTACGAAGACACGTTCATCAGGTACCTTGAATGTCTCTGATGGGTCGTCCACCAGGAAGGCGCCGTACAGCCCGAAACCCACTTGCGCCGCCGACATGACATGCGGGTGATACCAGTACAGACCTGCATCAGGGACGACGAAGTCGTAGGTGAACGTGCCACCTGTTTCGACTGCAGCTTGCGATGAACCAGGAACACCGTCCATCTGGATGGGGACGCGCAGTCCGTGCCAGTGCACCGTCGTCGGTGATGGCAGTTGGTTGGTAAAGTGGACGATCAGGCGATCGCCCATCGAGAGTCGAATCAGTGGACCCGGGATGGTGCCGTTGAACGTCCAAGCTTCGATCCGGCGTCCGGGCGACACTTCGACCTGTGCAACTGCTGCTGTCAGGTTGATCTCCAGGATTCGGGGGTCGGGGTTCAGGTCGGGCGCCGTCTCCAGGACTGTGAGATCCCAGTCGGCTGACGGGGTTGTCTCACGTGTGGCCTGTTGTGCCTTGACCCCGATGATGGCCACGGTGACGCCAAGGCATGCCAAGAGGGCGAAAACGGAATGAGCGTAAGCAGAAGTTCGCATCTGGGCTCGTCGAGTGGACAATTCTCGGGCCACGTCCTCCCGCAGCACAAGTGGTACAGCGTCCGGACGCATGCGAGTGAAATTTCCGATCGTGACTGAAAATTCCGCATCGCCGTCGCGGGCTAACCATGGATCAGGTAAAAGAGATGTTGTTCCAGAATATGAACGGCCGCCGGTTTGCGGAGATCAGCCGCCAGTCGGGGAGTGGCTTCGCCCGGGACGATGTCGGTCGCACGCTGATTGGGGGCGACATCGACAACGACGGAGACATCGATCTCGTCGTCACCAATAACGGAGGAGCGGTCGAGGTCCTGCGCAACACGGGTGGAAATGCGCGCAACTCCATCGAGATTCGAGTCGTTGGTACGCGCAGTAACCGTGACGGTCTCGGCACGCGGCTGACCGTCACTGCCGGCGGCCGTACGCAGGTCCGCGAGATCAAGTCGGGTTCGAGCTACCTGGGCCAGAATGATCTGCGTGCACACGTCGGGCTGGGTGAGGCCGCGCGTGTCGATCGGATTGACGTGCGCTGGCCGGCGGGCCAGACTGAGAGCATTCGCGATGTGGCCGCGAATCAAATCGTCACGGTGACCGAGGGGAAAGGTCAGACGAGCCAGTCACCGTTTGCGCGATAAGACCCGCGCGGGTAATTTCCACACGTACCTGGGAAATTACCCCCGGGGTCATTGCAGGAGGTCTCGATGAAGTTCAGCATGTTCGGCGTGATCACACTCGCGGGCATCATCCTGATGACCACGGACATGCCCGCGCAGTCGACCTCCGCAGCCAAATACGTCGCGCCCCGCACGGCGTGGGGCGATCCGGATCTGCAGGGGATCTGGCCGAGTTCGGAGATGATCGGTGTGCCGTTGCAGCGCGATCCTAAATTGGGTACACGTGCCTTTCTGACCGACGAGGAATTCGCGCAGCGTCAGAAGCAGTCCTCGCAGCAGGCGGCCGCCGACAGCGAAGAGTTCGTTGCCGCGCGGACGGGTGGAGGCGACGGAACGGGACCGCCAAACCATTGGGGCGAGCGTGGCACACCGCAGCGTCAGGCCTCGTTGATCGTGGATCCGCCCAACGGCCGAATGCCACCGATGACACCTGATGGTGAGCGGCGCGCGGCCGACCGTGCACGGCGTAGTAGCACCGGTGCCGGCCCCTTCAACGGACCCGACGACCTGGATTACTACGATCGCTGCATTTCGCGTGGCGTCCTCGGTGGCATCGCGCCGGTGGTCTACAACAACGGCACGCAGATCGTGCAGAGCCCCGGGTACGTGGCGATTCGCTACGAAATGATCCACGAGACACGGATTATTCCGCTCGACCCTTCGACCCTTCGAGAGCCTCAGGGTCGTCCCGAGCAAAGTCGAGGGACGACAAGCTCAGGGTCGCCCCGAGCCGAGTCGAGGGGCGACGGCCGTACCGTTTCGTCTCCGGCGATTCGCCAGCATATAGGCTTCGCGCGCGGTCACTGGGAGGGCGACACGCTGGTGATCGAAACGACCAACTTCAACGGAACGATTGGCGTGACCGGCAACGGGCGCCTCATGCCGACCAGCGACAGCCTTCGCATGGTGGAGCGCTTCACGCGTACCGACGCCACCACTATTCAGTACGAGGCGACCGTTGACGATCCCAAGACGTGGACCGGGCCATGGCGCGTGTCGTTTCCGTTGAAGCGCGATGACGATTACGGTTTCTTCGAATACGCGTGCCACGAAGGCAATAACGCGATGCGCAATATTCTCAGCGGCGCGCGGGCTGCCGAGCGCGCCAAATAGCATCGAATAGCATCTTTGATTGTTGATTGTTGATTAGTGAGTCGTTGGCGATTGTTGATTGGTGATCGTTGATTACTGGTGGCTTTCATTGAGGCGGCCGAAACAGGAACCGCAACAGCAATCGACAATCATCAATCACCAACGAATCAATAATCAAAGATCGCTAAATCAACAATTCATGATTAGCGCCGGGCGGGCCGTGGCGAAACCGCCCTCTCCAGTTTCGCGGCAGGCTGCCCCACGCGCGCGACGGCTCGCGATCTCACATAGTCGGAGGCGACGGACTCGACCGAGTTCGTGAGCTCGGGGTGCTGCGTCAGCATCCCCTCGATGCGACGCACGGCTTGCCGTAATACGGGCAGCCGCTTCTTGATCATCGTGTCGCGATCCAAACGGTTCGTGACGTCGGAGCAGTTCGCGGCGGCGACGATACGACCGTGTGGTCCGAAGATGGGCAGCGCACACGACACGATGCCGTAGTCGAGCTCGTCCTGGATGGCGGCGTAACCCTTTGTGCGCACCTCTTTGAGAATCCGGCGCAGCGCCGCGGGGTTCGTTTCAGTCTGCTCGGTCAACCGTCGCAACGTCGCGCGCTCGAAGTACGCGTCGATGGCCGACTCGGGTTGGAACGCCAGCAGGACGCGCCCCATCGACGTGGGGTATGCCGGATAGCGTGAGCCCGCACCTGCCGTTAGACGAATCGCGCGATTCAGCGAGGCGTGCGCGATATAAACAATGTCGGTCTCATCCAGGACCGTTACGGACGAGCTGCCGCCAACCTCGTTGACGACTTCCTGGAGGAACGGTTGGAGCACCACTTCAGCGTTGATGGCACTCAGGTAGCCGGTGCCGATCGCCAGGACCTTCGGCCGCAGCAGAAACCGGCGGCCGGTCCTGCCGACGTACCCGAGTTCCTCGAGTGTGTGGAGCGATCGGCGGGCGGTGGCGGGCGTCAAACCGGTCAGCGCCGCAACTTCACTGAGTGTCAGTTGGGGATACTCGCCGGAGAACGTTTGCAGCACGCGCAGCCCTCGCTCGAGGGACGCGACGAATTCGGCTTTCGAATTTTTCGCCATGCGAAGCGTCGAGGATTATAGCCTGCTCGCCTAACTCCCTGCGCAGACTGAATTTTCGGGCAGCAACCTTGACAGTGCCGGGATCGAGGCGTACGACTCCCTCCGCTTCTGAAAAGTAAATTCGTATGGCCAAAATGCCCTCGAGCGGCGGAGGGTTCGCGCCCAAATGGCGCCACGACGGGCCAGTTGTTTCAGTGCTCGAAAGCCATCCGCCCGCCTCCGTTCGGAGGCGGGCCCAATTCCCGAGTGCCGAACTATGCGATCAGAAGTCCCATCTCGCGCCGAACTTGAAGATTCGGCCCTGCAGGACGGATGTCGGTTTCAACCACGCGCCACCGTTGACTCCAGAGTAGGCAGTAGTTTCCCCCAGCACGGCGTCGTCGTTGAACGTGTTGTAGATGTCGAAGTTCAGGTCGATCGACCCGTTACTTCCGAGCCTGACGATGCGGCTGAACCGGAGGTCGAGTTGGTTCAGGCGATCGCCAGTTTCCGCGCCGCCGCCGAACAGAGCTACCGACGTGGTGTTCAACAAACCGGTGACCGGGTACATGTTGACGGTCTTGTTGCCGCCACCAGTGACGGGCCGGCCAAGCGCGGGAGCCATCTGCGCGCTCGTGTAGAGCGCGCCGGCCTGACGCGCCGGACCCGGCAGGCTCTGGAAGTTCGCGCTGACGCGGATGTTCTGCCACGGGAACTGATACGTGCCGAGCAGCTTGAATTGCGGGAACCAGCTCGACTCGACGTGGCAGTACTCGAGCGGGACGTTCGATGGGCCCACCGCGCCCACCAGGAGCAATTCCGGCAGCTCGGACACGACGTCACAGTTGTCAGTCATGCCCTTGCCGACCGTCAGACCGCCCTGCACCGTCGCGTCGCCGCCGAGTCGGCTCATCGTCGTGAAGTCGAAGCCGTCCCAGTGCTGGTAGATGTTCCCGTAGTTCGACGCAAACGTCGTGACGTTCCGTGTCGTCAGGCCGGGCAAGCCGCTTGCCAGCACCGGGTTGATGTCGAAGACTGTCAGCTGCTGGCCCGATACGGGCAGCCGGGCGTCGGTCGGCGCGGTCACCTTGAAGCTCGTGAAGTCGGCCGCCGTGTTCGCGACGTTGTCAGTGACCGTGAAGCCGCCGTTGATCCGGCGGAAGTACGTCAAGCCCAGGGAGACGCGCGGGGTGAGTTCGTGCTGCACGCCTGTTGAGAACTCCCAGTTCCAGGGACGCACGCCCCAGCCGTTGAGGATTGCCGGGTCCGGCTGAGTGACCGGCTGCGAACTCCCGAATTGGGGGCTCACCCAGCCCTGGCATTCGCCGTTTGCCGCCGGGTTGAGTAGATTGCAGTCGGCAACCCCGTTGCGGTTTGCATCGATCACGTTGATGGCCGTTGACGACAGGATCGCCACGCCGGGGTTGAGCGCGTCAGCCGAGGCGATCGTCTCCTGCGCCACGCCGCGGGCGGCGGCGAACTTCAACGCGGTCTTGCCGTTGCCAAACAAGTCGTAGGATGCGCCGACGCGCGGGTTGATCTCTTTCCAGTTGACGACGTCCGCGCCCGGGAACGTCGTGACTGGCCGGTTCGGCGTATAGCGTGTCGGGTTCAGCGTGTACGGGTCGTACGACTCTTTCTGAAAGTCGAACCGCACGGCGCCGTTGAGCGACAGCCGGCTGACCGTCCAGCGGTCCTGCGCGTAGAAGCCGGCCTGGTAATCGAGGTTTGTCCGGTAGTTTCCGACCGGCGCATAAATGGTCACCTGGTTCAGCGCGAAACCAAGCGTCCTGTACTGGATGTCGTTCGAGAAGTTCGTCCCGACGCGTTCGCGGTAGCCCTTGTGAATGTCGACGCCGACCTTCAGGCTGTGCGAGCCAGTGACGTAATTCACCGCGCCGCGGTAGGCGCCCATCGCCATCGGGTTGTCGATGAGGGTTGGACCGAATGGGCCGAACGTGATCGGCGCGACCACCTGCCCGTTCGCCAGCGTCGCGCCCTGTTCGACGACGCGCACGGCGTTGGGAGGACCGTTCGTGTCGTTGGGGCTCGGGATGATTCCGTCCGGGTTGTCGCGCGGATAAATCGTGTCGCTGCTGTCCTGGTAGTTGAAGCCGCCTTCAATCAGCAGCTTGTTCGTTGCGACGTAGGTACCGGTAAGCTGATAGATGCGGCCGGGCCAGTCGACCTGACCGACCGACTCCGGAGACGTCGCCGCGGTGATCGCCCAGTGTTCCCACCACTTGTGCTGCACGTCCGCGAAGCCGTTGAGTCGCAGCTTCTGGGTTGGCGCGTAGGTCACCCGGTAGGTGGTGTCCCAGAGGAACTGATCGTCGAAGGCGCGCTCGGCGCTGTCAGTCCGCGAGAGGTCCGGCGGGATGGGATAGGGGTTTGTCGGGAAGAAGAGACCCGCGACGTATGTCTGGTTCGACTGCTTGCGTCCGGTCACGTAGAACCAGAGCCTGTCCCTCACGATCGGGCCACCGATCGACCCGTTGATGTCGTAGAGCGTCTTGAGGCTGGTGGGCGAGGCGAGGAGTTGGAGATCCTTCAGCCGCTGCGTCAGGTTGCTGCTCTGCAGCCCGGGGCCGGAGGCGTTCGCGAGAAGCGTGCCTGAGAAGCGATTGCCGCCGGCACGCGGAATCGAGTTCGTGGTCACACCGGTCGAGGCGGCGTCGCCGCCCTGTCCCGACAGCTGGACGTCCACCTGATCGTAGAGCAGCGGCGAAAGCGTCTGCTGCGTCCGGCTGCCACCCATCATGTTGCCGACGCGCATGCCGTCGACAAGCTGAATCTCGTCGCCGCCGGTGCCGCCGTGCGCGAGCAGCTGGTTCGCCACGGGCGAGCCCAGTGCGCCGCCGACGTCCTGCGGTCCGCTGATCGTTACGCCCGGCATCATGGCGGCGAGCTGATACATCGTCCCGCCGTTGGGGATCGACTTGATCAGTTCCGGTGTGACGGCGCGCGTCGTGACGACGCCCTGCACGTCCACGAGCGGCGATACGCCGGTGACCGTAATCGTTTCGTTGACCTCGCCGACCTTCAAGTCGGCATTCACCGTCGCCGTGAAGTTCGCGAGGATCTCGATGCCTTCACGCCTGACGGCAGAAAATCCCGGCAGGGTAAACGTCACGCTGTAGGTGCCGACCGGCAGGCTCACGATCGCGTACTGGCCCGAGCCGTCGGTCACGGCGACACGCGTTTTCTCGATGAGAGCGGGGCTCGATACTTCGACCGAGACGCCTGGCAATACGCCGCCAGTGGTGTCCTTTGTTATGCCGGCGATCGTGCCCAGAGTCTGCGCATGGACGGACGTAGCAACGCCCAGCGCGAGGATGGCCAGAAAGCCTGTTGTGAACTGTCGCATTGGCTGTCTCCTGCAACCGATGGAAGGGATGTCAACAGGAGCGAAACGTTACAGGACGCCGTGTTTAGCGTCAAGGAAACAAGCTTCGCTGTGCGAAGGATCCTGCGGAATGCCGGGGGGAGGCAGTCAAAATGTTGAATTGACAGGGGCGATTAGTCGTATTCACATCCTGGCGCACCTATGCCAGGATTTCCTTCACCACTCGTCCGGATACACCAGTGAGGCGCACGTCGAGTCCCTGGAACTGCACCGCCAGTCGAACGTGGTCGATGCCGAGCAGATGGAGCATCGTGGCGTGGAAATCATGCACGCTCACGGGTTGGTCCTGTACGGCGTAGCCGAGGTCATCAGTCGACCCGTAGGTGATACCCGTCTTGATCCCGCCTCCGGCAATCGCATACGAAAACGCTTTGATGTGATGATCGCGGCCGTCGCCGGTCTGTGACATCGGCGTCCGTCCGAATTCACCACCGAAGATGACCAGCGTGTCATCGAGCATCCCGCGCTGCTTCAGGTCGTTGATCAGAGCCGCCGTCGGCTTGTCCACTTCTTCGGCTTTAAGGGCGGTGCCGCTCTTGACGGCGGAATGATGATCCCAATCACGGTGGTACAACTGAATGAACCGAACACCCCGTTCGGCCAGGCGGCGAGCGAGGAGACAATTCGATGCGTAGGAGCCATCTCCAGGTTTCGCTCCATACGCGTCGAGCACGTGCTGTGGCTCCTTGCTCATGTCGACCAGTTCCGGAACGCTCGATTGCATCTTGAACGCCATCTCGTATTGGGAGATGCGCGTCAGAATCTCGGAATCGCGGACCTTGTCGTAGCGGGCCTGGTTGAGTGACGTGATCGCTGCGATGGTCTCCTGCTGCGTCTCCCTCGTGATGCCCGCTGGATTGTCGATGTACGACACCGGGTCTCCGTACGAGCTGATCTTCACCCCCTGATACTTGCTGGGCAGAATGCCGGCCTGCCATTGCCGGGCGGCTATTGGCTGCATGCTGCCCCCTCGACCCGTCGAAACCATCACGACAAAGCCGGGGAGATTCTCGGACTCCGAGCCGAGGCCGTAGAGCAGCCACGACCCGAAACTCGGACGTCCCGGCAGGATCGACCCATTGTTCATGACCTGGTGAGCCGGGTCGTGATTGATCTGTTCCCCGAACATCGACCGGACGATGCAAAGGTCGTCCGCCACGCTGCCGATGTGCGGAAAGATCTCGGTGATCTCCTGCCCGGACTTGCCGAACCTCTTGAACGGAAACTGCGGCGCGAAACACGTGAGCTTCTGTCGCTGCAACTGCGCGAGTTGCTGGCCCTTGGTCAGCGACTCGGGCATCGGCTGCCCGTTCATCTCTGCCAGCTTCGGCTTGTAGTCGAACGTTTCGAGATGAGAGGGGCCGCCCGCCTGATAGAGATAGATGACGCGCTTGGCCTTGGCGGCATGATGCAGCGGGTTGACGACGCCGCGCGAGACGGTGGCCTGCGAGGATGTTTGAGCCGCCTGGACAAGTCGTGGATCGAGGAGCGAGTGCAGCGCAAGCGACCCGACGCCAACCAGTCCGCGACTCAGGAACGTCCTCCGACAGATTTCAGTGGGTGGTAGTCCAAGTGGATTCATGCTCTGGCGTCCTCAGTCGCGAGTGATGAGCTCATGCAGGTTCAGCACCGCCCGCGTCACGGTGGTCATGGCCGCCAGTTGGGTAGGCTCGACGCCGCTCGGAACAGGCGTTTCTCCAACATGAATGAGCCGGTCGGCATCAGCCGGATCGCGGGTAAAGCGTCTGACGCTGCTCGTGTAAAGAGCGGTCAGGGTCTCGAGCTCTGACTCCTCCGGGGGCCGGCTCAGAGCCTGCGTGAACGCCCACCGAATCCGTGCTGTCGTTCCACTGCCGCGTCGCATCGCCTGCGTTGCCAGGCCGCGCGCCGCTTCGACGAAGATCGCGTCGTTGAGCACGTCGAGTGCCTGCAACGGCGTATTCGATGTGATGCGCTCCAGGACGCATTCCTCGCGTGTCGGAGCGTCGAAGGCAAGCAGGCTCGGATGCAGGAAGGTACGCTGCCAGAAGACGTACAGACCCCGCCGGTACAATTCCGAGCCATGGCTCTCTGAGTATGCTCGTCGAGGGTAGTTGAGCGCAGCGAGATATCCGTCGGGCTGATAGGGGCGCATGCTCGGCCCGCCAAGTTTTTCAACGAGCAGGCCGGACGCCTGCAGCGCGAGATCGCGTACCGCTTCAGCCTCGACCCGCAAACGATTCTGCCGAACGAGTAATCGGTTGTTCGGATCGCTTCCTTCCGCATCGGCGCGCGGCATCGATGACTGCCTGTATGTGTGGCTGGTCACGATCGTGCGAATGAGATGCTTCACATCCCAATCGTGCGTGCCGGCCTGCTTATTCACGGTTGGCTGCACGAACTCCGAGGCGAGCCAGTCAAGCAGATCGGGATGCGACGGCCATTCGCCTTGCGACCCGAGATCTCCCAGGGTCGCGGACAACCCGGTCCCGAAGAATTGCCGCCAGACACGATTCACGAATACACGGGCGGTAAGTGGGTTGTCCTTTGCGACCAGCCAGTTGGCAAGATCGAGGCGAGTCGCTCGCCGTTCACCCGTCTCCAGCCGTCCAAGGAATTCCGGGATGGCTGGGTCGACGACGGTGCCTGAGTCGTCCATCCAATTGCCGCGAGGCAGGATTCGCGTCTCGCGCGGTGTGGCCATCGCTTCGCTGACCATGACCCGAGTCACGCCCATCTCCAGGCGGGCCTTTGCAGACTCGAGGCGCGCGACTTCCGCAGCCAGGGTCGCGAGTTCCGGGGTGCTCAGCTGGTGGAACGTCTCGACGATGTCCTGCGCGGTGAATGGTGTCACCCCGGCAGCTCGTTGACGAGTGCTGCCGCTACCAGTTTTCAAGAGATCGCCAGAAGAGGCGATCACGTTCACCAGAGACTCAGGCAAGCCACGATACTCGGTCGCCGGATCGATCACCGATTCCTCGACCGTGCCTCCGCGTGCTGCATCGTCGGGCCAGGCAGGACCCGCGGACAACGCCAGCCGGAAGCGGCCCAAGGTCGCGCGGCGGGTCGTCGATTCATGACGCAGCCGAATGAGGATCGTCGTGTTGTCGGTCGTTACGACCGGCTCGGCGAACTGGAATGCGACGAACGGGTTTGACGCTGATGTGCCGAAATCTCCCACCAGCCACGAGGTTCGAGGGTCTCCATCGATTGCGTCGACGACCGATGTGTCGACGCCCGCCGCGAAACCGAGGCCGCGCGTGCCGCTCGCACTACCGATGACGAAGGGGAGCTTGCGCGGCGTCTGGCCCTCGGCGAGTTCGGCTTCTACTTCACTGAGCTCGACGCCAATACCGCCGCGAGCCACGTAGCCGCCGGGAAGAGAATCGTCGCGCGCAATTTCGAGCCCGAGCGACTTCCACACACCGTGTCCGGGTTTCAATGTGATCGTGTAGGTCTCCTTGTCCGGGTTTGCGCCTCCCACGACAATGAGCCCGGTGACTGGTTTCTCCCGGAATCTGAGGAGGCTACCCACTCGGACCCCGAGGTCGTCGTGCGCGGTGAGCGTCGCCTGTTCCGCCGTCGCCGATACAGGGTGCTGAAAATGCCAGTGCAGATCGCCACGTGTGTATCGATCAACAACGCTGGACGCCCATGAGGCTCGATCGCCAGCCATTGACTCCGTTCGCTCGGCGAGCTTTGTACGAGCGGACTCGAGAAGCCCATTCAGGCTTCGCAGCTGGCGTTCTTCTTCGGGTGTAGGGATTTGCAGCTTCACACCCCACGCCTCGGGTCCGTTCCTGCCGGCTCCGTCGCGAGCAAGGCCGGTTTCCTCGAGGTCGGCGAAGAATGCCTTGAGGGAATAGAAGTCCTTGGTCAGGATCGGATCAAACTTGTGGTCGTGACACTCGGCACATCCCACCGTCGTACCCAACCACACAGAGCTGACCGTTCGCACGCGATCGGCTCCGTACTTGGCCAGGTATTCCTTTTCCTGAAGCCCACCTTCTCCCGACACCCTGTTCAAGCGATTGAAGGCCGAAGCCACTTTCTGTTCGGTCGTTGCTCCTGGGAGCAAATCTCCAGCGAGCTGTTCGCGCGTGAACTCGTCGAACCGTTTGTTGGTGCGGAAAGCATTCAGCACATAGTCCCGGTAGGGCCACACCGGGTAGGGATTGTCGCCATGGAAGCCGGATGTATCGGCGTAGCGAACTGCGTCGAGCCAGTACAACGCCTGCTTTTCCGCGTAGCGCGGTGACGCGAGTAAACGGTCCACGACCCGC
>Ga0209382_10001137_pt1 | contig 42725 bp, 63 predicted proteins | sample SoiMetdeltSBSDD5_FD_187599 | JGI IMG/M metagenome (GOLD analysis project Ga0209382, IMG submission 187599) | Bulk soil microbial communities from a Populus tree surrounding site in Tennessee, USA - Soil MetaG P. deltoides SBSDD5 (SPAdes) (version 2) | ecosystem: Environmental > Terrestrial >... | reverse complement strand
GTAAACCGAGGCGGGAATTTCACCCGCGAACCACCTACCCATGTCCGTGTTTATGACTTGACCAGAAACGTTCCCCAGCCGAACAGGCCTGCGAACAACAGCACGACAAGCGCTTGTTTCGGTTTCTTCGCGACCAAGAGGGCTATTCCTATCAGGAGTAGCACCCCACTTAGGTATCCCATTACTTGAGCACCAGCACCTTCGTGCCGACCACCAGGTGGCGGTTGACCGAGGTGGACTGGACGAAGATGGTGTACTTGTCGTTGAAGTCCGGCGCCACCGACTTGTCGCCGTCGGGCAGCCCGATCATCGCTCGGACCCCGTCGCCGACGAACACTTTGCTCGTGGCGATCTCCAAGATGGCCAGCTTCTTGTTGCCCTGGATGCGTTCTTTCTTGGACAGCTGGTAGAACACTGAGCCGACGGTGAAGCTCCCGGTGGCATGGCGCACGAAGTCCGAGATCTCCCAGACCAGGTGCTTGTCCTTGTTCTCGACACCCTGCCCGCGATCCCGGCGCGGCCTGGTCACCGGCACCAACACGTAGGCGGAGCTGTCGAGCGGCTTGAGTCCGGCCGCCTTGATGGTGGCGGCATTGACCGCATCGGCGGCCGTGGAGAACAGGGTCCTGGTGCCGGTCTGGCCGGCGGAGCGCATCGCCATGTAGGTGTCCACGGAGGCGGCCATGGCGACACCGACCTCTTCGACGCCGGTGGCACTGTTGACGTCCCAGATGGCGATGTTGCCCACGGGGAAGCCGAAGGACTGGGCGTAGTTCTTGCCGATCGCGTCGGGTACCAGGCAGGCCAGGGTCCACTCGGGGCCCAGGGATGCCAGCAGGCCCGGAAGGGCGATCTTGTTTTTGGTCCGGGACCTGTTCTCCTGGCCGTCGGTCAGGACGTAGATCAGGAAGCCATGGTCCCCGTACTTGACCGGGGTCAACTTGAGGTCCTGTACTGCCAGGGTGGTGGCATCCACCAGCGCGGTCATCCCCGAGGTCTTCACCAGCCCGGCCAGCGACGGCAGACGCAGCACGTCCTTGTCGTAGACGATGCAGACCACTTCGTGGTTGAACAGGTAGATGGTGACCCTGGTCTCCTGCTTCAAGTCCTGGCTCATCCTGGCCAGGTGGGCAACGAGCCCGTCGGTGACCGTGATTACCTGGGACTCCTTGCCCCTCATGGAGTCACTTATGTCGATGCAGAAGGCTACGTGGTTGATGATTCCCTGATCGATCATCCTACTTGTCATCGGTTTCCCCTCTCTCTTCAACTCTCGAACCAGATCCCCGTGATGTTTCCTTCAGGGCCTGTACACCACCAGGTGCTCCTGCCGCCCTCGTCACAGTACTGGTGATGCCGGTGGACGCTACCACCGGACGCCCTGCACGACTTGGCGTCGGCATGCTCACCGGCCGTCGGTGCCGGACTCTGGCAACCCGGCAGCAGCAAGGACAGCGTTATCCACAAAGACACGGCAAAGGCTGCCCACAGCACTATGGGAACGACTCTTTTGCGCATCCCTATGGCCGCCAGCCGCACACGACTATGGCGATCAGGAAGACCACCAGCCCGGCGCCGCTGATGACCAAAAACTTGGCCTCCCAGTCAAGCCTACTCCACATAGGACTTCTCCTCTTGTTTGATGCGTGCCGGTGGAACCGTGACAGGAAGCCCTTGATCCCTGTTGTCCCACGGGGCTAGCCCCACCGGCACGACTTTCATGACTTCGGGGATGGACGTCACGTCCAGGGCGCCGTGGCCATAATGGATGCCCAGGTCTGGCTCACCTGGCGGACCGAACCTTTACGGTCGCACCCATCGCTGCCAGGGCAGGAGTCGAACCTGCTGCTTCCACACCGTCCCGGACTGCGCAGTCAAGCGGGACATCCTGGCATTGCTCCGTGGTGAGTGTCTGGGCCTCGCCCAGATGCCCCGAGCCCAAAGCGGGAGCACCCCAAACCCCAGTCCAGGATCCTTGGCCTGGAGATTGCTTTACCACGGATCTTTGGTGAAGAGTCCTTATCCCATCATTGTCGGACGCTGCTTACGCCAGCCCGACTCCGGAATGATGTCGCGTACATCATCTCCAGTCCTAGAACGCGCGTATCTTCGGCTGTGACTTCGGACTCTCCGTGGGGAGGCAGGATTCGAACCTGCGCAAGGGCAACCACATCATTGTGGATTCGGTACCAACTCCTCATTACGCCTACGTCCCCTTGACTCGGTGGCACAGTGAACATCCAGGCGAAGCCCGTGATCCGTTGTCTGGATGCTGGATCCACTTAGTGCCACCGGTTTGTTACTAGCATCGGGGCTACGGTCTCGACCGCGCCGGGGCGCCGAGCTACGCTGACCCAGCAGGACTCGAACCTGCAACCTGATGATTAACAGCCACCTGCGCTGCCGATTGCGCCATGGGTCAAGATGCCGGTGACAGCCCATGACCAAGACTGCCACCGGCGTACGACTGTTTCGGGGACCGCCAGTCGCCAGCGGTCTGTGAGCCCGGATAGGAACGGGCACCCCGGCGGGAGATGAGTCTTTGGTTGTGGCCATGCAGCTTTGCGTCCCCATGGCCACCATGGACGTCCCAGTCCAATGGGAGTCTTAGTGATTAAGCCTGCGAAGCAGGTCTGGGATGAACGAAGTGAAGACCTCAGAGTTCAAGGGCTGTCTCGGAAATGGGAGCGGACTCGAACCGCCAACCTTCCGGTCTCAACCGGACGCTCTACCAATTGAGCTACCCCGATGAATTGTTGGTATCGGGAAGTATCCGAAACATTCGCACCTGAGATCGTAGATCTTTGGGCTGGTTGGGTGCCAGAAGTTCTGACCAGCATCCTGGTCACTAAGTGAGATAAGGACCATCATTCTGGCCACTAAGTGCTTGGGTGGGGACGCCGGAACCTTTCCCTAGGGAGGTCCGTTCTCTTTTTCCATCTTCTACTAGCGCGCATGATGCGCCTGTTCCTTTGCGCCAGCACGTGTTCGTCAGGGGGCGACCGCCTGGGCGTCTGGCATCCCCACGTCTTTGTGCACCGTTTTTGGGCCACCTACGGTGCCAGAGGTGCCGTTGGCACGAGAGTACCGCCCGTCTTCACCGGCGAGGATGAAGTCTTTGGTGGACCACGGAAACCCGCAAGAGTCAGCCGCACGAAACGACTGCTTTTGTCTAACCCGTGGCCCTTTGCCGCCCCCCTATGAATGGGCAGCGTTCCCAATCGCATTGCCTTCTACAGCAATGAACTTTTTGTGATTGCAGAGTTCAAGATTGTCTCGGGCTTGTTCAAAAAGACCGCTGCTCGTACCAGCTGAGCTACAGAAGCCGATGGCCCCCAGGGGGACTTGAACCCCCGACCTGCGGTTTGTGAATTCGAAGTATCCGAAACTGTCGCACCTGCAATCTGGATCCCGACCATCCGGCAGTCGGTGTCCAAGACCATGCCCCACGAGGGAACACGGTGGGTGATTCTTGCTCTGGCCACACCATTCGCCACCAGTCGCCGCGATTGGATAGGACCGGTGTGGCCAGAAGTCTTGGTGGATGCCCCCGGCATTCCTGAACGGGGGCATCCGTTTCCCCACCTGACAAGGAGGGAAGCTTGTGGGCGGGGGTGTCAGTACTGAGCACTTTCGTGAGTCTGCTTCCAGGCGACCCCTGCGACATCGCACACCGAGGTGTGCGCGGCGACCGTGGCCATCCATGCCAGGTCTTTCACCTGGACCCCCATTTCCAGCCGCCCTGTCAGGAGCCGGAAGTTTGTTGATTCCCGAGTTCAGGGGTGGCGCGGAAATTTTAGCGCTCTACCACTTGAGCTACAGCCCGAAGAGTCGGGCCGTCAGGATTCGAACCTGAAACCTCTCGTTCCCAAAACGAAGTAACCGTGCCGATCGCACCGGGAATCACAGATTCCTTCGCGCATAAGGCGTAGCCGTTGCGTCGGGAATCAAAGCTTTGTGGTGTCGGAGTTCATGGTTGTCGCGGGGAGCCCCTAGCCATAGGGCAGTCATCACCACGGGGGTGACGGGTGGATTCGAACCATCAATCGTTGTCACGAAGTAACCGCAACATTCGCACCCGACATCAAAAGTTATTATCTGCCACGAGTTCAGGGTTCATTCGGAATGGTGTTGCTTTCCGGGGTTCTCACATCCCGGGTATATCCACTGGTGAGAAGTATCCGAACAATTCGCACCGTGGCGCGAAAGTCAATGTAGTTGTCAACAAACAGCAGGGTCATGAGCGCCCGTGGAGCCCCCGGAGTTCAACATGGTCACGGGCTTATTCTTCGGTTCCGTGAAAGAGACAGATGAAGTAACCGTAACCTTCGCACCCGGGGGCGCCATGTCGCTCAGCTGCTTACGAAAGAAAGCATGTCATACGACGGACGTGATGTCAAGTCGGTTTTCTCCGTGCTGCGGGCAGGAGCACGGTGCCTTACACCACTTGCAGGTCTGGCGGCACAGCTTGTGCAGGTCGGGATCCTCGTGCTCATGCTGGCAGGCCGTGGATATGTAGATGTGCTTAGGGCCGGGGAGGGTCTTCATGATCTTGTTCTACCTTCCGTAGGAACCATTCCCGGGGCATGCAGGCCACCATTGTGAACCATCCCATACCAGTGAACCCGGACAGGACATACCGCATGTCATCGACCACAAATCCGTACAGTGACATCGCGGCGCACCCGGTGGCCATGGCCCAAAAGATGATGCCCAGCCTGCGCACAGCGACCCTCCTGGTCATGGGTCTCATCAGTACTCACCCCCGCCGGGATAATCGGTGAAGTCGGGCTGTTTGGGCAGCGTAAGGGGGTAGGGCTGGCCCGCGTCGGCCATCAGCCGGTAGTCGTCCAGGAAGTCATCCAGGATATCCCAGGGCAGTGACCCCCGGTCATAGGTGTCCCGGCGCTCCTTGATGATCGCCTCCACCACATCCCCGCGCATCGGCTGGTGCCTCATGGCCTGCCCTGTCGGTCCCTGAGGTAGTCCATGACCATCGCGGCCGTGGTGCTCCTGGAGAACGTGATATTGCCACCATCGGGGAACACGATGGCGAAACGGTAGTCATGCTGGGGCAATGTCGTCTCGAAGAGGGCCTGCGCCTTCTCTTCCCCGAATATCCGGCGAGCCTCCTGTGCCACATCGACTATGTTCACAGTGGCAAGTACTTGATCCTCGATCATTTTCTCTCCCCTTCCTCTTGGTCCAGAGTATCCAGTTGGCCCCATAGATGCCCAGGTATACGGGTGCCCAGGCCACAAAGCCCAGCTGAGAGGTGCACAACCCGTAGGTGACCGCGAACACCTGGCCCAGCAAGCAGATCACCCAGCCGACACGCCGATAGTTCCCGGCCAGGATCAGCCCGACCGCCGGGATGCCTTGCACGATAAATGATCCCCATTGCTCCATAATCTCCTCCCCATCCATGTGAAAACGGGCGGCGACCATTGTCACCGCCCGCCCCCGTACTCCTTACATTCTTTCGGGCATCTCCAGTGGCATCAGAAGGGCCGCCAGGATGCCCCCGGCACCGGCCAGCATCCAGGCCGGTCGTTGCACCAGCAAGCCCAGGCACAGGATCACGCCGCAGATGGCCAGCACCACGATCTTGAGTGAACTCATCAGAACGGCCACTGCCCGGCGGCACGGCGCTCCAGCACCGGCAGCAACTTGAACGCCTGGTCAGTCAACCCGCCGATGGTGATGCGGGTCGGGGTTCCCGACTCCATGTGCCCCACCTTGTACCCGGCCAAGTTGAACGTGATCACCGGGATGTGGGCCGGGACTGCCGCTGCCACATCACGATAGGTGTGATAGTTGGCCTGCTCGTCGGTGAGGATGACCACCCGATCGTGCGCCCTGAAATTGGTGCTCACCGCCGCCTCGGTGGCCGTACCCCCGTTCTGGAAGTAGCCACGGCGGAACGCCTCCAGCATCACCAGCAGCGATGCCCCCCTGGCCAGCGGGAACACCTTGGAGTAGTTGGAGTACGAGACCACGTCGGCGTGCTCACACCGCTGCGAAAGCGCCAGCCCGAAGATGGCCGCCGCGTCCCAGCGCCGCAGTCCGCTCTTGTCACTCATGCTGTCGGCCATCGAGCCCGAGGTGTCGATCAGGATCAGGGTGCGACCGGCGAACTGCGGGATGTTGTTCAGCGACGCCTGGAGCCCCTGCTCAAGTGGCAGGTGCCAGCGCACGTTGGACACAGCCCGGAAGGCCGACAAGAACCGCATCGGCAACTGACGGGATCGGGCCACTTGCTCCGGGTCACCGAGGCGATCAGCCACCAAGGCGTAGGCGTTGTGGCCCACCCCGGCCTCATCGAAGTTGCGCAGGTTGCGCAGCAGGGCCATGTAGCCCATGGTCGGGATAAGCGCCTCCCACAGATCCTTCTTCGGAATCTTGGAACCAACCAGGGACAGCACGTCCTCCCACGTCATCCCGGCAGCCCGAAGGGTTCCGGGGTCCAGGAACATGTGCTGCCCGTAGTCCTTGGCGGCTGCGTCACGAAGGAAGGCATTCTTGTGGATCATGGTCAGTGACGACGGGATGCCCTCGCGGCCGTGGCGCCGGTCGATCAGATGCTTGAACAGCACATCCTGGCCCAGCTTGTCCGGGGACGCATGGGTCAGCTCAAGCACATCACCGAAGCGGACACCATGAGACGCCGTGTCGTACTTGAGGGTGTTGTACTCGTTGTAAAGACGCGTCGCGGCATCAGCGATCCCGCGCTTGATCGGCTTGGGAATCTGCTGGCCTGGATAGGCAGCCTTCCAGTAGCCGATCGCCTCACCGGGCTCGTCGGCACGTGCCAGCACCGAGTTGACGATCCGACGGCCACCAGGAAGGTTGGACTTCACCATGGCGCAGGCGGCCTCGATCGCGCCCACCAGGGAGGCGGTGCGCATGTTGGCCTCGCCGCGAAGCCACGGTAGGAAGCGCCCCATCCATTCGGGATCGGTGCGGGCCACCTCGTGAACCAGCGTCTTGAAGCGGGCGTCACGGGCAACCCCGGTCTCATAGAAGGTGTCCATGCCGACGAAGTTGCTCACCGCCAGCAGGAACAGCTCACCCTTGGCGTCACGGGTGAACCCGGGCGCCCGGTTTCCGGTACGCGCCAACGGGTCCGGGGTGGACACGATGGGCTGATTGATCGGGAAGCCCTTGTTGGGCTTGTTGAAACGGCTCATCAGAATTCCTCTCTCTGAGTTGGCACCAGAAGTGACTATCCTGCCATGCCTGGATACAGCACGTTCAAGATTTTCTTCTCTATGGCGCGCTGTGCCCTTGCCTCGGCGATGTGCAAATCCCCCGAAGAAATCACGGGTACTACGTCGATGACGCCCTTGATCTGGCGGATGGCATTCAATGTCGCGGCGGCATCATCCTCCCGGAGATCCTTCTCCAGGGAGACGACGAAACCGGCGAAGCGATCAGTCATGGATCTCGAACTCCTTGGCCGGACAGCGATGCAGGGTGAGGTAGGTCCAGCCGCCCCCTGTGTTGCGGTCATAGATCAGTTGGTGGCAGGCCACGCAGCACCACAGATAGGAGTCCTCTGTAGTGGCCAGCCTCATCCGGGCCAGCCGGAACCAGCCGTGGGGTGGGTTACCGCAGCCGATGTATTGAGTACTCGGGCCACGACAATTCGAGCAGTCGCATGTTTCATCCATAGGGGATCCTCTCCGGCTTCTATCCTATGACATCGCTTCCTTCGAAGGCAATGTCTTTGCCGCCAGGTATTCCCTGAGGGCCGGGTGGCTGATGGGTACGACAACGACAGGAGTCAGGATGAGTACGCCACCCGGCTCCTCGGTGATCATGTAATGGTCATGCCGGGCCAGTTTTCCCAGACTGACACGCTTGCGGGAATCCAGGGTCAGCAGGGTCTCGCCCAGCTCCTCCTGTGTCTCATCACTCATGTGGGTAGTGTACCACAGGGGTAATGATCATTCAACCACAAATACCCCCTGCCCCTGACGGCCTTCGACCACACCGGTGGCCTTGAGGATCAGGATGGCTGAGCGTACGGATCCGTAGCTGGCCTCGAACTCTTCTCGCAGGGCGCTGGTGCTGGGAAGTTTGCCGTCGGGATAGGCGCCGGAGGCGATCCGCTCGCGCAAGGTGTCCACGATGATCAGATACTTGAAGTCCGTCATAGGCAACACAGTAGACCATGGTGCTAATGTGAGCACATGGGGCTCGATCGGACCGAGAAGATCTTCACTTTCGGGCCACCCTCTCTCCAGCCTCCCAAGAAGGGTGCGATAGGAAACATGACACCTATGATCCCTTGACCATTGCGCAACTGTTTTCTTCTCACCATTTATCGTTACCCAGCGATTGGTGGTCTTGTTGTTCATGTTTTCACTGCGCGTAACCCAGCGACAATTCTGTGGCCCATAGTTGCCCGTAGTGTCTATTCGGTCAATCTGTAGACCATCGACGAATCCGTTGGCTAGTGCCCATTTCCTGAATTCCTCAAAGCTCTCTCGCCATTGGCGGATGACCTTTATGCCTCGGGCGCCGTAATATTTATATGCGCTGCTTGAGGGGGTGTGGCATCTTCCTTTCATGCTTGCCCATGCCTTATACAGGGGAGACCAGCGCCCATTGGCGGCATCCCCATGCTTCCTTTGTCTCATGGCCGCGAGATCCCGCTGTAGGCAGCCACAGGACTTACTCTTCCCGGACCTGAGCGCATGTCGGGCTACCGCGCGTCTTGTGCCACAGACGCATATGCATTCCGAGTGGCGTGGCCTTCCCGTGGCTAGTCCCACCACGGTCCATCGGCCAAATTCGGAAGCGACCATGGGCGAAGTATACAAGCAGTAAATTGCATCGTAGACTATGACATCTAGGATGGGGATGGTCAGGTTGGGCATGTCGCTGAAGCAGCGGGTTGCGGCGATGCCCCGTGCCCAGAGGATGGACTTCCTGCAGTCCCTGGACCCCGCCATCCTGGACATGATCGCCAGGGAGGAATGGTTCTGGGTGGCCCGCCCGGAACAGATGCCGCCCAAGGGCGACTGGTCCATCTGCCTGATGCTGGCGGGCCGGGGCTTCGGCAAGACGCGCTCGGGGGCCGAGTGGATCGTGCAACGGACCCTGGATCATCCCTATGACTCCTCTGGGTTTCCCACCGAACGCCTGATCATGGCCTACAACATTTCTGACGCCGTGGCCTCATGCGCCGAGGGTCCCTCGGGGGTGCTGCGGGTGTTGCAGCGCATGGGATTTTCCGAGCTGGGAAAGTCCCGCCGGGTCGATGACCCCACCAAGATGTACACCTTCACCAAAAGCCCCAAGCCTTATGTGCGCTTGCTCGAGACCGGCTCGGTCATCCACTTCACCGGCGCCACAGTGGACGCGGCCCGGTCCAAGAACCTGGCCGATGTCTGGTGCGTGGCCGAAGGTGAGCCAGTCCTGACCGAGCGCGGCATGGTGGCCATAGAGCGGGTGCTCCCGGGTGACAGAGTTTGGACGCAGACGGGATTCAAGGAGGTTCTGCAATCCGGGCGTACCGCTGAGGGCAGGGAGGTCTTGCGGATTGTCACCACCGAGGGGGAGCTTCGAGTAACCCCGGACCATGTGGTGTGGGCCAATGGCGGCTGGATCCGGGCCGACCGGCTTGAGGCTGGCGATAGTATGGCTACATGTCTGCCTCAAATGGACCTGTGCCCAGCGAAGAGCCAGCCTATCAGCGATGGGACAGGGAGTCCTGGTTCTTCAACAAGCGCAAGGGATACTACTACAGCCGAGACGGGTTCCTTCTCCACCGAGCCGTCTGGATCGCTTTGCACGGACCGATTCCCGAGGGATTCGATGTCCATCACCGGGATGGGAAACGGTGGAATTGCGACCCAGCAAACCTTGAGCTATTGCCTCATGGAGAGCACATGCGTCTCACGTGGCAGCTGCGTACCGACGCCGACAAATATGACAGCTCCGGCCGGTCCCAGCGGTCCAGTGAGGGATTGCGGCGCATGTGGGCCAACCGGCAGCCCCGGGCAGTCCTTTGTGCCGAGTGTGGCAATGAGTACCTGTCCACCGGAATGCGGGCCAAATGGTGCTCGGACGCATGCCGGAAAGCGGGATCGGCCAGGCTTTCGCGGAACAAGCGTGCTCAGCGTAATCAGGGAACACCGGCGAGCTGATGTCTACGATTTGACGATCGCCGATGCCCATCATTTCTTCGCGGGGTCGGCGCTTGTCAAGATCCACAACTGCGACGAGCCCATAAAATGGGCCAATCCCGAGGAAACCTGGCGCGAGGGCATCCGACCGGCACTTCGGGCCGACATCCCCGGGGACAAACCCAGGGCGCTGGTGACCACCACCCCCAAACCGATCCTGTTGCTCAAGAACTGGGTGTCCGAACCCCGGCGGTGGAAGGTCGTCATCATCCGGGGCAGCACCTTCGACAACATGATCAACCTGTCTGAGGATGCCGTCGAGGAGCTGCGGGAAACCTATGAGGGCACCGCCCTGGGCCGCCAGGAGCTGTACGGCGAGCTTCTCGATGATGTGTCCGGCGCCCTGTTCAGCTTCTCCGTCATCCATGCCAACCGGGTGGAGATCGGCCCGGAGAAGGTGGCCCACCGCACCGTCGGGGTGGATCCCGGCCTGACCGGTGATGAGGACGGCGACGAGATGGGTGTCATCGTGGCCTGCCGGGACCACAAGGACCATGCCTATGTGATCGCCGATGAGACCACGAAGCTGGCCGGACGCGATGCGGCACTGCATGCCTGGCATGTCTATGCCCGCTATGGCGCCGACACCCTGGTCTATGAGTCCAACCTGGGCAAGGCCTGGATGCACCAGGTGTTCACCGACGCCTTCAGGGAACTTCAGCGCTCCGGCTTATTCCCCACTGAAGTCATCAACCCTCCGCTCGTGCCCGTCTTTTCAAATCAGGGGAAAAAGCTGCGGGCTGAGCCCGTGGCCATGCGCTATTCGCAGGGGCGAGTGCATCACATCGGCACCTTCGACAAGCTCGAGACCCAGATGCTCACCTTCGATCCTTTGTCGTCCAAGGCGTCCCCGGACCGCCTGGATGCCCTCGTCCATGCGGTCCGGCATCTGATGGATGGTGAGCGCAAGCGCTCCCGGATCCTGTCGCCTTTGGGTCTGCCGGTACCCGAACTCGGCTACAACCCGGTGGGCACCATGCGGACCATGGGTGAATTCGGGATCGGATGAGGCGACAAGCTGGCAGGGCCAGGAGATCTAGTGATAACATGCCGACCTTTTTGCTGATACCTTTATCTGCATGATCTACCTCGTTGCCTTTGTCGTCCTGGTGCTGGCGACTGCCCGGCTGACCAGGTTGATCTGCAGGGACGACATCACCGCGCCCTTGCGACTGGCCATTGATCGCAAGCTGGGGGAGAACTCCTTCGTCTCCAGGTTGATCTGGTGCCACTGGTGCGTGGCGGTCTGGGTGTCCTTGGGCGCCAGCAGTTTCGCCATGCAGGCGCTTTACACCTTCGGGCTCATCTCGCCCAAGGCGGCGGTCCTTTCCTGGCTCCTGCTCATCCCGGCCAATGCGTATGCGGCTGCCTGGGTCATTGACAAAGAGGGTGGCGACTAATGTCGATCTTCACCAAGACGCCGGAGGTCGAGGCACCACGCCAGGCCCGTCCCCTGTCCATGATCGCCTCGGCTGTTCGGATGACGCTGTCGGAGGAGGCGTGGCGGGGATATCGCTTCACCGATGAGGGCTGGCAGCGCATCGCCTGGGAGTTCTATGACACCAATGAACAGCTCCACAACGCAGTAGACTATGTAGGCAATGCCTGCTCCCTGGTGCGCATCTATGTCGCCAACGTCGATGCCAACGGGGTGCGCCAGGATGAGGTGACCGGGGATGCCCAGATAGCCGCCCTGGCCGATACGCTCTTCGGTGGACCTGCGGCCAAAGCAGAGGTGCTACGTACGCTGGCCGAGTCGCTGACCGTGGCCGGGGAGTGTTACCTGATCGGCATGGCGGCCCGGCCAGCCTACGGTGACAAGTGGATGGTCCTGGCGCCCAGTGAGGTCAGGCGACAGGGAAAGGTCGTGTGGATCAATGTCGGACACGCCGTCCGCGAACAACTCAATCCAGGCCGAGACATCATTGTTCGAGTACACACCCCGCATCCTCGGCGACCCCTCCTGGCAGACTCTCCTGTACGTGCACTGCTTGACACCCTGCACCGCATGCGGGAAATCCAGCTGTACAAGCGCTCCCAGTTCAATTCTCGCATCGCCAACGCAGTGGTGCTCCCCGTGCCGGAGAGCTTGGCCATCCCCAAGGGAGATGATGAGACTGTATCCGTAGACGATGTCTACCAACAGCTTTTCGAGGTCATGACCTCCAATTTGGAGGGTAAGGGAACCGCCGCCCAGATCGCCCCCATCCTGTGGCCCATGCCTTTGGCCGAACTTGAGGCCATGAAAGGCATCACCCCGATCAAGTTCGAGTCTGTGCTCTCCGATGCCCTGTCCTCCATGGAAAAACAAGAGATGGAGAAGCTGGCCATCGGCATCAATGTGCCAGTGGAAATCCAGTTGGGCGCCAAGGAGATGAACCACTGGGGCGTGTGGTTCGCCGGGGAAGAGTTCATTGTCAAGAGCGTCATGCCGTTGATGAACCGCATCGTGGACGCCATCACCACCGCCTACCTGGGTCCGGCGCTCAAGGCGTTGGGCAAGGATCCGGCGCGCTTCACCTACTGGTATGACGTTGCGCCCCTTGCCTCATCGGCCAACCAAGCTGTGGACACCCTGAACCTGTACGAAAAGGGTGTGGTGTCGGCCGAAACCGTCAGGCGTGCCTTCAACTATCGGGAAACCGATGCCCCCAGCGAGCAAGAGACCGGGCAGCGTTTCACCCGCGAAGTCATCCTGCGCGACCCCCAGTACTTCGCCGTGGAGCCCGTGCGTGAATACGCCGGAGTGGAAGGCATCGAGACCGCACTGCCGGAGGTGCCCGAGCTGAACCCGGCCGGGCCGCCCCCACCACCGCGTCCCGAGCGCGGCATCGAAGGTCCCCGGCCCGGCCAGGGTGCCCCCAACACCAGGCCCACGGGTACCACCAACCGGCCCGAATCCGACCTGATCGCCTCACTGGCCGGTGGTCCCTCGGCCGCCCATGTGGCCGCCAACTCGATGGTTGTGCGGGCACTGGAGCTGGCCAACAAGAAGCTGCTGACCCCCAGTGTGCGCAAAGCCTTCCCCAACGCCGACATCCTGACCCTGCACACCAAGGTCCAGGTCAATGAGGGTCAGGCCACCACATTGCTCGCCGGTGCCTGGGACCACTGTGCCCACCACATGTATGGTGTGGCGGCCGACCAGTCCCTGGTGGCCGCCGTGCTCAACAGCTATGTGGCTGGCCTTCTGGTGCACCGCATCGAACACAACCCGTCGCTGATGTCGGCCAGGCTGCGCGAGGCCGGGATCGCATGACCACGCCTGTCCAGGAAAACCCGCCGATCCCTGAACCGATGCCCGAAGGTTCAGGGGCTCCTGAAGCCGTAGGTGGTGTGCTCGCCGCCGCTGAGGTTGCCATCGCCGCCTACATGCTTGCGGCTTACACCAAATGGCTGGCCCAGGTAGCCGCGAAGGTACTCGGGGGTTTCCTGGCTTTCGGTATCGGTCCTGATCCCGCTGGGGTCTGGGCCACCACGCCAACCTGGGATCATCTGATCGATGGGCTGATGGACCGCCTGGTCGGGCTTGCCCGAGCGGGGTGGATCAACACATCCCGGCAGCTTGGCCTTGACTTGCCCTTCGATCCAGACGATCCCATCCTCAAGGACCAGCTGCAGCGGACCCGCAATCTGATGGTCCGGACTCCTGACGAGGTCTACCGCCTGGTCGTGCGAGCACTGGGTGATGTGGCTGCCGTGAACGGGACACGAGCGGAGCAAGCGCAGGCGGTAAGGCATGTCCTGGATGTTACCGGGACGGAGAACTGGCCTGCCCGCGCCAGGACGGTGGCCACCACGGAGGTTCATCGGGCGTGGAACTTCGGTGCCCTGGCTGCAAGTATGCGGGCCCAGATGCAATTGCAGCGGGTGCTGAACAAGACCTGGCTGGCCAAAGACGACAGCGCCACTCGTCCAGGCCACGCCCGTGCTGACGGGCAAACCGTGCCCGTCAACCAGCCTTTCATAGTTAACATGGAGGCATTGATGGCGCCCGGTGATCCGTCGGGAAGTCCATCAAACATCATAAGCTGCCGATGCAAGCCCTTGTTCACCAGGAGGATGCCGTGACGGTCAACGCCAACTCCTGGAAGCGTATGTCTACGGCCCCAAGAGAAACCCCGTTCAACTTCCAGGACGCCGTGGGCCGGGTGGCCGACTGGGCATCGGGTTCGGTGGAGAAGTTCAACAGCGCCTTCCTGTGGCGTGACCCGAAAGCCCCGGCCAACAACAAGAACTCCTACCGCCTGCCGATCGCCGACATCATCGGGGGGCGTCTGACCCTGATCCCTCGTGCGGTTTTCTCGGCCGCCGCGATCCTCTCGGGTGCCCATGGGGAACTGGAGGGTGTGGTCGGCGAGGAAGAAAAGCTTGTCCTCAAAGGCGTGGTGACCGACATCTATGCCAAACTGCAGGCCGACTATGGCGATCCCCGGGTCAAGCCCCCATGGCTGCGGGGCGGCAACAAGGAGGAGGACGTGACTGCCTCGATCAACAACATCAACGCCAGCGGGTTCTCGTCCATGCCGGTGGCCACCGAAGATGTCCCATGGGGCTTCTACAGGGCGGCCGACGCCCTGTGGGAGCACGCCGATGGTGACATCCGGGAGTACCGCAAGGGCTTCCTGTGGTGGGATGTAGGCGCCCCGCAGGAGCGAAAGTCCTACAAGCTACCGATAGCGACGGTGAACGCCTCGGGCCAGTGTGTACTGGTCCCTCGTGCAGTCCGGACCATGGCTCAGATACTCGCCAGTGCGCCCGAGATCATGGACATCCCTGACGAGGACATGAGTGCAGTAGCTTCCGTAGTGCATGGCATCAAGGACCGCATCGACGCGATAGAAGCCGGTACACATGATCAACCCGAAGCACTCGAAGTCGTGACAGCTGGTATATCGCCCATCGCTCCGCCCAAGAGCTGGTTTGAGGACCCAAAACTGGACGGCCCGACACCGATTGCTGTGACGGCCGACGGCCGGGTGATCGGACACTTGGCAGCCTGGGGGACATGCCACGCCGGGATCGGCAACCAGTGCGTCATGGCTCCCCGCAGTGCCGTGTCCTACAAGTACTTCCTCAACGGCAGCGTGGTAACCGCAGACGGCGGAGTAGTGCGGGTCGGTAAAATTACGGCCGGTACCGGGCATGCTGACACTCGTCTCGGTTGGGTCCCGGCCAGTGACCACTATGACAACACCGGCAAGCAGGTGGCGATCGTGGCCAGCGGAGAGGACAGGTGGGGCATATGGGTGGCGGGTAGCCTGGTTCCCGAGGCCGATGATACCGACGCGGCGATGCTTCGGCGTTCCCCGCTTTCGGGTGACTGGCGGCGGATCAACGGAAACCTGGAGCTTGTGGCGGCCTTGGCGGTCAACACCCCCGGCTTCCCGATCGTGTCCCTGAATGCCTCCGGTGAACCTGAGTCACTGTGTGCCGCCGGGGTCATCCTGGAAGATGGCACCATCGCCAGCCTGGATCCTGATGGGCTCAATGAGTCCGAGCGCACCTTGCTCAACAGACTCAAGGAGGTCCAGGCGCACACGGATGCCCTGCGTCGCAACAGGTTGATCCGCAGGTACACTAACCTGGTTAATTCATCGACGAAGGAGAGCTGATGGGTTGCAGCACCTGTGGGGACCGGGCGGCCAAGGCTGCCGCCCAGTATCCCCGCGAAGTCGTTCTCGCCGACGGGACCAGGGTCACCGTGAACTCCCCCGCCCAGGAGCGCACCGAACGCGAGCGCGCCCGCCAGAGGCAACAGGCGGCCGATCGCCAGAGCGCCAAGGAGAGGGGCTATACTGTCGGCAGGTGACACGGGTTATCTCACGCGAGGGGCAAGACGGGCTGCATTTAGGTGCGGCCCGTCTCTCGCTTCCTACGCCAGCAGGCGCAGCCCCACGGCCACCCCGATGCTCAGGGCGATCAGCCCGCCCAGGATGATCAGGATGATCCCGATCCCGGCATCCCACAGCCGGTCCCAGATGGTGTACCCCTGCGGCGCCCTGTGCTTCACGACAGGGTCTCCACCAGGAAGCCGACCACGATCAGGACGATGATGACGAAGACGCCCACGGCAATCATCCTCACGCTTGTTCTCCTCCCTTGATGCCTATGACATCAATATATACATCATGATCAGAAAGCAGAGCCCCACGGCGATCAGGGCGGCCTTGAGCAACTTTTCGATCATCAGCCGACCAGACCGCTGAAGAACCCGCCGACACCCTCGAGGATGTCGATAGCCGTCTGGCCCAAGGCTTTGACGGCGCCGGGCCTGAAGGCGGCGAAGAACATCACGAAGGCGATGCCGCCCCAGATCACAACCTTTTTCAGCATGCGATTCCTCTCATAGATGTTTGCGGCACCGATGACCTTTCGGGCTGTCCCGGGTGCCGTCCTGGGACAGACACCATCGGGTGCCCATCCACTCCTGGCATGTGTACGGTTTGACCACCAAGGGTGCGAACTGCGCACCAGGACGCTGGGGGCCGATCGTGTCGCCCCTGCCGACCGGTGGATGCAGCGGGCACCGGAAGCCAGTCACATAGAGTCTGACATCCTGGCGTGATCCGCAGATGTTGCAGAATCGGCGATGGGCGAATCGGTCCTTTCTGCGGATGGTCATTTCTCTACCCTATCATCGCGTCTGTCCATGTCATTAGTAGACGATGCTGACTGAGTCGTGCTACCCTGCGTGAAGATCAAGGCGATGAGCCAGGAGCCTGCCTGATCATGGGGGCGATGAGCCAAGAGCCTGCCCAAGGACTTGGATCATCATGTGGAGCTGACTGATGTTCACCCCACCCCGCCCGAACGATCAAGGCGTCTATGAGCTTTCCGTCTATGCGACGCCGACACTGACGGACCTTCGCAACCTGGCAGCAGCCGATCAGAGCGCCCTGGTTGCCTCCATCAACCCCGACAGCCCGGATGAGGAAATCCTGGCGCAGGCCGAGGAGCTGACCGCGTTCGTGGCGGCGGCCGATGCCGAACTGGACAAGCGCGCCCAGGTTGCCGCACGCGCGGCGGCCCAGAAGCCGCTGGAGCCACGTGCCACCCCCGTGGCCACCGAGCCCGAGCCGGAGCCCGTGGTGGCCAGTGGCGAGTTCGATGCCAACGGCAACAAGGACGTCACCGAGACCACCCCGGCCGTCGAGGTCGCCAACACGGTGACCGAGGTTGTACAGGCCACGGTGACCGCCTCCGGTGGTGCCACCTCCGCACCCCGCCGCTCGGTCCAGATCGCCGATGTGGCACCGCATTCCCCGGCCGCGCAGGTTCCTGAGGGCACCCCGAGCTACACCATTGTGGCGGCGGCCGATATCGCCACCTTCCCCACCGGCACAGAGCTTTCCTGGGCCGATGTGGGCCGGGCCTTTGAGGAGCGCGTGCGAGCATATCCCAGCGCCTCCCGCAGTGGCACCAAGACCCGCATGCAGCATTCCCTGGCCCGGATCCGGCGCAACTTCCCTGATGAGGCAGTCATCATGGAGGGCGACGGCCATGAGACCGCGTTCAACAAGCTGCGTGCGGCAGCCGACGGCGCCATGAACCTGGATGCCGTGGTCGCGGCCAACGGCTGGTGTGCCCCATCCGAGCCCGACTACAGCATCTGCTCCCCGATCACCGCAGACGGCATGATCAGCCTGCCGGAGCGGGTACTTCGCCGGGGCGGCCTGCTGCACAACCAGGGCCTGGACTTCACCGACTTCTTCGGCGGCGACATCACCCTGCCGATTCCGGGCTTCAACATCCTCACCGAGGCTCAGGTCATCTCGGACACCGCCAAGACCTGTGTCGAGATTCCGTGTCCGGCCTTCGTGGACGATCGCCTGAATGTGGCGGCCCTGTGTCTGACCTCGAGCCTGCTGCAGAACCGTGGCTACCCGGAGTTCGTCAGCGAGTTCACCCAGGGCGCGATCGCGGCCATGGCCCACCTGGTCAACCGCGAGGTGATCAACGAGATCGTCACGGGCTCGACGGCTGTCACCTTGACCGGCGTGGACCCGTGGCTTTCGGATGGCACCTTCTACAGCAATGTGCTCAGCGCGGTCGAGTTCGCGATCAAGGACATGCGCTATGCCTACCGCACCTCGATGAGCCAGCCGTTCACCGTCGTGCTCCCGTACTGGGTGCTCGGTGGCATGCGCGCGGATTACATTCGCCAGAACGCACGGGTCAGTGACGATCTTGCGGATGCGGCCATCATGGCGGCGTTCTCGATGCGCGGCGCCCAGGTCCAGTGGGTCTATGACTGGCAGGACGCCTTCAACCCGGGCTCGATCGCGGCCACCCGCCAGCTGGGCAACGCGACCCCGCCGTTCAACTACCCGATCACCCTGTTCTTCCTGGTGTTCCTGCCGGGTACCTGGGTCCTGGGCAGGCAGGACGTGATCCGCCTGGACACTGTTTACGATTCAACCAACCTCCAGCAGAACCTGGTGACGCAGTTGTTCATGGAGGACGGCTTCAAGCCGATGCGCATGTGTCAATTCAGCCGTGTCTACGAGATCCCGGTCTGCGCCAACGGTTCCACCGGTGTCCAGCGTGCGGTGACGTGCACGGATGTGACTCCGTAAGCGATCCGAGTGGGGGGTGGCATCCGCTGCCCCCCTTGGACTCAAGTCGCTTAAGGAGGTGACACATGGTAGCGACGATCCCCCCGGTCCTGGTCGAAAAGCCCACACCGTCCATGCCTTTGCGCTATGGACTGCTTCAGGCCGCCGTGGGACCGCTGGACCTACCCATCCATGCGCGCAACGGTGGTTTGCGATATGTGACGTCTCTGTGCGCCGAAGGCTTCGGCTACGAGATCGAATGTATCGCCGACCAGAACAGCAAGGCATCGGAGTTTGCCCTGGGCACCACGACGGTGACCGGGCTGCCGTTCATCATCGCGGCCACCGTTACCTGCGGCACCGTGGGCTACACCTTCGCCGAGCAACGTGCCTTCGTCATGGAGCGCCTGCGCGGTGTCGAGCAGTCCATGCTCGAGGAGATCTTCTCCACCAGCACCTTCGGCCAGTCGCCCGGACTGATCACCGGCGACGGGATCACCACGGTCACCGGTGCCGGGGACACCGTGGTCGATGTCCTCTCGGAGCTTGAGCGGGCACGCTACTGCGGTTTCACGGGAAACACGGCCCAGTACGGACCGCCCGGATACCTGCATGTGGCCATCCCGGTGCTCAACGCCCTCAAGCGGGAGCATCTGGTGGAGTGGGACGGAACCCGTTGGCGCACCCCGATGGGCACTGTGGTGTCCGCCGGTTGCTATGCCAACAACACCCCCGCTGGCGCGGCCCCGGCCGATGGTGTCTTCTGGATGTACCTGACCGGGCAGACGGTCATCTGGCGCACCCCGGACTCCGATGTCCAGGTGGCCCCCGTGGAGGGTTCCCTGAACCGCACCACCAACCAGATGATGATGCTGGCGGAGCGGGAATACGTGGTCACCTATGAGTGTGGTGGCTTCGCCAAGGCGGTGACCCTGTGGACGTGACAGTGATGGTGACGGTTTACCCGGAGCCAGGAAAATTCCGTGAGATCGCCAAGGCGCTGCTGGCGGTGGCCGATGAGCCGAGGCAGGTCCAGTCGGTGACCTGGCCGCAGGCCGGTTTCATGGTTCCCGAGCATGTCTTCGACCGCTTCGAGGCGGCCCGTACCGACCAAGGGGACCCACCCGAACAGACGGGGCCCGTAAAGCGCCGTCCCGGGCGTCCACGCAAGGATGGCGCCTCTCCGACGGAGTTCGGGGCGGCCATGAGCCAGGCAAACCCCGGAAAGGACAAGTAATGACAAGCGTTTGCCATTCCGTGGTTCGTGCCCCGGCCGCCCGGGTGACACGCCTGGGACCTTGTGGTGAGCTTCCTGATGGGACATCAGGCGGCTGTGACTTCGCCACCACCGAGTCCTTTGTGGACATCACCCTGACGAAGGTGCTGCAGGACCGCCAGGATGCATTGCAGCTCAACGCCAATGGCGACATCTGCGTGGACAAGCCCAAGGCGCCGATCCTGCGCTGGTATGAGGTGACGATCACCTTCTGCAACGTGGACCCGGAGCTGTTCAACATCGTCTCGGCGGAGCCCTTGGTGCTCAATGATGCCGCGAGTCCGGAGGCGATCGGCTGGTGCACCCTGCCGGACTCGCCTTCGGCGTCCAACTTCGCCTTGGAGTTCTGGACGGGCACTGATGACGACGCCTGTGACGATGAGGACGTGACCTACGGGTACGGTCTGCTGCCGCGCATCGTCCAGGGCATGATCGGTGATGTCACCATTATGAACGGCAACATCAACTTCACGGTCACCGGGATCACCCGTGGCTCCAACCAGTGGGGCGTCGGTCCCTACAACGTGATCGTCAATGAGACCGGGGCCAACGCTGGCCTGCCCGGTCCGCTGTACACGGCGGTCAATGTCAACAGCCACAAGTGCTTCCTGTGGACCCTGCTTCCCCCGCCCGAGGGTGTGTGCGGCTGCCAGGACCTGACCCAGGCCTTCCAGGTGCTTCCCCTGACCGGGCTGGCCAGCGTCCTGCGTACTGCCACCTTCCCGCTGCTGGATGGGGCGCCGCTGCTTCCCGGGATCATCGACTGGGGCGACTTGACCCCGGACCAGGTGGTCACCTCGGGCACCACGGCCACGCACACCTATGTGGCTGGAACCTATACGGCGACCTACCGGGCCACCGAGCAGTCGGGCATCACCTATACCTCGGCCACCATCACGGTGACCTAACAGGCCTCCGTGCCTCCGGGGGCATGCCTGGGGGCACGGAGATCTTCCAAGATTGGAGCTTGATTATGGCCGGTGGCTCGATGACCATCACGGTTCCCGCCTACACCATGTTGCCCCAGGTAGCCCAACGGGTCACCTGCTGGGCCGGTGGCGTCGGTGGTGCCGACACCCGCAGGGTGAAGATCATTACGGTGGTCCCCGGCCCTGCGGCCATCCAGATCCCCGAAGAGATCTTCGTGGCCCATGGCGCCCTGGCCCTGGAGCCCGGTGGTGCCGACATCCTGTCGGGCTATGTCGCCGGGACCAACGTGACCTTCAGCGCCGTCAACGGGGCCTCGGCGGCCCAGAATCCCAACACCTGTGCTGCCGACCCCGCCCAGGCGCCCACCATCTCCACGATCGACATGAACGTCGGCGGCAACCCGCTGGCGATCACCTTGAACTATGCCAACTTCACCGGCGCCGGGACGGTGAACATCACCTGGGGCGACGGCACTTCGACTTTGGGTGCGGCGGAGTCCGGTGCCTCCAGCCACACCTATCCGTACCGTCCGGGCACCTTCGTGATCCGGGTCGCCGATGCCTCGGTGGCCACCGATTTCGTGGAGACCACAGTCTTCCTGCCGTAACCGAAAGTGAGGACGAGGTGGCGACCAGGCTTCCCACGGCGTCACGAAACGCCGCCACCAATGCTGTCACGGCACTGGTGGACGCCGACGTCGGCGCGGGCACCATCCAGATCCGCACGGGTGCCCAGCCCGCCTCGGCCAATGACGCGGCCACGGGAACCCTTCTGGCCACCATCACCTTGGCGGATCCGGCCTGGGGCGCCTCCGTGGCCGGTGTTTCCACCCTGGATGCCACCCCGGTCCTGAGTACCACCGGCGTGGCCGCCGGGACAGCGGGATGGTTTCGGATGCTGGACAATTCTGGTGACACGATTCTTGACGGCGCCATTACGGTCACTGGTGGTGGCGGGGAACTGGAGCTGAACACCACCACCATCAGCATCGGTGTGACGGTGGAAATCACCGCCGGGACTCTGACCACGCCTGCCTCCACGTAAGGGGGACGGCGATGGCCGACACCATTTTCACCGCCCAAACCCCCGCGTCCACCAACTTCGACGCCTCCACTCATCACTGGGGCATGCGCTTCACGGTGTCCGCCGATGGTTCCTGTGTGGGCGGACGGGCATGGGTGCACAGCACGGGGCGTCCTGACACGTTCTTCTGGCAGCTGTGGAACGATGACACCAACACCCTGATCGCCGAGGTGAACCTCAACCCGCTCCCGGCGGCCACGGAGCCCGGATGGCTGTCCTTCACGTCGGCCGACTTCAGTACCCCCGGTGATGTCGCCCTGGTGACGACCGATGTCTACATCGTCAACGTGTTCTTCCAGACCGGCGACGGCGTGTTCACCGATCCCGCACCAGTGTTGCCCATCGGCAACGGGACCGTTTCGGCCGACACCGGCATCTTCAACAACGGGGCGGCACAAGGATCCATCCCCACCACCACCAGTACCACCTACTTTTTCGCCGATGTCGAAGTGCAGGAGGCCGAGACCACGGTCACCGGCGTCCTGGACATCACCATCCCAGCGCTGGAGATGGACTCGGCGGGTGAGTCCACGGTCTCCGGTGTCCTGGATCTGGAGGTCCCGGCACTGCAGGACGATGAGGTAGGCTTAGTCGTCACAGCTGGGGTGCTGGCCATCACCATCCCGGCGATCGAGCTTGATGCCGACGGGCAACTGCCGGTCACGGGAACACTCAACATCACCATCCCCGCGCCGGATATCGATCTGGATGGGGTGTCGGCGGCAGGAGGTGCCACAGTGGGTCCATGCGGTTGGGTGATCCCCACGCCGATTTGCTGCGACGAGTGGGCAACCCTGAGCCCCGTGGTCCAGGCGTCAGCGGGAGACTATGCGGCCCTGATCCTGTGGGCCGCCACCGGCCGCCAGTTCGGGTTGTGCACAGTGACCGTACGTCCCTGCGGGATGAACCGGTGCCCGGACGGCATGGCCGACTTCTTCGGCTGGGACTGGTCGGGAAACTCTTGGGTCCCATACATTTTCAACGGTACCTGGTTCAACTGCGCCTGCCCTGGCGTGTGTTGCTGTGATCCTCGTTGCCAGATCAGGCTGATGGGTCCGGTGGACTCGGTGACCGAGGTACTGTTGGGCGGGATCGCCGTGGACCCGGCCACCTATCGCGTGGATGACAAGCACTGGCTGGTGCGCACCGACGGGGAATGCTGGCCATCCTGCGTGGACATGGACACTGATGACGGGGACAACGTTCTCGAGGTCACCTATGTGCGTGGCACCACGCCGCCTCCGGCGCTCCTGCGGGCAGCATCCACATTGGAGTGTGAATGGGGCAAGGCATGCACGGGTGGCGACTGTCGCCTGTCCAACCGAGTGACATCCATTGCCCGCCAAGGCATCAACATCGAGATGGCGGATCCGGCATCCTTTTTGGACGATGGGATGACGGGACTCTGGGAGGTTGACAGTGTCATCGCCGCCCTCAACCCCTACCGGCGCAAGCAGCGTGCCCGGGTCTGGGCGCCCGAGCTGAATGTCCCTCGGACAGTGACGAGCCCCTGATGCCTGACACAATCCTGATTCCACTGGCCAATGTGCTGCTGGACTGCCTGGAAACTGCGGCCACAGCCAACCCTGATCCCCCGGCGAACTTCTGCCTGCGTGCCGGTGGTCCGGTGATCCATGATGTGGATGCGGCAGCCAGCCTGGACACGGTGTGCTGTCCTGGGTTGGGATATGTGCGGCTGGGGCGAAACTATCCTTCCTCCGCCGAGTTTCCGGCCCCGGATCCCCGCAGCGACAAATGCCTGTCACTGGCCAGGGTGCAGGAGTTCTTCGTGGGGATCGTGCGCTGTGTCCCTGGCCTAGGCACTCCGGAAGGCCCTTCGTGCGCGGACTGGACGGCGGCGGCGGTCCATGATGCCGACGACATTCAGGCGATCTGGGCTGCGGTGTGCTGCTGGACGGACACGACAGAGTTCAAGCGGATGCGTTCCCGCCCGTTCAGTATCGTGGGTACCGAGGTTGTCCAAGAGGGTGACTGCATCGAACGGTTCATGACGATCCTGGTGCAGATCCCACGCTGTTGTAATTCCTAGGATGCTGCTAGGCTCACGCCATGAAGAGGTATAGGCCTCCGCCGGGACTTGCTCCGTATGAGGCCCTGGTGCATCGTGGCTTTGCCAGAAACGGAGAGTGCATTCTTTCTCTGGCATCTAGGCATTCGGGCGGCTATCGCTACTTACAGCGGAATCGAAGGATGCTTTATGCTCATCGTGTTTCTTTTGAGAGGTGGCATCGCCCTCTAGGGGAAAGTGAACAAGTAGATCATATTTGTCACAATCTTGCCGTCAAGCAAGGATCTTGCACAGGAGGGGCATGCCTGCATCGAAGCTGCGTAAATCCAGGACACCTGGAGGCGGTAACCATGGGGGAGAACCTAAGGCGTAGCCCTTTGTGGGCGTTGTCTCTCGGCTGGAGAAAAGAGATTACCCACTGTCCCCGGGGGCATGAATACACTGAAGAGAACACTCGAATATATCGTGGCTCCCGGCACTGCCGGTCATGCGCCCGAGAGAAGACGAGAGAGAGAAGGAGTCGATATGGCCACGCACGAGAAGATGTATCCGATCCTGCGCTACTTCGAGTACGCCCATCTGCCGGAGCCCCTCCAGGAGGTCTCCAAGGTGTTCTGTGACCTGGCTCACCAGATGGCCCTGGAGCTGCCCCACTGCCCGGAGACCTCGTCCGGGCTGCGCAAGTTGCTCGAGGCCAAGGACTGCGCCGTCCGGGCAGCCCTGGATGCCTGAGGTCGAGGTCAAGGCGTCGCGCAGCTTCGAGCACGTCCTGGGGCGCTTCACCCGGGGGCGCTTCTACCGGCTGGAATCCGATGATCCGCTGGTCAAGGGACTGATCGCGGGGGGATACTTGATTCCCACGCGGGAGGTCAATGATGATCAGATGGATTCTTCTGGGGCTGGCCCTGTTCCTGTCCGTGGTGTGGTTCTGGGAGTACTTGGACCAGCGCAAACGCAAGCGGGAGAGGCGGTGAGCGATGGCCAGGATCAGGTGGAACAACCATCAGATCATCCTGACGGCACAGCGTTTCACCGTGCCATTGGTGCGCAGGGTCGGCCAGGAGGTGCTGATCGGGGCCAGACATCTGGCGCCACGGGGTAGCCACCTGTCGGGTTCGGGTAAGGCCAAGACGGGTGAGCCTTTGAGCCCGTCGATCCACATGAACATGACGGTCAACACGATCCGGGTCAGCTCGGTTGTGGGCTCCAGGGTGAGCCATGCCGCCACCGTGCATCAGGGATCCAAGGCGCACATCATCCGGTCCAAGGGTGGCAAGATGCTCAAGTTCCGCTGGGATCGGGGGGACTTCCTGGTGGCGGCCCGTGCCGGTAGGCGCCGGGGCAACAGGCGCACTGGTCAGTTCCATTACTTCATGCGGGTGCGCCATCCGGGCAACAAGCACCCGGTGAGATATCTGACCATACCGCTGGCCATGTTCGGGCGGATCAACGGCTTCCGGGTGAGTACCACTGCGGTCAACCGGACCCGTCTTCCATAAGCTACTATGCCTACATGTCCAATGAAGCCGAGACGTTCACGATGCCACTGGCCGGTCGGGAGATCGAGTTCCGCCGGGCCGGTGTGGGCCAGGTCATCATGTTGCAGCGTGTCTATGTCCGGGCGACCAGGCTGGCCGACGGGCAGGCGGACAGCCAGAAACGGGTTGACCTGGTGGGTTCGGCCATGGTCCAGATCCTCGACTTCATCGACAGTCTTATGGTCAACCCGGATGACCGGGTCTTCGTCGAGGAGAAGATGCTCTGCGGGGAAATCGGCTACGAGGACTTGATTGCCGCCCTGGGTGGTGGCAAGAAGGCCGACGACACCCCCGATGACCAGGCACCGGCGGCGGTCAAGCGTGCCCCCAAGAAGAGCCCCAAGGCCGCCCCTGCCGCCAAGACGGTAGCCTCCCGTGGCCGCGCCAAGCGTTGACCTGCTGGCGCTTCTACGACCTTCACACGTCAGTGTCACCATCGCCGGGCATCCTTTCGCCCTGGATGCCTCATGCGCCAGCCATTGGCTCGGGGCCATCGCCACCGACCCCGAGGACCTCCACGGCATCATGCCCGGCCTGATCGCCGATGACGACCTGGACCTGATGCAGGAGCTGGCGGCCACCCATCCCGACATCAACTCACGCTGGACGCAGGCGGCCAGGACGGCGCTGGGGCGTGCCGGTGGCCGGGACTGGTGGTGGACCTACAACCTGTCCAGGCGTGCCCTGGGCGCCTGGATGTATGTCAACGGAATCCTGTTGCGCCAGAACGTGGATGCCAAGAAGGTGTGCTTTCCGGACTGGCTGGATGCCTGCTACACCATGTTGTGGCAGAACGCCGATGATGAACACAAGATGAAGCTGGACATGGAGTTGTCCTTGCGGCCCAAGGGTGTCGCGGTCAAACAGTCCCCGGGCTCAACCAAGCAGATGCTGGCCGCTTTCGCCGCAGACTAGATGGCCTCACCAACTGAGTCAATCTGATCTATCATGATGCCATGTCCCTGGGCGAAGCGTTCATCGAGGTTCGCGCGGATCTGCGGCCTTTCGGCCGGGACCTGCGCCGTTCGGTGCGACCCCTGGTGGAGGCCTTCGAGCGGGAGATGAACAATGCCGTCGGCCGCGCCGTGCTCGCCAACTCGGAGCAACATGGCCGAGCGGCCGGGGACCGGATCAGCCGGGGGATCAAGAACAGTCTGACGGAGCAATTCAAGCACAAGAATGTCTTCATCGCTGTCGCGGCGGCACTGGGTTCGGCCCTGGACGATGGCATCTCGGCGTTGCCCACGGAGATCAAGGCAGCCATCGTGCTGGGCCTGCTGGCCGCTGCCCCCCTGCTGGCCGGTGGCCTGACCGGCGCCCTCGTGGCAGGTATCGGCGGCGGCGTCACGGCGATCGGCGTACTGCTGGGATCACAGTTTGATCTTGTCCAGGAACGGGCGGTCGAATTCGGCCGCAACATCCGCCGTGAGCTTGTCGCCTCGGCGGGGGACTTCGTCCCGGCGATCCTGAACGCCTTCGACATGATCGAGGCCAGGGTGCGCAGGCTGCGACCCCTGCTGGACCAGATCTTCAATGTCTCCTCCAACTTCCTGGAGCCTCTACTGGAGGGGGTCCTGGGTGCCATCGAGGGGATAGTCCAGGCGATCTTCGACAATCTGGACGAGTTCGACTCCTTCGTCGAAGAGCTTGGATCGGGCATCCATATGCTCGGTGATGCCATCGGCCAGGCCATCGGCATCCTGGTCAGCACCGGCGAGGATGGGGTGACCGCGCTGCGTGACCTGATCGCCCTGGTCAGCATTCTCATCATCGCCTCGGCGAACTTGCTGCGGATTCTGACGCACGTGTACTCCTTCGTGCGCAAGCTGATCATCGCCACCGCCGAGATCACCGGGGGACTGTCGATCCCCCTGATGTTGCTCGCCAAGGTGTTCCGGGATCTGGACGAGAAAGCCAACAGGCTCAAGTCTTTCGTCAACACCAACACCGAGGCCACCCAGGGTATGGAAGGCCTGATCGTGGCGACCAAGGGCGAGACGGATGCCCTCAAGGACTACCGCGACGCGATCGAGGCGGCCTCGGATGCGGTCAAGAACCAGCTCGAGTTGAGCATCTCCTGGGAGGAAAGCCTGGACAACATCCGGGAGACGTTGGACCGCAACGGAAAGACGATGGACATCGGCACGAAGAAGGGGCGCGAGAACGTCAGGGCCTTCCTGGACGCCCTCAAGATCGCCGAGGATGCGGCCGTCCAGCGCGTGCGCCGAGGGGAGCTGACCGGCGAACAGGCCGCTCTGGTCTACAGTCAGGAGGTCGCCCAGCTGCGCCAGTTGGCCCGCGAAGCCGGGATCACGGAGGCGCAGTTCGAGCTTCTGTTCCAGCAGATCATCGAGACCGGCGCGATCCGCATCTCCGCCACCGAGATGGGTGTCGATGACCTGCGGGGCGCCCTGGGCGAGGCGGGAGCCGACGCCGAAGAGCTGTTCGCCATCCTGAAGATGATTATGAACTTGCGGCGCTCCATCGGCGCTGGTGCCGTGGCTGGTGTACGCGGGTTCGCCGAAGGCGGCATCCTACGCTTCCCCGAGACCATCAGGGCGGCCGAGACCGGGCCGGAAGCCATCATCCCGCTGACCAAACCAGCCCGCGCCGCCCAGTTGCTGCAGCAGTCGGGCCTGTCATCCATGCTCGGTGGCGGCGGACCGAGCCAGGTCCTGGTGTTCATCGGCAATGAACAATTGGACACCCGCATGGTGCGCATCGTGGAACGCGGCAACCAGGCGCAGGCATTGGCACTCAACCATGGGGGGAGGACCTTCTGATGGTGAGCCTGAATGCCACTGTCTTTCCGGATGAAGCATATGTGCTGGTGCAGGCCGATTGGTCGGGGGCAGCGTTTCGCGACACCTTCAGCCGGGTCAGCGCCAGCGGATGGGGCAACGCCGACACCGGGCAGGCATGGAGTGCTGTCGTCGGTGCCGCCGGTGACTTCACCGTCAATGGCACCCAAGGCCTGGTGACTCATGCCGTCGTGAACACCGACCGCTTGATCGTGGCCGACGTCAACATGGCTGATGTGATCTACACCGGTTACTTCACCAACACCGGCGTCCCCACGGGGGCAGGCCTGGAAGTCAAGATCGCCGCCAGGTTCGTGGACGCCAGCAACTTCGTGGACGCCCGGATGTTCTTGAACACCAACGGTACCGTCACCACCAACTTGCGTCAGCGCATCGCCGGGGTGGACACCACATCAGCGACTGTGCTCATACCAGGGATCGCCAGCACCGGTGTATACGGCTACACCCTGTATGCCGTGGGCGGCACCCTTGCCTTCCGGGCCTGGAACGCCACCGGGCCTGAGCCCGCGACCTGGGTACAGACGTTCACCACCACCATGCTTTCGGCCGGTGACGTCGGCGTGGGGTCATTCGTGGATGTCGCCGTCACCACGGCGGTGCCCATCATCTTCTCGCATGACAACATGGTCGCCTATGATCCGGCCCTGGTCACCACCGACTGCGCCTTCGTGACCCGACGCAACACGGTCACCGGGGAGATAGTCTCCTTGCGCCCCTACGTGTTCTACAACGCCGACGGGGCGCTCATCCTCGAATGCGGCCAAGGGCTGTGGTGGGACACCGAGCCCCCACTGGATGTGCCCCTGGAGTACTGCACCACGGCATGTGACGCCGAGGCTTCCCTGTCGGGCAACTGCTGCTTCGAAGGCGGCTCCGTGGCCCCCTGGACCGCCACCAACGGCGTCCTGACCTCATCGACGGCCTTCTCCCATGAGGGACTGTCCTCGGGGTTGCTCACCCCCACCGGGGCGGTGATCGAACCGCATTTCTCCCAGGGCATCACCGGGATCGTGGCCGGTGTGCCACTGACCGTCAGCGCCTGGGTGATGTCGCCGCAGGGATGGAACGCGGTCACCTTGCGCCTGGAGGTGGTCTACAGCGACCTCACCACCGAGACCGTCAACTCCCCGGTCGAGATCATCGACGATGGGGAATGGCGATACCTGAGTCTCACCTTCACCCCGACATCGGCCGGGACTGCCACCTTCTCCTTCTACACCTTGGGCCTGCCACCCAACACCACACTGTTCTATGTGGACCAGATCCAGGCCACCCAGGCGGTCGATGTCACCGCAACAGCTTGTGAGACAGTGACAGTGGAGGGTGAGGGCTTCTGGCTCAAGAGTCCCCTCCATCCCTGCCTGGATGTCGCCGTCGGCATCTGCAACCCGATGCTGGAAGACTGTGATGAGGACTCCCGGGTGTCGTTCGCCAGTATGCCGGAGGAGAACTACTCCCCCAACACGGTGCTGCTGGCCCCGGTCAACCGCAGGCGCCCGCTGCCGATCAACCGGGTGCGCCGGGATGTGGAGGCGACACTGCGGTTGATCGCCCATGACTGCACCGCCCGTGACGCCGTCCTGGCGATCAACGAACCCGGGGATCCCTTGCTGTGGCAGGCTCCGGCGGACTATTGCACCCCGGACCGCTACATGTCGGTCGGGGTTCTGGGCGAACTGAAGATCAGCGTGGATCACCGGGAGGACTTCCGGCTGATGTCACTGCCGCATGTGGCCGTCGATCGCCCCGAAGGACCCGCCGATGGGGTCTGTGGCGCCAGGATTGCCGACCTGTGTGACATCTACACCTCATGGGGGGCAATGAGCACGGCCGGGCTCACCTGGGAGGATCTGCTGCTGGGCAACGCCTCCCCCAGTGGTCCTGGCCAGGATCCCGCGCCAGCAGCCGCCCGGACGTGGGATGAGGTGGAAACCGAGTTCGCCGACTGGGATGCCGTCGAAGCCGGTGGCACCCGGGACTGGGACGAACTACGGGACGGCCTGTGATGCTGCCGGGTGGAACTGACGCACTGTACCGTTCGGTCCTTTCGGCACCGCACCGGCGCTATGTGCGCGTGGAGGTGTGGTCCGGTGACGGCGTGCCACTGGAGTCCTCGATCCCGGCGCACCTGCGCGGGGATCCCGAGGGTGGCCTGGCGATCCTGAGCGGGTCGGTCATGGCCACCTTGAATTCGCGGGTGGCCCGCAACCTGACCGTCTCGGTGCCCGGGGACCTGTATCCCAGTGATGTCACGGACCTGTTGGCGCCCTTCGGCAACGAGATCCGGGCGTTCATGGGGGTGACGCTGGGGGATGGCTCCGCCCAGTATGTGTGGCAGGTGTTCCGGGGCCGGATCCAGACCGTGGACCTGGACAGCAGGACCGGCGTGTGCACGGTGACGTGTGCCGACCGGGCCTCGGATGTGGCCGACCACGGTTTCGTCAACCCGGAGAACAGTGATCCGCTCAACAGTGTGAACGCGGAGTGGCAGCGGCTGATCGTGGATGCACTGCCCAATGCCACCTTCGGCACCTCGGACATGTTCGCCGGGACGGTGGCCCAGCTGACGTGGGAGTTCGACCGCGCCTCGGCCCTGGATGAGATGACGCGCTCGGTGGGCGCCTTGTGGTACCCGCTGGCCAATGGGGATTTCGTGATCCGCCGGTTGCCGTGGACGGTGGACCAGCCGCTGGTGTTCAGCTTCACCGATGGCCAGGGCGGCATTGTCAGCTCGTTCATGGCCCGCCGTTCCCGGGAGGGCATCTTCAATGTGGTGACCGTGACCGGCGAGAGGCTCAACGGGGACACCCCTGTCCACGCCACGGCCTCAGATTCGACTCCCGGTGGCCCAACCAACACCACCGGCCCCTTCGGCGTCAAAAGCCGTCTGGAGCGGTTGCAGAACCCTTCGACCCAGGGCGGCGCGCAGTCCACGGCGGAGGATCTGCTGCGGGCCTACATAGCCCCGGTGGAGGAATGGACATTGCAGATGGTTCCCGATGCCGCCTTGGAGCTGGGGGACGCCGGAACACTGGTGCTCGACGGGCGGGAGGTGGTCCAGGTGGTCACCGCGTTCACGTTGCCGCTGGATCTCATGGGTGATATGACTACATCTACCAGGTCAGTAGTGGTGGGAGGAGTCTGATGCCGAACACGACGATCAACTTCGACCTTCCCTACCCCTCCGGCGTGGACCGGCCCTGTGACTTCGCCGAACAATGGTGTGAGTTCACGGCGGCCATCGACGGGGTGTTCGATACCTTCCAGGCGGGCATCGACCGCACCATCCCCGTGATCCCGATGGCCCTGGTGCAGTTGACCGCTCCGGCCTCCGTGTTCAACTTCAACCCGATCCCCTTCGATACTGTCCTGGTGGACACGGCGGCCATGGTGGACATGGATGTGGACCCGTTCACCATCACCATCAAGCGTCCCGGCCGCTACACCGTGGCCGGGGGAATCCAGAAACCCAGCATCTCCTCGGGCACCGCGCAGACAAGCATCTTCATCCAGCCGGAAAATGACGCCCAGGCCATAGTCAACGACATCGGCACCGATGGGGTGATCGTCTACTGCCTGGATGCCTACAAGTCGGTGGAGACGCATGCGGTCGGTGACCAGATCCGGCTTGCCTACAGTGTGGGCACCTCCAACTTCTTCACCATCAGCAGCGCATGGCTCTCGGCCGTGTGGCATTCGGACACGGAGGTGCCGTAATGGCCCTGTCCTGCCCCACCGAGGAGAACTTCGCGGCGGTGGCCAAGCAGCTACACAAGACCGCCGTGGAAGCCGAGGAGCGCATCTACGAGCTGGAGTACCAGCTGCGTGCCGCCGCCAACCGGCCCACCATCATCCAGGAGAGCGACACCCTGGAGACCGGTCTTTTCAGTGGCACCGTCCAGCTGATGGGACCCCGCTTCGGGGTGAGCTTTCTGACCACCTTCAACAATACCCTTGTCCCCTCCGATGAGGGAGTCGCCAACAACAGTGCACCTTTCCCGATCCTGGGAGAGGGGGCATATGAAGTTGGCTTCACCGCCACGATCGTGGCCTCGGGTGCCGCCGATGTAAATTCCTATCGCATCATCCAGATTCAGCAACATACCCCGGATCCTTCAAGCGCCGGAACCATCATCGCTGGCTTCAGGTTGGTGGATGCCATTGCCACCACTGTTTTCGAGTCGGGAAACGGAATAGATGTGTCCATCGCCGGGCATCTGAGGATAAAGGCAAACGACAGGATATTCGTCACCATCTATCACACGAATACCTCCTCCACACTCAATGTCTCCATCGGGGCAAGGGTGTGGATCCACAAGGTTTCCGATGCCACACTGACGGCGGTGCTGTGATGCCTGACGCCACACCGATCTACGGCTTCCCCTATCCGTGCCCCGGGGAGACCATCAGCCCCAGCGCCTTCTCCAGCCTGGCCCTGGCCATCGACGCGAAGTTGCTCGACGTCAACAATGACCTGACGTTCGCCTTGAACCGGCCCAACTTCGACAACGACTTCAGCTCGACCCAGGTCATCACGGCGGGCGTGGATACCGTCCTGACCACCACCGACAGCACATACACCATCTCGGTGGCGGGTGTCTGGGTGTTCTGGATGGCGCTCAGTGTCACCGTGAACCCGGCCACCATCACCTCCCAGCGGTTGCGGGTCAGGCAGAACGGCACCGTGCGCTTCGGCTACACCCAGGACAACGAGGGCAACAACACCTTGCAGAACTATGCCGTGGGTCCGATCATCGCCGCCGCCGGGGATGTGATCACCGGCCAGTTCCTCTACACCGGAACGGGAACCATGACCGTCCAGACCCAGATCTCCGGCAAGCTTTTGTGCAGGATCCCTTAAGGAGCCATCATGCCCACCGACACCTCGGACCAGCAGATCACCGAACCCATCGGGGCGGACTCGGCGGACAACCCTGTCGCCTTCGCGAATGCCTTCTCTGATGTGGAACCCCGCCTGGTCCGCCTGTACACCAATGAGGCCGACCGCACGGCGCGGATGCTCACGTTACTGGAGAACAACATCTCAGGCCTGGCCGCCGAAGACCGCCTGGATGCGTGGAACGGGTCGGCCCACGTGAGCCTGCACCGGCGGTCACTTTTCGCGTCGCCCCGGATGACCGCGATCCAGAACCTGACCTTGAGCAGTACCGCGCTGCAGAGCATCACCTCACTGGTGGCCGCGATGCCTACGGCGGGAACCTTCGACTTCCGTGGGGTCATCTACTACAGCTCATCGACCACGGCGGACATCAAGTTCGCCTTCTTGCTCCCGGCCGGGGCCACAATCCTGTGGAACGGTCCGGGTGTCGTCACCGGTGGCACGGGAACCGGGGACACCACGGCCACCACGGCGGCGGCCAGTGACGCCACAATCTCCTACGCGGGCAACGGCGTCGGCACCGTCCTGGCATGTCAGATCGAGGGTACCTATGTGGCTGGCGGCACGGCGGGCAACCTTCAGTTCCGGGCGGCACAGAACACCTCGGACGCCACCCAATCGGTGATTCACATCCATTCCCACCTGGACATCTGGCGGACATTGTGAATCTTTCGGGAGAAATCTCCAATGCCGCCGGGCAGCCGCTGACCGCCAGGGTGGGGATCGTTACCGACACCAGCCCGTTCCTGGTGGATGTGCAGGGCACGGTGCTCGAGCACGTAGGCCTGATCGGGTCCGCGCCGCCCGTGGGGGCCAACGTGCTCCTGGTGGGGCAGGCGGTGAAAGGCTCCAAGTCCTCGGGTTCGTCATGGGTGTGCCTGGGGGAGATCACAGCTACCTGACGATGTTGACTGTGTTAACCTTCTTGGTAGAGGAGGTGCATGGTGCCGTCATACGCGGATCTCGAGCAAGAGGACGCCTGGATCGATGAGTATGAGCCACAAGGACTTCGCAACCTCGCCGACGCCCTGAGGTCATCCGTGCCCGGTGCCCAGGTGTGGATCAGCGGGGACAACGAGCACCTGCGCGGATACCACCGGTCCCGGCGATGGATCAAAGAGTCGATCTACTGCACGAATCGCAGTTATTCAGTCACCCGCACCGCCGGGGACGTCTCGGGTGGAGACTCCAATTGGGTGTCGGCCATGGACATTTCGGTGGACCAGAACACTCTGCATGCCATGTGCCGCCGCCTGGATGAGGCATGCCGGGCCGGACGGCTGGAAAAAATCACCGAATGGTACGGCAACCTCGGCGGGGACTCGACGGTGGACGGCTGGGACAACATCAGCAACGTCCCACGCTCCGCCGACTCCTCACACCTGACCCATCTGCATCTGAGCTTCGATCGCGGCCGGGCCAATGACGATCATTCGGACCTGCTGGCCGTTCTGACGGGAGACGACATGGACGCATACCACGAGAACGCGATCTTGTACACCGACAACCGCGTGGCCGCCCTGGTCCTGGGGATGGACCAAGTGACCGGGACTTCGGAGGCCCAACAGGGCGCAGGCGACCAGGTGTGGCCGGTCCAGGCGCTCAAGGAACTCTTGGCGCGCCCGCCGGTGGCCTCGGCGCCGGTGGACATCGGCGCCCTGGTGGACGCCCTGACCCCGGTGATCAGGAAAATCGTGCGCGAGGAACTGGATGATACGAAGCTGGGCGGCATCGCATGAAAGACCTCAAATGGCCTGCCGTAGCGGTCATCGTGGCCCTGCTGATGGTCCTGGGATGGCTGTCCTACAACGGCAAGGACGCGGCGACCGTCCTGGCGGGCGTGATCGCGGTGCTTTCCGCGCTGGGGTTCGGGTACCAGTTCTCCAAGACCTCCGACATCCAGCAGTCCACCGCCCGGATCGAGGAGAACACCAACGGGCGCATCGGCCAGCTGACCCGCGAGCTAGAGGCACAGCGCCTGCAGCTGGCGCAGGTCAATGAGGCACACCGCCGGGACATGAGCCAGATGGCCGACCGGCTGGCGACAATGGTCCCGGCCGATGGTGCCACCTACACCATTCGAGGAGCTGGCGATACTTCAAACCTATAGCTGGCACATCGACCTGGGCGACAAGGTGCCCGATGAGGTTATGGACAAGATGCGCGAGCTTGCCGCCAGGCTTGTACGGGTCCGCCCTGTGTTGCGCGGGCTCAGGCTGTCCATGCTCGAATCCGGCCGGATGCACATGAGCATCAGGGTGGCCGGGCACACCCGGTGGGAGATCCAGCGGGATGCCCGCAAGCTGGTGGTGTTGTTCATGCGCAAGGTGTTCCTCACCCCGGCGGCCATGTCCTTGGAGCTGGTGACCACCGAGCGCACCGGCCGAGACCTGTACCTCGGGGAAGGCCGCACGCCTATGCAAAGGCGCCCCAGAGCGGCCCGTAAAGCCGATGGGACGCCTTGGGATGACTACGAGTGGTGGGGTGACCCCCTGCCTGCCCCGGAAGCTCCTGAGGAGTCTGAGGACGCCTGAGCTAGTCCGCCGACGCGGGAAGCCAGTCCTCGAAACCCGGCGGCGCCTGTCGGATGACCGAGATCACCTCGACCGGGCTGCCCGGCTTGGCATCGGTCACCAGGATCACCTCGATCCCGTGCTGTGCGTATTCCGCGCGCAAGGCTTCGGCGCGCTCCTCGTCCTTGCCCAGGACGCTGGCGGGTATGGACAGGTGGATCTTGTCTCCGGCCTGGATATATGCGGTCATTTCTTTATCCCTAGAATCTCGACATAGTCATTGAGTGGATCCCCAGTGCCTCCCGGAACCGGGGGGAGCTTGCCCATCCCGTGCAGGCGCTTCAGGGTGGCATAGGCCTTGCGGTGAGTCTCGGGGGTGGCGAAAGGCCGGTCGATGTGGGCCTGCAGCTTGTCACTTCCCTCCATCGACGCCATCGGCAACCCCCTTGTCCGGGCGGTAGGGCTTGGGTGTGTACTTGCGTTTGATCAGGTCCAGCAGGTCCTGCTTGTCAATCAGGTATGGGCCGCGCAGTCCCGCGAACTTCTTGGCCGCAAGCTCGCCTTTGCGGATCCAGGCCACGATGGTCCGCTGATGCTTCCCGGCGATCTCGGCGGCCTGGCGGGTGCTCAGGGGCGTTTCTGACATATGTCACCGTCTCTTTCTCGTGTCATCCTCTCTTACGAAGTCTAAAGCAGCTTGCCGCCGGGGGGAACCTCGGTGATCGTGATCCAGGCGCCCGGGGACCGCTCGACCGAGTCATCGGCATATTGCTTGGTGGCGCGGATGGCCACGATCTGTGCGTCATCCTTGTAGACACCGGCTTGGCGCAGGGCATCCCCGATGCCGCGCAACAGCTTGTCCAGATCGGGCATGACGGTGGGATAGGGGCGTCTCTTGACCGGGATGCTGGCCGGGCGTGGCATGAACAGGTCGGCCGTCAGAACGATCGGACCAGTGAGTGTGTCCGATCCAGCGCGGGCGATCTCGGCGGCGGCCTTCACATCCTGGCGCCAAGGTGTCAGGGTTTTGGAACTCTGCTCCCGGACGAACATCTTGCCCGTCCTGGAAGACACCCCAGGAATCTTGGACCCCTGGGGTGCCGGTATGCCGTAGACACGGAAGCCAAATGATGTCATGCCACAGTATGGCATGGACAATCTCAGCTGATGCTGAATCGAGGGAAGGCTTCGGCCGCCGCCCCGGTGGACGACTTGCGGGTCTTGAACGACAGGTTTAGGATCTTGTATCCCTTGGTGTTGGCGTTGACCGCCTTGATGAACAGGGCCAGTTGCTCCTCGCTGCCCAGCTTGCGGTGTACGTCGCGCGCCTTGCGCAGCATCTCCCGCAAGGTGAAGATCGGGTTGCCCTTGGTCCAGTCGTCCCCGGCGCCCGCGCGCAGATCATCCATGAAGTTCTGCAGCTCCTGCTTGTCCACGCCAGCCTTGGTGGCCAGGAAGTACCCGGCGCAGGCAGCCGTTGGGGTCATCACCCGGTGCAGCCGGGCTCCCTCGGGCAGTGCCTCCCGCAGGGTCGGGTTCTCCTCCAGGTAGCGCTTGCGCACGGTGGGGCTCAGCTTGCCCTTGTACCAGTGGTCGCGCAGGTAGGGGACACCGACGCCGCCGTGCTCGTACCGGTAGCACAGGTTGATCACTGATCCCAGCAGGGATGTGTTGATCTCTCCGTTCATGCTCAGGAAGTCGCCCGGCAGGCGCCCCTTGCCAAGATCCATGACCAGCCATGCATCCTCGTCCAGGCCTTCGGTGACCATCACGTCCATGGCGCAGTCGGGATTGGGGGGCTTGGTCTCATCGCCCATGGTGGCGCCCACGGTGCACGCCTGGATGAGGGCGCGTATGCGCTGGCCGCCGTCCACGAGTTGTGCACTGCCGTCGTTGATGCGGCCGATGAAGGCGAATCCCTGGTGCGAGAAGCCCCAGTTGCCGGAAAGCAACTCCCACGCGTACTCGTTGACTATCCTGTCGCTGTGCTTGCGGTTGGTGCCCTCGACGCCGCGCTGCGGGGTCTTCTCGAACGCCTGGAATCTTTGGGCCGTAGCCAGATCGACATGCCAGATCCTGGTGATCACCGTCGATGGTGCTGTCATATCCCTCTCTCCTTTCGATCTTGTTCAGTCGGGTGTCTCATCGGCCAGCACCAGGCGCAGCGCCTGATACTGCTTGTACATCTCGGGGTATTGCTGCTTGAACAGCGCCTCATCGAAGCGCTCGACGGTCATCTCCCGCGTGCACTCGGCGACGATGTCCGGTTGCTCCTTGGCCAGCAGGGTCCTGTTGAGCTGCCCGGCCACGATCGTGGCTGCCTTGCGGCCACCCAGACGCAGCTCTTTGGCTCCTCCGGCAAGCGCCTTGATGGCGTCACCGAACTGATCGACCCACTGCTTGATGAACTTCTGCTCCTTCTTCTTATCGACAAACTGCTTCCACAGGTCCGGCATCTCATCGAGATTGAAAACCTTGTTTTCCGACAACGGCTCTTCCCTCCTCCCAGTCCAGCGGAAGTGCGTCTTGTTCCACATCCGCCTTGGTGCGTGTACGCCTGCGTTCATCCCTGGTGCATCCAGGGCACAGGATGGTCTCGAAGTCCTGGCCACCCAGGGTTTTGCCTTCCATGTGCCGCCAGCCACCGGCACGCATCATCTGGATCGCCTTGGCCCGCTCGGACACACAGATGCGTACTGTGGCACAGGTGTCACAGGCGGCGTCACCGCTAGGCAGCCAGCCCATGCTAATGCGCCGGTTGGTGCGCCCGGACCTGGCGGTACTCGCGCAGGTGGTGACACACGGAGGCCAGCAGCTTGGGGCTGTCCTTGAACCACAGGTCGGCCAACAGGTACAGCATGGTCGCCGCCATCAACGCCAGCATGGCACCCAGGCCGACGAGGTAGCCGACGATCGTGTAGACGATCTGCAACGGGATCCCGACCAGAAGCCAGGACTGGCTGCGCAGGGCGGCACCGAAGCCTTTGGCGCCATCCCACACCAGCAGGAACGCCAGGATGGCGGCAAGCGCCACGGCGGCTGCCGCGTACTTGAGGACGTTGAACTCGGTCATACACCCAAGATAGCGCTTATGACATCATGTAGCAAGCGATGACATCAGTTCCTTGCTAAGACGTCTGTGACGTGCGACGATGGAAGTAGCTCCCGGCGGTAGTGGTCAGAGGGACGGTGCCGGACCAGGCGAGCACGGCAAAGCGAAGCCCCGAACCTGACGCGAACAGGTTCGGGGCTTCAACCGTCCCACTACTCCTCCAGGCCCAGCTCTATGCGGCCTCCGAGCGCTCTGGCATGGTGCAACAGCTTGGGCAGCATGATCTCCTCCGCCGTGGCTTCCCAGTTCCAGATGGCCTTGCGGGTGATTCCCAGCCGCTGCCCGAGCTTGCTCGAACCCATCCCCGATTGCTTGCGGGCCACCGTCAGGGCCGAGGTCAGATAGATCCTCTGCCACATCGCCCAGGCGCCGGGTTGCCTCGAGAGGGCGAACGCAGGGGCGACCTCGGGATGTTCGTGCACAGCCTTGTCCAGGCGCCGCTTGAACACCACCTTGGCCTGCAGTCGCAATCCGAACGGCACCGGCCATGCCTGAAGCCGGGACAGGCGCCACTGCCATGTCATGTTGGTCTCCAGGTCATAGACCATGCCGTCGGTCCCGTTGATCATCTGGGACAGCTGTGGCTGGGTCCACCCGTTGGTGCGCCGGAACCCGATCAGATACCGGCGGATGCGCAGCAGCTGTTGCACGTCATCGGGATGCACCGGAAACTGGGTGCTCATCGGTCCTCCCGGTCCTGACGCTCCTGCCGCAACCCCATGAAGCCCATCACGCTGGCAATGAGCAGACCGACCCATCTCCCGCCGTCGGTGGACATGCTGGCGGACATGATCGCCACAATGATCCCGTAGCCGGTCCAGGCGTTCAATGTCCCCCTGCTCCCATCCCCATGTCAGTTCCTCTCTTCTCGTCGTTGACGCAGCATTTCCCTTACGGCCCACCATGTTCTGGCGGATCCTTTCAGGATGCGCATGCGGTGCAATGCTTGTGCGTGGGCGACCGTGGCGTCATGGCGCACCTGGCGCTCGAACTCCACGGCCGCCGGATCACGTTTGGTCTCAGTCACTGCCGCCCCGGGAGGGGATGATCAGTGACGCCAGGATGATCAGTACCGTCAGGCCACACCCGATCCGGGCGACCCAGATCAGGATCTCCTCGGCGCTGGTCATGACTTCTCCTCGAAGATCGCGTTCATGTGATTCACGCAGGTGTAGCTGATTTCCGTTGTTCCATGACGGCGGAAGGTGATATGACATGTGGCCGGTTGGTCACATTGCGAGCATCGCAGGTCAGCATGGACTGGCCGCACGCTGGGCACGTCGGCCAAAGTCAACCAGCGCCACATCTTCGCCAGGACGCGGGTCATGACTTCCTCCGGCTCGGAAGCCGGAATCCCATGGGCTCCAGCTTCGCGTCGATGATCTCCTTGCTCACGATGCTCAGTCCGGGCGGCAGGTCATCACGATCGGTGCGCACCAGCTGCCCCAGGGTCATGATCCCGTGACGCTGCAACGCATTCTTGATCCTGGTGGACATGCGCTGGCCCCATGGGTCGATGGAGAAGTCCATCTCCCCGATCTTGGTGTCGAGGTCAGCTTTCATCGGGCAGGCCCTCCTCCAGGAGAGCCTTGACCTCACTGGCCCGGTAGCGTCTGTGTCCCCCCGGTGTCTTGATCGACGACAGCTTGCCCGTCAGTGCCCAGCGGCCCACCGTCTTGGGGTCCACCCGGAACATCGCGGCCACCTCCCCCGGCTTGAGCAACTTCTCCTTCTCCTTGTCCGCCATCGGTTTCCTCCTGTGGCTCATCCCACCAGCGGTCAGTGTGACCATAGAGTGGATCGATCAGTTCTCTCAGGCTCGGGGGGTATGTCTCATCCAGAAGCCAGGGGTCCCAGTGGCACGCCGGAGGGGGTGTCTCGGGGTCCAAGCCCATGGCCAACACCAGGCCCTTGTACACCGGCAGGTCCATGTGCTTGCCCTTCCTTCGGGTTCTAGGGATTGTCTTCATCGGTTTCCTCCGGTAGGTACCGTCCGATCTCGACGATGGCCGCGTAGAGCGCCTTCTCGATCTGCCCATCGATGACCCGGCTGCATATGTCACAGGCGAAACCCTCATGGGCACCCCCGCATTTCTCACAGCCCCACAGGGTGCACCCGCGCCAGATGTGCCCCCTGCCGAAACAGGGGGCAACCTGGGTGTCAATCAGTTCCTGGGGCGTCACCGTCGTCCTCCAGTAGCTTGTAGTGCTTCTCGATGAGATCAGCGACCACGGTGAACGGCAGGCGGAACTCGTCATTGATGACTGACAATCTGACAAGTTCGGAATGGTGCTCAACCCGAGGGTCATATTCCTGCAGGCCCAGACCGGCCCAGTCGCGCACCAATGGGGGCAGGAACAGGATCTCCGTATCGAACTTCTTGACTGGACCACCCATGCTGTCGTGATCGTCGGTGACGTCCAGGTTCAGGCCGTCGGCCAGGGCCACCTCGCAGAACACCCCCATGCAGCAGTAGGCCACCGTGCCGTCGGGTAGTCTGCGCGCCAGCCGTCCCTGGTCCTGCTTGAACTGTCCACTGCGCAGGGCGGCAACCACCTTGCGCATGTTGACTTTGTTAATCATTCCTCTCTCCTCTCCTTCAGCCGATGGGACGCCCGCGCCGCAATGCCGCCGAAGCAGGCGCTGCGGCCAGGCGGCCTAGCATTCTCCACTTGCGGTTGACCTGCCACAGGTAGTGGTCGTCACAGACGTGGGCACCTTTCTCCCCGCGCCAGCGGACGAACTGCCCCATGTTCTGCGGGGCGTCACTTAGTTGCTTCGAGCCCATCACGCAGACCTTCCAGCGCTTCGACGATCACACGCTTCATGTCCAGGGGGGTCCTGACGCCGGGGGGAACCTTCAGGTTCTGTACCCCGGGGATGATCCCCGTGTCCAGGAAGTTGATCAGGTCGCGGTTCCTGCTGGTCTTGTGCCGCAGGAACCCCGCCCGGTCCAGGGTGGACACGGCGTCTTGACCACGGCTGCGACACAAAGCCATGATCACACGGATTTGTTCGGCGGTCTCGGGTTCCATCCTCTTCATGCTTGATCCTCCCTCTCCCGTGATGCTACAGGCTCACCGCGCCACTTGTCCAGTTCCGAGGAGCCCCTCAGGAACGACGTGGGGGTCCGGGAACACCGCATCGGCTCCCTCCCAGTGCCCCAGGGCGAAATAGGGGCACAGGCGGCAGTTGAGGACGGGTACGCCTGGATAGGGGTAGGCCTCAAGGCCGCCTTGCTCCACGCAGCTGGGGCAGAAGACCTCCGGCATCCGCTGCACCTTGATCATGTCTACCTCCTTGTCCGTGCCTCCTGATAGCTGTGGGAAATCTCGTCAACCATGATGACCAGGTGCCGCACGAGCATGGGTAGCACGTCGGCCGGGACCGCCCCGATGGCACGGTCCAGCTCCTGGCACACCGGCTGTCCGGCCTCATATGTTGCTGTACCGAGCCTGCACTCCCGGGCCAGGCCGAACAGCTCCTCGATCAAGCGGTCGATGTCCACGGCAGCCTTGGGAAAACGGCTCGCCGGGATGTCGAAGCAGTAGGTGCTCGGTCCATCACACATCTCGCAGCGACCCCAGGAGCGCACCAGCCCCTCGACCCCCAAACCCTCCTTGCATGGACGACAAAGAAACATCCCCCTCCTCCCTCCTCAAGATCATCGTCCTTCGGACGACTCGTGATCCATTCATCCCATGATCCCACGATCATGATCAACTAATGTTACATCTGTTCCTTATCCTACCATCGCGTCCTTGTCC
>Ga0209382_10001136_pt1 | contig 42748 bp, 41 predicted proteins | sample SoiMetdeltSBSDD5_FD_187599 | JGI IMG/M metagenome (GOLD analysis project Ga0209382, IMG submission 187599) | Bulk soil microbial communities from a Populus tree surrounding site in Tennessee, USA - Soil MetaG P. deltoides SBSDD5 (SPAdes) (version 2) | ecosystem: Environmental > Terrestrial >... | reverse complement strand
TAAGATCACCTGTTGCCATTATCCTTGCTGACTTGCGACCAGCATCATCAAGAATCATTCTTATTTCCTTACTTATACTCAGTATATCCCCACTATCTATCCTCACACCTTCAAATTCCAGTCCTTTTTGTAACGCAATTTTAACCGCTTTTATCGGATCATAGGTATCAACCAGTAATGTAGACCTTGGAAATGTGTCGCAAAACGCCTGGAAAGCTTCTTCTTCACTTGCAAAATTCATCACAAAGGAGTGCGCCATAGTCCCACTTGCAGGTATTCTCATCTTGTATCCAGCGTATGTGTTTGAAGTTCCCTGACATCCTCCTATAATACTGGCTCTGGCTGCAAGAATTCCGGCATTAGGCCCATGTGCACGTCTTGAACCAAATTCGATTACAGAACGTCCTTTTGCTGCTTCAACTATGCGAGATGCCTTAGAAGCAATGAGAGTTTGAAAATTAATTACTGAAAGTAAATAAGTTTCGACTAGTTGTGCCTCAATAATTGGTGCTTCAATTCTTAGTATAGGTTCATTTGGAAAAACTATACTACCTTCAGGTATCGCCCAAAGATTTCCAGTGAATTTCAATTCTAAAAGATATTCAAAGAATGTATCGCTCATATTATTGAAGACTTTATGACTTCTAAGATATTCAATATGGTCATGTTTGAACCGGAAATTAATAAGAAAATAGATCACTTGTTCTAATCCAGCAGCAACAAGATAACTTCTATTCTTTGGGAGTTTTCTGACAAACATTTCAAATAAACCAATCGTATCCTTCTGATTGGAGTTAAAATACGCAGCCGCCATGCTTAGCTCGTAAAAATCAGTAAAAAGTGCAATATCTCTTTCTGGGAGCAAAAAACTGTCCAATTCTATCTATCTATATTTGACTTGACTAGAATAAATCTTATTTTTTTCTCTTACTATATTGAATTGCTTTATCATGCAATGGGATTTCTTCAATGAATAAGGTAATGATCCAAATGGAGTAAATTTGAATTTGACAGTTGTCTCATATGCATATTTTTTTGCGAGTTGAGGTTGATTCTTTCAAATTAACTCAAACAAGATAACACAATATATCTATTTTTCTTAGTTATAAGCTAATTCTATTTAAAATAAAAATGAATTGAGTACTTTGAGATTTAAATAGATTTTGATTTTTTAATTACGCTAATAATCTCCGATGGTGCTTTTGTTTGAATGGAAAAATCTTTTTTCTAAAACCGCTAATTGGGATAATACATGCCTGCAGGACTTCGGTATGTTAAGAGAGGGATCAAATGTCTATTGGTAGGAATATAACTCGTAGATGTTACCACTTGAAGGTTTCACATAATTCCATTTATCATTAGGTAACTTGACATTGATGAACCTATGATTAAATGAATCATCAGATGCAAAAATATCATATAATGATTGACCGACTAAGACTTGGTTTATTTGTGCGGCAGAGGCTATCTTCGACGCAATACTTATACTTGGTCCAACTACATCAATAGGAGCTTTATCTACGTTCTTGCCGTATAATATAACCAAGGAAGTTCCACAGTCTAACCCAACTCTTACTCTGAAAACAGGAAGATGATTCTCTTTTAATACTGGATTTATGCATTCACTGATAATGGAAAGGATCCCTCGGGAACAATTTAATGCATTTATACAGGCTTTCTTCTTATCGAATTCCGCAGGGAATATGCCAATTACGGAGTCACCCACAAATTTTAAGACGTAACCACCTTTTCCTATTATCGCGAGTCTTGTTTCCTGCGAAAAGACTTGTAGTATAGTAGCAAATTTTGATGGGGGTAAAGCAATGCTCATTTGAGTCGATCCATTAATATCAATAATTAAAATTACCATAACAGCATTTGAATTGACGTGCCTCTTCAAAAATTGTTTACATTGATCAGTACTCAGGTCAAACTCTAGACCATGTTTTATTGTATGCAAAACTCTTGCTTTGATTTGTTGTGCTTCCTGGGTTGAAGATAGCATTACCATCTATCCAATGCGGATTATATAATTGGCACCCTATAATCTTTCTTATCCAAACATTCAACCCTTTCGTTTTAGTTATCAAACTTGTTGTGGTTTCCTATTAGGTTAGACATCTATTAAATACTATTGTAAGTACTATTTTACGTTAATATAGGTATTAAAATTTTCATTTACTGTAGTCTTTAATAATGCAATAGTGTCTCGGCTTCAGAATCATTAATATGTTACCCTAAATAGGACTTTTGTTTATTAAATGGAGATTCGGATCGACATATGCATTTCAATACAGCTCATTGCATTTTGCGTCAAAGATTAATTCTATTCTTTATTCAGTATAGTCTTTACGACTTGATACCTCTACTAAAGGCCTATATAATAATAAATGCAGTACATGTTTAGTGAGCAAGGAGAATAGGACGATAAAGAAGATCTTAGTTGCAGTTGACGGTTCCAAAGCTTCGTTAAATGCAGGAAATCAGGCAATAGATCTTGCGAAAAAACATCAGGCAGAACTGACTGCCTTATATGTAATCCCTTCTGATATAAGATATGACTATTTGGAAGACATTGATACAGCAAGATTGCCAGGTCCTCTAAAAGGAACTGTGATGAGAGCTATGGAAGGAGGACAGAAATATGTAGATACAGTGAAACAAATGGCCTCTGAAACTAATATAAGCGTTAGGACAGATGTTGTCATTAGCAGTACTTCTGTAGTAAAGGCTATCGTGGAATACGCAGAAGGAAAGAAAATGGACTTGATTGTTATTGGGTCTAAAGGTATGTCAGGAATCAAAAGAATGCTAGTAGGAAGTATTGCTTCGGGAGTAGTAACATATGCTCATTGTCCTGTATTGGTTGTTAAATAATTTTATTTTTCCAATGTGACTATTTCATTTTATTGAGACAATTTATTTTGATTTAAATAGGCCTCATCTTTCTCACGATGAATTTTACTAAATCTACTAATCTGCAAGCAAAACTCCATTCATTGTCATACCAAGACATGACTTTAACTAAGTTGCTATTCCCTCCAAGTACCATGGTGCTAAGACCATCTACAATCGAAGAATATGATTCACCTATAATGTCTGAAGATACTATCGGATCTTCTGTATACGCCATAATACCTTTCATCTTACTATTTGATGAATCTTTCAACACTTTATTGACCTCATCTTTAGTAACATTATTTTTTAACGTTAGAACCATGTCCACTATGGAACCATTACTTACTGGAACACGCAATGCCATACCATCCATTTTACCATTTAGTTCTGGTATAACAGAACCAATTGCCTTTGCAGCGCCAGTTGTAGTCGGTATTATTGACATCATTGCGGCACGCGCTCTTCTGAGATCTTTGTGCGGCAGATCTAAAATTCTTTGATCGTTAGTATAAGCGTGGCAAGTGGTCATGTATCCACTTTCTATGCCAAATTTATCATTGATTGTCTTGAGTACCGGCGCAAGACAATTAGTCGTACAGGAAGCCATTGAAATTATCCTGTGTTTATCATCATCATACGTTTTATCGTTTATTCCCATTAATATGGTCGCATCGGGATTGGTAGCAGGAGCTGAAATTATTACTTTCCTGGCTCCGGCGCTTATATGTTTCGTCGCCGCCTTGGCATCGCTAAATTTGCCTGTAGATTCAACAACAAGATCAATATCCAAATCTTTCCAGGGTAGTTCAGAAGGATCTTTTACAGATAATACTTTCACTTTATTTCCGTCTATGGCAATTTCATCTTTATTAGCCACTATCTCGCCTTCATATTTTCCAAATGTCGAATCATATTTGAATAGATGTGCAAGTGTCTTGGAATCAGTCAGATCGTTTATTGCTACTATCCTTGCCAACCCATAAAACTCCTTGTCTTTTAGAGCAGCTCTAAGGAAGCACCTGCCTATTCTACCAAAGCCATTAATCGCAATATTTGCAGTCATAACTAACTTTTCATATAATCATATAATAACTAATTGAGATGAGCTGATTTGCACTATCCTACACGAGCTGCATAAAACCTTTAATGTCCCAGAAAATATAGTCCTAGAAGTTGACAATAAGCAAAATTTATGATCACCTGAATGTTATTCGTAGTATACCTGTTAGAGATCTAATGGATCCTCCCATTATGATATCCAATGATGTGGCCCTATCAAAAATAATCAGCACCCTTAATGAAACCAATTCTTACGACGTATTCATAGAGTTATCAGGAAAAATAGGGGCATTGACTATCAGGGATATTATAGGAATTAAAGACATCGTAACTACAAGGCCATCATTAGTTGGAAAAATCATACCCGAATTGACAAGGGACAGTGTAATTGGCGAAGCTGCACGAATAATGAGCCATTACAGGATGAGAACCTTGCCTGTAGTTCGCAATGGTAAGATTGAGGGCCAAGTTTCAGCTAGGCGAATTGTTGAATTGATAAGTAATCATTTGGTAGATAAACTGCAAATCCTTGCATCAAACTTGATGACCAGTGATCCAATAGTCATTGATTCTCACAAGAGTGTATCTTCTGCTAAATCCATAATGAAAAGGAGGAGAATTGATCATTTGCCTGTAGTAGACAACGGTCGCCTGGTTGGTATTATAACCTCCTCTGACATTATGAAAGTAATGTTACCTTCTGAGAGAATTGCCAAAAAATCAGTAGGTATTGACAAGGCTGAAGATAGGTTTTCGATTGAAGTTTCAGGGTTGGCAAATGATGATGTGATAACTGCTAACGTCGATGAAAGTCTCCAGGTAGTTTGTGAGAGGATGTTAAGTGCAGGATCTACCTATTGTATAATTAAAGTATGGGATGAGATTCAGGGAATCATTACTTATAGAGACATAGTTGCTTTGTTGGGGGAAAAGATGGAGGAAAATATTCCAATGTTTATTGTAGGATTACCAGATGAACCATTTGACGCAGAACTGGCCAAGTCTAAATTTACAAATATTACCAGATTCATAAGAAAAATTCATCCTGATATAGAGCAAGCTCGCTGCCATATAAAATTAAGAAGCGTCCAGGGGGCTAGGAAGAGATACGAAATTGATGTACATATTATATCACCTCATGGTAACATTTCTTATACCAATATTGGTTGGGACTTGGCAAAGCTTTTTGATGAAATGACAGATTCTCTGAAAAAAAAGGTATCACACAAACATAAGAAAACTCATAATCCAATTGGAGGTAACAAGTAATTATAAATGACTTGGATCCAACTTTGAATTTTTGATATTATATTGTGGCTCCTTTTGCAAGTTTTATTTTGGCACCCCGTATTATCGACTAGGTGCACAATTCCTCATTTAGTGGGTATAGATAGACATTGGCAATCTCATTTCCTATTTTTGTCGATTGTATCTTAATTGAATTCCTAACCTCTCCTCCATCAATTCCAACTCCTTCTATTCCAAGTACGGATTTTGGGTCAATTCTTTCACTATGAGGAATGAAAGTATCTCCTGGATAGGGTTCAAGCGTCACTCTCTCTTCTCCCAATATACCCAGGTCGCACACAGAATTTGACATAATACGTCCTCCGTCATTAAGGATAACATCAATGTCGTATAGTCGTCTAACTTGGTTCATAGCTGAATACATATCAAAGTTTTTGCCCGTTACAACATAATCAACTAGATGTGATTTAGGAATTAATTTTGATGCGTAATCATGTCCTGATTCATTTGTCAAAAAGATCACGCTGATTCCATTTTTGGGATCCAGAATTTGTATTTGGTTTTTAAGGTAGAGATCAGCCAGCTTTAGTCTACGAAATGTTTTATCAGATCTAGCTACAATAAATTGATGAAACATGGTATTTGCAACTACTTTTTCTCGTAGCTTTATGAGATCCTCGTAGATTTCTGGATTTAATTTTCTTATGACATTTCCAAAAAATTGCCAATTCCAAATTTGTTCTCTGTTGGCGACTAGATTATCCGCGCTTATCATCATTGCTTTTGAACCCATCAAGATTCTATGAGTTGACGCAAATACACTATCTCCTAATTTTCTAGTACCACCAGTTAGAGATACAACGCCACCACCAGGTTTATGATTAATCTTGTAAATGTAAACTCCTTTACCACTTTGATTTGTTCTTGCTGCAACATAACTTGTTGCTTGATACGGCACCTTCATCTTATTGATATAATCAAAGGAAGCACCAATAATTATCTCGGGTAAGATTTCACCCAAATAGTCGAGTCCAAAGTCATTTGAAGGTGATATAACATTTAGGCCCCTATTAATAAAATGACGATAAAGATCTTCTGAGATTACTTCATTGTCTAATAATAAAGAGAGTTGTTTCTTAAATCTTGAAGCTCTAGATGCCATAGAACAAGTTAGCATAGGGCTATATTATTTTGTTTTAGGAACAACCCGCTCAATTGAGAAAATTCATAAATCTCTTACCTATACCACAAAACAATTGACAGAAATATCCAAGGTCGCACTCGCTTTAGCCTTGATATTATTAGTAATCGTTTCTTCATTTACTACTATGAATGCACTCGAGTCAAGTCAAAAGGGTGCGTATATCGATAACATAAGATTCATTCAATATCTGGACGGAAATAGAGCTTTGCATGATATTCAAACAGGAAATCTTGACACATACTACTTTAGAATACCTCTAGAAACAGTAGCATCTATTTCAAACGACCCTAATGTAAAAATATATGAAAAAAATGCGGGTTCATTCGCCTTCCTGCTAAATCCCGCACCATCAAAGAATCCAAACATTTTAAATCCATTCCAATTCAAAGAAATCCGTTTCGCAGTAAATTACTTGATAAATCGTGAATTTATCGTAGATGAGATTCTAAATGGCTATGGAAGTGTTCAGATAGACCCGTTTGGAATCTCCTCACCTGAGTATGAAACTCTTATTCCAGTTCTAGAGTCTTACAATTTCAAATATAATCCAACTCTCGCAAAAGATATAATAGAAAAAACATTGATTTCAAATGGTGCTACAAAGCTAGACGGTAAATGGACATACAAAGGAACACCAATCTCAATCAAAATTTTGATAAGAAGCGATGATTTACCAAGAAAGTCTATGGGTGAAACTCTTGCAAATCAACTTGAAAATATTGGCTTTACCGTACAAAGAGACTATGGTGATTTAAATAAAGCAAACCTCATAGTCTATGGCACAGATCCACAGGAGTTAAGTTGGCAAGTCTATACAGAAGCCTTCGGAGGAACCTCTGAATTTGTCAGGTACAATCCTAGTACGGCGGCTCAAATGTACGCACCATATTTTAGTAGTATGCCTGGCTGGACAAATCCGGCATTTTGGAACTATCAAAATTCTTCTCTAGATAACATAACACAGAGAATAGCGTTTTCTAATTTTACCTCGGAAGAAGAACGAAATGAATTATTACGACAAGCATTAACTTTGGGGATACAAGAATCTGTAAGAATTTTTGCAACTCAAAATATTGATCCATATGTAGCATCCTCTTCAATTAAAGGACTAATAAATGACTTTGGCGCAGGTATTTCTACCAGTAAGTCCCTCATAAACGCAAGGTCAACAAAAAATACAAGCACTATAAACGTTGGTGTAAAGGAAATTTATCAAGGGGCGTGGAATACTGTTGGTGGTTGTAAAGATATCTACTGCACAAATATTCTTTCATTAGTCTCCGATCCCGCTACATCTAGAAATCCATATAATGGCGAAGTGATTCCTTTGAGAAATGAATGGACAAATATTACCACTATGGGGCCAGATAAGAGACTTGCGGTAGATAGTGATGCTCTAACATGGAATTCCCATAACCAAAGTTGGGAGGAGGTTGGAAAGAATACGTCCAAAAGTAAGGTTACTCTTCATATGATATATTCAAACTGGCAAAATGGTCAGCCTATGAACAAGGCTGATCTACTTTATCCCCTTTACTTTCTATATGAGTGGTCATCGAAGAATAATTCAACTGATCTTACATATGACCCCGAGTACGCCGCACAGGCCCAAGTTGCATTAAAATATCTTCGTGGCACTAAGTTTCTAAACGACAGTAATGTTGTATCATTCGTTGACTATTGGCATTTTGATAAGAAGGAAATTGCTGATTTTGCTTCGGTTTGGGCAACATCTCCTTGGGAAATCAATGCCGCAATAGAGAGATTGGTAAAAAACAAAATCTTTGCGTACACAAGATCAGAAGCAGCTGTCAAGAACATTGAATGGTTATCCTTGATAATACCCAGTCACGCACAGGCTATAAAGCAAGAACTGGAAAAAATGAAAGCAGAACGGTTCGTACCTGCCCCATTAAAGGGAATAGTTACTGTTGATGAGGCAATAAAGAGATATGATGCAAGTATAAAATGGATAACAGAACATAACCACGCAATAATTGGTAATGGACCGTATGAAATTAAGGACTATAATCCAACAGGAAGAGTAATATCCCTCGTGGCATTTAGGGATAGTTCTTATCCATTTGTAAAAGGATATTGGTCTAATTTTGAAACTGCGAAATTAGCCAAATTTGCAAAGGTTCAACAACCAAAAGTAGTTACAAGGGGCTCGCCAATAACTATTTCAGGTAATGTCACTGTTGGTGGTAACTATGACAGTAACGCAACATTAACATATTTTATTTTTGATAAGGACAATCATCTCATAACACAAGGAGAGGGGAAATGGATTGATGACAAGGGCAATTTTAAGATTCCAATTAATGGTACCTCAACTAAAGCAATGTCTATTGGGCCAAATGAATTTGAATTATTTGTAAAGAGTAATTATGCTCTAAGGCCTGATATCCGTAGTGGTATTTTTATAAGTGTGCCAAATCCTACTGTCAAAGACTAACTTAATAGATTTAACCTATTTTGATTGGAATGCAAAGATGTGGATCTGCCAAATCATGTTCAGCAGATTAAATGATTGTAGATGATGCATTTATTAAGATATGTTGATAATATAATAAAGTAAACGCATTTGGGCTTGGGAAGAACTTTACTATTTCGTTCATTTAATATGTTTTTGGTTTTGTTCGCAACTTTGTTTATAACCGTGATTCTACTTGGCTCAACTTTCGATAAACTACAAAAAGAGACTATACGAAATCAAGTGGTAGAGGAAGTAAATCAGGGAACACTTAAATTTGAAAGTTCAGGTGAAAGGTCATCTTATATAAATAATCAAACCCAATTTAGATCTAAAATCGCTGGTTTGGATCAAGGTTCTTTGAGCCCATCAAATTTAATTCACAGAATTATTAGTGTGATGACTTTGGATTTGGGAAGGTCTCAATTTTTTACTACAGATTATGGCTCATCTAACGTGAGGGATATAATATTCGAAAAAGTTCCAAAAACTATATTGTTGTTTACTACAGCAACTATATGCGTTACTATTATTGGTATTTTGCTAGGTACATATGTCGCGGGTAAAGAAGGATCGTGGTGGGATAAATCTAATTCAATTTTTGCAATATTTAGTAACAGCTTTCCAACATGGTGGGTAGCAATGCTAATGATCCTACTCTTTGCATACACATTACATATATTCCCAGCTCGGGCAACACCACTGTCTTCGCCTTCTGACCCTACTTATTTTCTTGATCTGCTATATCATATGGCCTTGCCGCTAATTACATTGATTATTGTTTCATTTGGTGCGTGGGCGTATATTGTGAGATATTTCTTGATAAACATCTTGAATGAAGATTTTATCCATGCAAAAAGAACGATGGGGATTTCGAGACGAAGAATTTTATATTCGCATGCGCTTAGAAACGCTGGACCACCAATAGCTACTGCTGTAGGGCTGGCTTTGGCGGCTTCTTTTGGAGGGGCAATAATTACAGAGGCCGTTTTTGATTGGCCGGGCATGGGAAAACTGTATTATGATGCAATAGGTGTGCTTGATGTCCCAATTATAATTGGTCTCACTTTTGTTTCTACTATTATTTTTTTGGTAACAATATTCATTACCGACATTTCTTATACTCTGTTGGACCCTAGGGTGAAAGGTAACTAATTTATTGCAAAAAAAATTACTGGTAGGTTTATTAAGATCTCGTCGTGGTATTATTGGAGTATCAATAATTGGTTTTCTATTGTTATTGAGTGCAGTAGCCCCATTAATCATACCAATTGAATCCTATTTTCGGTGGAATGATCCAGATTATTGGATTAATAATCCGAAAACAGTGGCTCCTTTTTGGACCAATTTTTTCGGACCCAAGGAATTTGAACATTTATCGTTAGATAGGAACGATGCAAAAGTTATTTCAGAACTATCAGAAGGGATTAGAGTAGATAACTATAGATTTGAAGTCAATATGCAAGCCGATAGCTTTCCTGATGACATTATGTTTCTTTACTCTGCTAAATATGGTGATATACCTCCCGTTTTGCAAATTGACATTAAGAGACCTGACAACAATACTTTTACTGTTTATTATTCATCATTACCTCCATCAAGTAACACGAACACTACTTTTTCAGACAGAATCTTTTCTACAAACGAAAATGTCAAAGAGGCATTGAATCAATACCAAAGCTTGTTTTATTATTCAATATCAGGTCTGGAACCGCAAGTGGTAATATTTTCAGATACGAATAAACCAAATGTCCTTAAAGGAGTGTATCAAATATCAGAAAAATTTTTTTTATTTGATAATTACAGTAGCGTGCAAGATGTTGGCTTAATTCTTGGAGGTAAAGTATTTGGTATCATGGGAACTGATGACTTGAGAAGAGATCTTGCTGTTGGGATCATATGGGGAATCCCTATAGCATTATTCATAGGACTAACTGTTTCAATATTTTCAATAGCTATTGGACTTATTTATGGTGTTGTAGCTGGATATAGAGGTAAGAGAACTGATGAATCAATGATGCGAGTCAATGATATATTTTATGCGTTGCCAACCTTGCCTCTACTTATTCTTCTGTCGATTACTTATGGGCGAAGCATCTTTTTAATAATTGGCTTTTTACTAATTTTTAGCTGGATGGGTACTGCAAAAGTAATTAGAAGTATTGCATTACAGACGCGCAACTTTCAGTATGTGGAGGCAGCTAAACTAATGGGACAGTCAGATATAAGAGTAATTTTCAAACACATAATTCCGCAACTACTTCCACTGACATTTGCAAGCATAGCAATCGCTGTGCCTGCAGCAATACTTACTGAAGCTGCATTGAGTTTTATCGGGTTAGGAGATCCATCATTACCTACTTGGGGACAAATACTCCGCGACGCAAACACCGCAGATGCCGCCTCACGGGGAGTATGGTGGTGGATTGTTCCCCCTGGACTAATGATTGCATTAACAGCTCTGGCATTTTTCTTGATTGGAAATACGCTGGACTCTATTGCAAATCCACTAAGAAATAGGAATAAGAGAGCTTAGAACTATTTGAATCGGAGTCTGACAAGTCGTTGGTACTGTTACCTTGAATTACATAAAAATTTATATTGATTATTTCCAGAGGAATTTTAATCATTTTTCTTTGCTTCTATAAAATCCACAAAGTAAAAGAGATAAGACCTCTCATTTATTTTCATTATCCATGGGATATATGACTCTTCATTATTTATTTTGTATCCAAATTTTTCTAATCTTTTCCTGATTTGATTCGAATCAAATTTATCTTTATCATTATAATCAACAAAATGGTAAGGATCAATTAGAATCAATTTTCCATTCTTTTTGATAGAATTATTTACGGAACAAATTAATTTGTTAAAATCTAACCTATCTATAACATTTAAGGCAACTATACTATGAAAGAATTTTGATTTAAACGGAAGATTCGTAGCATCTGCTACAATAAATTCCATGTTTCTTCTATTTTTATTGTGCATTATTTTTCTTGCCTCTAATATGAACGAAAAGGAAAGATCTATTCCAAAGACATATGACAGCTTTTTTGACAATTCAATTGTGCTTGAGCCTATAGAACAACCAATGTCCAATCCAATTCCACTTAAATTTAGGTCCTCGTCTGTCAACATCTTGTAAACTTGATGAGGTTTTATTTGCTTCTTCAATAGAGACAATAATCTATCATCTGAAGGGTAACCATTATGAGCGTTCAGATAAACATTATACCAAATGCCGTTCTTTTCGTAGCGATCATTGAATGTATGACCACGAATTCTTGCTCCTTCTGATTTAAGAAACGACTTTATTTGAGATGATTTAGCATTTACTATCCACTTACCAAATGTAATAATTCTTTGACATGCATATTCATGAAAATTTTCCAACAATATCGGAACACCTTGAATTATGGGATATTTCGACTTACAAATTTTGCAACTTAGAAATCCTTCTATGCATTCGTCTTCCGTTTCTAGGAATGATTCCAGGTATAATCTTGCCTTTTTGCATGAATTATTTACGCAGCATAATTCTAAAACAGTTTTTTTTATCATAAATCACTCTAAATGTGTAAATAGTTGATTTATGTCAATCATTGCAATAGTAAATTTGAGTCAATGATATGAGCTTTTGTTTCATGTCCTGGGATCTGAAAGAATAGTTTGATTCACTTGCTATTCATTTCGGTTAATATTGAGTACATTTTTTCATATGACGATGCAATGTTTCTCTTGTTGGTATAATTTTTCTTTATTTTATTAATTCTTTTTTCAAGCTCAACCTTATTTTTGGATAGCAAGGAGAACAATTTACTTGATTCCTCATTAAATTTTTTTAGATATTTTAATAATTCCTTGTTATCTGCCAATAATGATGTTATAAGTGCCGAATTGTCTGTTAATATACTTTCAATTAATAGTGCTTGAAGATAAAAAGTAGGTCCAGAGAATTTCTTTAAAAACGTAATATTTTCATTGCTTAATGTGACACCTAATAGCAAATTAACGTAGTAAACCATTCCGAGAATTACAGCCATTAATGCATCATGATATTTTGGACTTTTGATTACTATTGTTTTTGCTTCATTAAATAAAGATTTTACTAATATTTGCTCTTTCCTCTTGTTCCTGACCGGTATAATCAGTATTTTTGTGTCACGTAACTGCTTAGCTCCTGGACCAAACATTGGATGAATTGAGAGGGGTACCAAATGATCTGGAATTTTCAGCAAAGAATCAAAAATATCGGTCTTGAGTGATGTTATCTCTACTATACAAGCACCTTTTTTCATTTTAGGTATGCACTTATTAACGACGGCAATTGTTATCCTAATTGGTACACATACAATTACGAAGTCCGCTCCTCTAACACACGTTTCCAAGGATTTGCACAGAGTAATGTTGTAGGAATATTTTTTTAAATCTAACTTGATATTTCTCTTATCATACAATGATACATTAAAGTTATTTTTTTTTGAAAAATAGTTGCAGAACCAGAGACCCATTTTACCCACACCTACTATCGCCACCGATGTAACCATTGTATCACACATTCGTAACTCTTTTTAGTATTTTTAATCCATCATTTAGCAATTTTGTTGGTTGACAAGCTGATATTCTTATGAAATCAAAATATGTTTCTCCAAAGCCAATTCCAGGAGCTACTGCGACACCTTCGTTTAGCAGGTTGAATATTATCTTATTGACATCTATGCTATTGTTGAATCTCACAAAATAGTACATACCTCCGTCTGGATTAACGAATTCGCAAGGTAGATTTTCTAATTCTCTTTTTATGAAATCTAACCGTTTCTTCATTAAGGTCATATTCTTGATAACGTTACTATTCATCGCTGCAATAGCGGCATACTGCATTGGTTCTGCAACACTCGTTATCGCTATTGCTTGAATTTTTGATATTCTATCTATTATATCCTTTGAACCTATTGCATATCCAACTCTAAAGCCTGTCATAGCATGGCTCTTTGAAAATGAAGATACCATTATACTCTTATCATATCCAAAGTCTAAAATGCTCTTATACGGGATATAGGAATACATCGAGTATACTTCGTCACTAAGTACAAATATGTCATTTTTTCTAGCCAATTTGAGGATTTCATCAATCTCTCTTTCTCGAATTATTTTTCCTGTTGGATTGTTCGGAGAATTTAGAACTATCATTTTAGTATTTGAAGTAATCAGCTGCTCTAAATGATCCAAATCGAGCTCCCATTTTTGTTCTACTTTAGTCCTGACTGCCTTAACCTTTACACCAATAAAATTTGCACAATCTCTGTAAGCAGGCCACGCCGGCTCAGAAATGATTAGTTCATCCCCAACTGATATGTTAGAAACCATCGCACTAAATACTGCAAACCTTGCCCCAGGAGTAATTATTACATTTTCTTCCTTTACTGATCTCTCTTGTGTTATTAATTTTCTTAGCATAGGAACTCCATTGGTCTGAGTGTAGTGAATTCTTTTTTTCTCGAAGGTTTTCAATAATTCATTTTTGACATTAACTGGAGGTAGATAATCAGGTTCACCAACTTCCAAATGAATTATTTTCTTACCTTCAGACTCCAGTTGTTTTGCTTTCAGGAACATGGCCATATGATCCAACTTTGTTTCTTTTTTTGAGGTTTTTGCTTTTTGAATATTTATTGACTCTAAAAATAATAAATTCAATAATCTACCTATAAACTCATTATTCAGGCCTATTTGTGTTCCCAATTCGTGAACATTTCGTGCAATATCTTGTTCAACAGAAATGTCTTCTATTTTCATCATAAGTTTATCCTTGATATTTCCAATTTCATTTGCAATACTCATCCTTTTTTGCACAAGCTTTACTATATCTGCAGTTACAATTCGCATCTCGTCGCGTAATTTTTCTAGTTTGAGCTCGTTTTCATTGCTCATTTCTTTCTATCGCCTAACACCGGTGGGATTAGAGCCCATCTAATCGCGTGGTCAGCCAAAATGAAAGATACTAAAGACTCAACCACAGGTATAGCCCGAGGAACAACGCAGGGGTCATGCCTTCCGGGAACAACAATCTCACATTCGGAATTTGAAGCTAGATCTACTGTTTTTTGTTTTTTTGCAATCGACGATGCTGGTTTGAATCCAATTCTGATTACTAATGGCATTCCGTTAGTTAAGCCTCCCAAAATTCCTCCAGAATTGTTTGTCTTCGTTATTATCTTATTGTCCTTAGAGATTGCATACTCGTCATTATTTTCAGAACCTAATAGCTTTGTTCCCGAAAAACCAGATCCAAATTCTATAGCCTTTACGGATGGAATACTAAATAATGCTTTACTGAGGTCAGATTCCATGGAAGAGAATATCGGTTCTCCCAATCCTACCGGCAATCCTACGGATATACATTCAACAATTCCTCCCAGTGAATCGCCATTTTTCCTCGCATCAATTATAATGGATTTCATTTTTTCAGCGATTTCAGGACGTGGGCATCGGACCTCATTTGTATATCTATTTTGTTTTGCCTCTTCATATGACAAAGAATTGCAACTAATTTGACCTATCTGAATAGTATAGGCGATAGTTTCTATGCCTAACGAGTACTTCAAGAGCTTCTGTGCTATGGCGCCGCCCATGACCATAGTTGCAGTTAATCTTCCAGAAAATCTCCCACTCCCTCTATAATCGGCAAATCCTCCATATTTTATAAAAGATGGATAATCTGCATGACCCGGTCTTGGACTATTCTTAATCACTTCGTACGGTCTAGAATCTGAATCCTTGTTCCATATTATTGCACAGATGGGAGCTGAGGTTGTATAACCATTGAAAATTCCTGATAATATTTCAACTTTATCTTCTTCCTTTCTCTGGGTTGTAATTATGGATTGTCCCGGTTTACGTTTATCTAATTCAATTTGTAAATCTGATTCGGATAGTGGAAGTCCAGAAGGGCAGCCGTCTAGGACCATGCCAACACATTTTCCATGGCTCTCACCAAAACTAGTTAAAGTGAGTTCCTCCCCCAAGATATTGCCAGTCATTTTATGGATATTGATACCATTTGTGTATCATATATATTGCCTTTATGTTAATTTGTTATGCATTCAAACTTTATCCAAATGGAAGTAAATTCAAAACTAACTTAATTTTGCACCAATTCGTTTCATGTCTTGCAGAAATGAAGGGTAAGAAACATCGACTGATTCGACCCCGTCTACAGCTGATTTTTCTGTCAACATGGCAGCTATTACAAAGCTCATGAAAAGCCTATGATCATTGTGAGAATCAAGCTGAGCATTTTTAAGTTTTTTTGGTGAGGTTATCATAATTTCATCAGGAAGTAACTTCGTATTTACTCCAAGCTTTCTTAGTTCAGATGCAATTATTCTTAATCTATCTGTTTCTTTGTAACGTGTGTGAGAAACTCCAAATATCCTTACAGGTTTTTTCGACTTTAAGGACAAAATAGCAACAACAGGGAGTAAGTCTGGCGTATCTGAGAGGTCAAATTCTCCTCCATCAAGTTCTTCAGTTCCTATAGTCTTCACAGTACCATTTTTCTTATTTATACTAATTATTGCACCGATTTTTTTTAGAATTTCTAGAATTTTTGAATCGCCTTGTGGTAACGAAAAATCTAGGTTACCAACAGTTATCTCATTCCCGACTAGTGTACCAGCAGATAACAACAGTGCTGCAGTAGAAAAATCTCCTGGTATGGTAAACGTAGTAGGAACATATCTATTATTGAATATATAATATCGTTTATAATCTCTAGAGTACTTTATTTCTGCACCAAATTTAGACATGACTTTAATCGTAGACTCTATATAGGATTTTGAAACTTGCTTTCCGGCTACACTGAGAGAAATTTCTGATTTAGCACAAGCACCTGCTATTAGAATACCTGAAATAAACTGACTTGACATGGAGCCATCAATAGTAACATGTTTTCCACTAATTCCTCCTCCCTGTACAACAATGGGTGCTCTATCATTTTCTCTGACAGAGAAACAATTAATGCCAAGTTGTTTCAAGGCTAATAATAGTGGTCCCATTGGTCTTTTTCTTATACTATCATCTCCTGTGATTACAACATATCCTCCTTTTACTAATGATGAAATCGCAGTAACGAAACGCATTGTTGTTCCAGAGTTCTCAACATTGATAACATCATTGGGAATTTTTAGAGTATCTTTTCCAGAAATAATTAATTCCTGACCTCGTTTTCTAATTTTTATTCCGAATGCTCTACATGCGTCGATTGTCGCAATAGTGTCCCTTGAAATTAGGGGATTAATAATATGTGAATTCCCACGTGCCAGAGAAGAAATGAAAATGGCTCTGTGAGTATAGCTTTTGCTAGGTGGACATGAAACGTTACCATTTAAAATAGACCTTGTTACAAATATTTTATCCAACTTCTCTCATTGTTGTTGCTTTCTGGTTGTTTGCTCGCGATACTATAACACTTCCGTCTAAATTAGAAAAGATTGCTTTAATTTTTTGGACTTTGCCCTCATTTACAACTGCAGCAATCGCAGGTCCATTTCCCGATATGCTCGCAGCCAAGGCACCGTTTTCTAGACAAAACCTCGTAATATTATAACTATTTGAAATTAAGGAAGATGTCAAAACTCCGTTTAGCGTCATAGCTTTCCAATATTGCCCCGAATAGGCCAATTGAAAGGCTTCATGGTAAATATCTGAAAGTAATTTGAGTCTGGTAACATCTCCCCTTTTTTTGTTATTTGGCAAGTATAATACGACGTTAATGTCAGTCGGAGAATCTTCTCTTTTCAAGAGTTTTCTCTTATAGTTATCTGTGGTAACAAATCCTCCATAATAACATGCAGTTGAATCATCATATGCACCAGTAATAGTAGTTTTTGCGTACAATGATGCGTCTATGGCACTATTTAGAACAAAATCATCGTTGATCTCCTTATTCACCAGGGACTTACATGCAAGAGCAACAGCATCTGATACTGCACTTGAACTTTTTAATCCCATACCTGATGGTATTTCTGAATTGATAGTAATTAATAATTGATTATTGTTGAGATAATTTGACGGAAGTATGTCGTAAATTATTTTTTTTATCATACCAGTGCCAGCACCTTTTTGAAAAATTATTCCAGTACCTTTCTTTGAATTTATTTCAACTTTGACCTTAAGAGAAATTCCCATTGCAGAACCGAATCCAGTTGCAACAGCATTTACAATTGATATAGCACCATGAACTATTGAAGTTACCTTTGTAGTCATGTGGGTTCTCCAAACATTCCAAACAACGCTTTTTTCATAGACTCGATCGGGGGATCCATTTGGAGCCATATGTTGAAGGATGCAGTTGCCTGTTCGAGTAACATTTCATAACCATAGACTACTTCAGCCCCGGCAGTTCTAGCATTTTCTACTAAATTAGTAATTATTGGCTTATATACAATATCATATACTATCGCATCTTTTTTTATACTGGTAGACTTTATCAAACTCTTTTCGTTATTCATACCAAGTGGGGTTGTGTTTATAATGAGGTTGGACTTCGAAGCAATGTTCTGAATATCATCATTGGAAATAATAGTAGCCTCAAGTCCCAATTTTTTAACAATGTTTGATAATTCTGTGGATCGGTCAGTATTCCTGTTAAAAATATTGATATTTGTAATTCCTTTTTCACCGGACAGAGCGACAAGCACTGCTCTAGCTGCACCTCCGGCTCCCAAAACAAGTATTTCAAATCCGTTAAAATCGATCTTTCGGCTATGTAATGGTTTAATGAATCCTATTACATCTGTATTATATGCGCAAAATTTTCCATCCTCATTATTAACAGTATTTGCTGCTCCCACCAACTGAACGGTTTTATCTTGATGGTCAACATAATCTAGGACCTTAACCTTATGCGGCATGGTTACATTAAATCCACCAATTTTTATAGCCCTTAAAGAATCAAGAGAATTTTTCAATTGATCTTCCTGAACCCTGAAGGCAATATAGCTACAATTTAGTCCTAAAGCATTAAAAGCAGCATTATGAATTGCAGGAGATAACGAATGGTCTATAGGATCCCCAATTATGCAGAATGTTTTAAAGTCAACACTCATTTATTTTTCAGATTCTTACTAATCTTATCGTATATTTTTTTCATTACGCCTATGTCAAGTTGTCCTGGTGCCAAGGGAGTGTCTAAAGAGGCATAAGTAAACGGTGCATTACCATACAAAGTGCATAATAATCTTGATGAAATCCCATGTTCTCCCATTGCAAACGCGATTAAATTTGTTTTAATATTGTCGTCATATAATGAAAGTATATTGAAATTATCATTCGAATTTCTTGCCGTAGTAACCAATTTGACATAATTACTATATTTACTCATATCCTCAAATTTTTTTAAAAGTGATGATAAACTTGGAGTATTTCTAAAATTATGGGATGATACCATAATTGGGATTTTATTATCCTTTACAAATTTCCTCAGATCGTTATCTTTTTTTAAGATTGAGATCTCTATGTCCAATAACATTGGTTTCGTTCTACCAATTTTCTTTAATAGTGAAATTTGTTCTCTACGGTCCTCTTCAAAAAATCCACTCTCATTTTTTGATCTCAATGTAAAGATTGCTCTATTTTTTATCTTACTAGATATTTCTAGCGCGGAGTCTATATCATTGTATATTATATGATCAAATCTAATTTCCACGTAATCAGCTCCTCTGTGGAGGGCCATAGTAATCAAAGCTGGTAACTTATCAACCGAATCAGTTGCCAGAGATACACAAACTTTGAATTTATTCTCAAACAATATTATCAGTTTTGTTTGGAGTTAATAGTTTAGCAAATTTGCGTTAGCCAATTCAGCTCCGATTCCATATCCTAATAGGGCAATTCCTGTTCCTAAGGCGGACATTTCAATTCCTCCTTTGAGCCAATTTATCTTTGCTAACTTTGCCTTTTTGGCTCCTATCAAAAATGAAGCGGTGAGACTAATTGCAATGGCTATCCATAGTGAATATTGAAGAGGCAGAAGACCTGCTCTAGATAATAAGTATGGTAATATTGGCAAAATACCTCCGATGATAAAAGATACGAACATTACAAGAGCTCCCCTTATTGGGTTGCCGACAATGCCCAGGTTCAATCCCAATTCTTCAGTCAACATTGTTTTGAGCCACACTTTTTTATTTGAAGTAATTTTATCTGTAACGCTTTTTACCAAATCTTCGTCAAAGTTTTTAGCACGATAAATTTCTTCAATTTCCAAACGTTCTTTTTCAGGATATACTTCCATCTCAAATTCTTCCCTTTTTATTTCAGACTCTAAAATTTCTCTTTGTGATTTAAGTGCAAGATAATTTTGTACTGCCATTGCTTTTGCACCAGTGAACATCCCCACGAGGGCTGCTAATATTATAAAGTCAGCTGAGCTGTTTGCCCCTCCGACGCCAGCTACAATTCCTAAAGAGGTATTTAATCCGTCACCAAATCCAAATACTAAATCTCTTATATGATTGGATTCTTTGATGTGGGGTTCAAGATGTTGCGATTTATTCAACACAAATACTTGGCAGGTTCGGTAATTTAACAATAACATAGAAAACATGTTTACCGGTATAAAATATTACATTTATTTTAATTTTGGAACTACGCTCTCTTAATCTAGTGTATCCCGCGGGCAGGATTTACTCCAGAAGAGCATGAAATCAAATCTGTTTGAGCCTGCGACTCTTCGGTCGCTGCAAATGTTAGCCCGATAGGCTGTTTCACGAGTTTAGCAATATTTGCCGACTACTACAGCCGAAAGCTCTACCAGGCTGAGCTACCGCGGGATATTTTTGGTAATGAATTCTGGTTATATAAAATAACTGAATATGCCAATCGACAAAAAATTTCCTACTGAAAAATAGCATGCATTACGGTCAACATGTATTGAATATATAATCTCACAAGGACATCAAAATGATTAATTATATGAAAAAATATACTGATTTCAATGAAAGATTACGATCATCAGATAATATGGTTAGACTATTTTAACAAGAATTTGTCACGAAAAAAAGGTCGAAAGGTTGGAAAAAATAATTCTGTCTATGATCCTACGATGCATGAGCTGATAGACGCATCAAAAAGTCTTGAATTGGATCTTTCTGAAGAAAATATTAATAATCAAGCCAGATATCCTAGAAGATCTTTCGTGAAGTCAGGGTATATCATGATCTCAAAAAAGGAGAAGAAGTCGACTATTGTTAATCAAATTGCAAAAAAGATGGTTGAGACAAGACAGCAAAGGCATTAGTTAATTCCTATCAGACTAATTTTATTCATCAAAAGCTAATGACAGATTTTATTTATCTTGAAACTAAATTTTATTGACAGATTAAAATGATAATGAGTACGTTTTAGGTTGTTTTACAAATAATGGAGAAAATAGGTGAAATTGTCCACTTGGCCAAGAGTGGAAGATTGATAGTCAAAATTCAGGAAAACATTAACCACAATTTAATAGGTCAATCATTAATAGATGATAATGGCAGTAAAGTTGGAAAAATTATTGAATTAATAGGCCCAGTCAAATCCCCATATGCATCTGTTATTCCTACCGTAAATTCAAGGTATTCTTTTGGTGGGGCGGTATACAAATCACACAGTCCCAATCATCGATTCAACTCATCAAAAAAAAGAGACAGAGTGAGGAAGAAAAGGACATGAAGTCGGTCGAATATTGCTCGCAATGTCCTGAATGTCAATCGAAGATTATTCTTGATTATGGCAAGGGTGAATATGTGTGTCACAAATGCGGATGCGTAGTTATGGAACAAGTTGATTATTTTGGACCCGAAAATAATTCAACAGATTTTGAAGAAAGAAACAAGAATACCAGGGCAAGTGGTTCTACTAGTTTGTCTCTTCATGATTTTGGATTGAGGACAGAAATAGGAAATAGTTCTAGAGATTATAGTGGACGAACCATTGATTATCAAAACCTTGAGCTCATGAATAGATCTCGCAAGTGGCATAGTAGATTAAGAGTTAATTCATCGAAAGAAAGAAGGCTATCAAATGTGCTTTCAAAGATTAATGAAGTATGCTCTGTTCTCTGCCTTAGAAAAACCATAACCGAAACAGCCTCAATGATATATCGTACTTTTGAAAATAATAACAAGGCAAAGGGGAAGTCTATAACGTGTATAGCGTCAGCAACAATTTATTTGGCTTGCAAAAGATGCGGTGTTGTTAGATCAATTGAAGAAATTGTTCAAGCTGCAGGAATATCACAATTTGACAAGTCAAGCGTAAAACTGGCTTCTAGATATTATAGGTCCATGGTGATGGAAATGAATAAGGTAACCCAATCAAAATATATGGGAACATCGGTTCCAACAACTTACTATTCAGAACAAACAGATTTAGACACAGGTCCAAACTCAAATATTATGTCACCGTCATATTCTCAAATTTCATCAATTCCTTCCATGTTTGCAATTGACAATTATATTTCAAAACTTGCTAATATTGCAAAAATAGACACAAAAATTGAGAGATTAGCACTCGAAATTGCACAAAAAACAAATAATAATTTTTTTTCGGACGGAAAAGCACCCAACGGGCTGGCTGCTGCATATATCTACCTTGCATCGGTATTGCTCGGGGTAAATCTGCTTCAGATTGACGTTTCCAATTTTGCAGGTGTTACCGAAGTCACAATCAGAAATAGGTGTAAGGATATTTTGAATAATTTTAAATTAGTTGTTAATGCAAAACCAGCTAATTAGTAAATGATGAGAATTCTACAGTAAAAAATTATTCCACAATTACAACTTTATGTTTCTCTGTTTTCTATACATTTGAATTAGTTCCGATTCATCTGTTATGTCTTGGGGATTTTTATCAACCCGTATTTTATTGGTAAATTTTGGAAATCTTAATGACAGGCCAAAACCCTTTCTGATAGAATCCATGCCAGCATCATATTCAGGACTTAATGTTATCTCTGACGCTATAATCTCGATTACTATCGTAGGTATAAACCAGGAATCCATTTCAAGCTTTGAATAAACTCGTGCATGTCTCTTTAGTATCTTGTATTTTCCTAACTCTTTAAACAACTCTGCGAGGACTTCATCTGTAAACCCACTTCCGACTTTACATACACTTTTAAAAACATTATCACTCTTATCGTAGACTGCAAGTAGCAACGCTCCATATCTCCCAACCCTTCTCCCTCTTCCATAAGACCCGCCAATGATGACCAGATCCAAACTATCGACTAATTCACTTTTATATTCTCTTTTGATTTTTATCCATGCGAATCCTCTTGCCCCGGCCCTATAAGAACTATCAGTCTGTTTTACCAGTAGGCCTTCGCAACCATATCCTATTGATTTAGCCATGAATCTTTCGAGCTGTTCTACACTGGTTACAACCTTCTGTTGTATGAGCGTTAGTCTTGCATCCACTGAATTAGTAATAACATCCTTCAACAATGCTCTTCGTTCTAAATAGGGAAGAATTGTTTTATCACCACCTGAGGCCCAAAGAATATCAAACACGTTTATAGAAACAGGATAATTTTCTACATTCTTGGCTATATCATATTTACGACGTCTATGCATAAGCTCCTGAAAAGGAAGAAAATCTTCTGTATACTTATTGATTGCAACCACTTCAGCCTCAATGATAAAGTTACTTAAAGGAATTGTCATAGAGGCTTCAGCGACATCGGGATAATAGTGGGTTATGTTTTCTAGGCTCCTTGAAAATATCTGAACCTTCTTATTTCTCCTATGAATTTGTACTCTTTCACCGTCGAGCTTAAATTCTACTGCAGCTTTACCAGAAACCTTATCGAGAGCCTCTTTACTTGTTTGAACTCTTTCTGCAAGCATTGGTCGAATCGGTATAAATAATTCAATCTTAATTGCAGAAACTGCTTCTAGGCCATGGCATGCTAAAATCTTGGAAACCCTTCCCAAATCGCTTGAGACATTATAAGCGCTTTCTAAGATTTTTCTGTTTTTTTTATCGTGTGTGTAAGCTAAAGCTAATGCATCCATTATCGAAATGTCAGCTATTCCAAGACGCAATGTTCCTAGGGCAAATCTGATAATATATTTGCATTCTTCAGGTGATGAATCATTAAAGAGACTTGCAAGCAATCTCAATTTTATATCCTGAGATCCCTTGCCAGTAGTTTTCGATATCTTGTCGAAAATTAAATAAATCCCTTCAATAGTAACCTTTTCATTAAAAAGTGTCTTCTGAACCTTGTATTTCAAAATTGTTTCAGCTACACTACCCAGATCTCCTAATTCCCGATATTTGTGATAAACTTCAACGTTTGAAATATTTGATATTTGTGAAATTATACGAATAATCATTTTTTCAGCTATTCCCAATTCAATTCCTTCGTAATCCGGTCTAATTTTTCCCTGAATAAGATAGATTACTTTATCAATGAGTTCTGAGGGAGTATTTTTGAAAAGGGTAACCAAATAATTCGTAAGTTCGAGTCTACTCGTTGTTTGTTCCATCTCATCCAAAATTTTAACTATAATGGAAAAATCCAACATTATTTGTTATAGGAGGATATTTTAAAATATTTCAAACTAAATTTCGAAATAATTTTATTGACTTTATCGAAATCGATTACACCTATTCCATAGAATTATAAAATGGATTAACAGTGGTGTTACTATGGGAGGAGCTAAGAAAAAATCAATAGGGAGTCAAGAAAAGACCTCGACGGAGACTCCAGCTGCCGACGAGAAGACAAAGAAAGGAGAAAAAAAGGGTCCGTTTAAACAAAAACAAAAATCATTAATAGTCATCGAAGAACCTCAGGGATTGAAGACTATAAAAAATATGAAACCAATTACGTGTCAAGCGCTAGCTAGATTAATGGGCGTAAAGATTTCTGTTGCAAATTCATTTTTGCGGTCTCTTGAATCTAAAGGAGTTGTAAGAACAATAGGCGGGTATAGTGGACATAGGATATACGAACTTGGGTCTGCGGAAGCAGTACAATAAATTCGAATTTTCAATTCGCGGATAAACCAATTTGAAATAGCCGAGATTGTGCAAATCATAAAAATTAGTCTATTCCGTACTGATGTTACGTCCTACCATGGGGAGGTAAGTCGCTTTAGGCTATCGAAACTTAATTTAACTAGGATAATTTGCGTTCGTTGTAGCGATACTTTGGGTGAATTGAAAGTCAATAAATAAACAATATCGAAGCTGACTGTTTAGACGTAATGTTTCCAACTAAGACCAATGCATTCATTCCTATTCCTAAAGCTACTATCGTTGTGGCATATGTGTTTAATCTATGAGATCTGTAGACATAATTCATTCCTCTGGCGGGAGGCAGGGTTCTTGTTCATGCAAGATACCTTCAGCCTCCTACGGTTCTGCTTTTTTCCCTTTGTGCATTATATAGTAAGATAGGACGAGTCAATACACCCGTCATACAAAGATCGTAATCTGACATTTTTACTATGATTGAAGCTTGTTGACCCATCCTAAATTTGATTTCTATAGAGTCACAAATTGATCAGTCACTATACATCATGTGATCAGTCAACCAGTATTCGGTTTGTGAACTCATTTGCAATATTGCTGGTCATGGTTTTTATGACTTCATTTTCTTCTCTAAAGTTGCCAAAGCACCACATCGCTTTGACTAACGCAGTCTCAGAAGTCATATTAGATAGAGGAATCACACCAAGATTCAATAGATCTCTTCCAGTATCATATACCGTAAGAGCAGTTCTGCCCCAGATGCATTGAGAGGTCATGAATATTATTATTCCTTTATCGACTGCATTCTTTATTTGGGAAAAGCATTCTTTGTTTATGTGACCCAAACCAGTACCTTCTAAAATAATTGCTCTATGACCTAGATCAACGCAATAATCAATCATTCTACAATCAAAACCAGGATAAAATTTTAATAACGAAACCTTATTTTCAAAGTTTGGTCTTACAACCATACTTTCAAGATTTTTGTTCCTCTCTTGAAATTTCAAGTCTGTATATTGCCTAGATATCTCTATTCGATCTTTCTTGATTAGGGAAAACGGATATACATCAATCGAATGAAATGCATCTCTTCTGCTTGTGTGATTTTTTCTAACCCTGGTACCTATGTGACAAGCAATAACTTCATCAGAGATTGAATAATGCATAGCAACAAAAACCCCAGAGAATTTAGATCTAGTCGCAAAAGTGCAAGCACCTATCAGATTCAAAGATGCATCAGATGAGGGCCTATCTGAGGATCTTTGCGCGCCAACTAGTACTACGGGAATTGGTAGTTTTTGAAGTGCAAAACTCAGCGCTGCAGAAGTATAGTGCATGGTGTCAGTACCATGCGATACAATAATCCCATCGTATTTGCCTGATAATATTTTATTAGAAACCTTTCTTGCTATTAAGGACCAATGTTCAGGTTTGATATTTTCACTATACTCACTCAAAACTACTTCTGGATCTATATTTGCTATACTCGTAAGTTCGGGAATTGAATCATTAAGTTCTTTTGCTGTGAGTGCTGCCATTACCCCACCTGTCCTATAATCAATTTTACTTGAAATGGTTCCACCTGTACTTAATAACGATAAATTTGGCAGTTGGGTTTGTGAAAAATTTTGATCAGTATTTTTATAAGAAAAATAATCCTTGTGTTTATAATAAGTATCGGGTTTCATATTAGCATCCAATTTTTCGGTTATTTTTTTTATACTTTTAATTTTTGCTATCTTGATACCAATATTATATCCACTTTTCAATTTCAAAACTAGATGATTGGCATCGGCATATTCGTATCTTGGAATTAGAATGCCAACGTGCGTTGCATTATTGGTTTCAATCATTACTGAATCGCCTATTTTTACATTGGATTTTTTAAATAATTCTTCCAATTTAATATGATTTCCATCAGTTGTCAATACTGGTATTATTTTGTGTTAAGTATATATTAATAAATTGTCATATTAATTCTATCTTCATTAGATAATATATTTGAATTTTAATTTCTTACTAATTAGCAATTTAGTAACATTTATTCCTAAATGTTGTTATTCAATTGCATTATCCTGCTAGCTTTAGTCCTGAAGTATTAATTTTAGTAACATACAGTATTTCTGTACTGGCTGAACCCATAAAAACCTACAATATTTGTATTATTCGCTACTAAATATAATTCTGAGATAAAATTGGAGAAGGAAATGATGGGTCTATGGGAAATTGCGACTTAATTGGACCGGAAATTTGAATAATAAAGTGAGTTACTTGTCATTCCATTACAATCATAGTCAATGTAGACTTTACACCATTCAATTTTCGTAATTTCCATGTAATTGTCTCTTTGACTTTTTCCATGGTTTCTGATTCAACTTGTGCAACAATATCGTAAACTCCATAAACTTGATAAATTTCTTTCACACCATCGATACTTTTTAACTCGCTTACTATAGAATCTTCGCTACCTAATTCAGCATTCATTAGAACAAATGCCTTTGGCATAACAAGATGGAAGTCAATGACATATAAAAAGATGATGCAGTTCTGTGACGATCACTATATATTGTGAAACTCAAATATTCTAAAATTTGTACTTTTTGTACAAAAAAAGACGTGGAGGTACAGTGTAAAACGTCAAGGATTAAGCCTAGCCATTGTTCTTGGGAAGAGTACACATTCCTTAATGTCTTCAAAGTTAATTATCCATCTGACCAATCTCTCAATACCTATACCGAAACCTCCATGAGGCACGGATCCATATTTTCTAAGGTCCAAGTACCATGAATAAGAATCCATGTTTAGACCCTCTTTTTTAATCCTAGATTTCAATAATGTTATATTTTCCTCTCTCATACCGCCACTGCTTACCTCGCCAAACCCATCCGGCAAAAGTAAATCCGCAGTTAGGGCAATTCCTTGTCTTTCCGGGTCCTCCTTTACATAGAATGGTTTAACTTGGAGTGGGTATCCATATACGAAGACAGGGTTCCTGCTATCCTTTGTAAGTAGCTTTTCAGAATCTATATTCAGATCGTCACCCCACTCAATTTTTCTAGTCACCTCTCCATCTTGAATCTTGATATCATTTGAACAAAGAATATCAATTGCTTGACTATAGCTCAACTTATCAAATGGCTCTGTGATTTGATTCAAAGTTAGTATGTCTCGATTCAAAAATATTAGCTCTTGATTTCTTTCATTTGTTACGTGTTTAATTAAATGAATAAGTAATTTTTCTTGAATTGAAAACAAATCATTCATGGTTATCCAAGGGGCTTCTGCCTCCAGGTGCAGGTATTCTGCAAGGTGTCTTAGAGTCCTTGATTTTTCGGCCCTAAACGAAGGACCTATCGTCCAGACTGGCCCTAACGAAAAAATTAAAGCCTCCAAGTACAATTGAGCACTTTGAGATAAATATGCCTCATCTTTAAAGTATTTTACAGGGAAAAGGGTTGAACCGCCTTCCACTGCACTCTTGACTAACGTTGGTGTTGTAACTTCAATCCAATCATTTTCAACGAACCAATTGCGTAACTTTTCAAGAATTGTTGCTCTTATCTTTGCGATCGAAATCATCTTCCTTGTTCGTAGTGTTAAGTGTCTATAATCTAGTAATAATTCTGTACTTTGATATTCTCCAATTGGAAAATCATTGTTTGCTAAACTGTAAATCTTTACGTCATCTCCTCTAATTTCATAACCACCTTCCTTTGCCCTTTCATCTTTGAACAAGATCCCTTGGACCTCTAAGGAAGATTCAATCGTAAGCTCTTGCACTGTTGAACTAGGAACCACACATTGAATTATTCCGCCACGATCGTCTCTCATTATGATGAAAGCTTTATCTTTTTGTCTACGTAATCTGTATACCCATCCTCTAATCCTGATTTCTTTACCTAGAAATTCTTCTTTTTTGATCTCACTAATCCTATGATATTTCAATTGTATATTTACGACACATACGGTCTTTATAATGATATTGTACAACCTAACCGTAGAACAGTAAATTAATTTATCTAAATATTAAAAATGAATTTATACAATCGTAATAGACTAGTATTCAATAATGGAATATAAAGTATGCAATAGTAAGGACCTTCCAAACAATTCAAAGAAGATGATATATATCCAAGGTAGTAAGATCCTTGTGTGTAGATCTAATAATCGATTATTCGCTTTGAATAATTCGTGCCCACATAGAGGAGCATCTCTTTCCAAAAGCGAAATAAATGAAACAAAGATAATATGCTATATGCATGATTTTGAGTATGATCTAATCAGTGGAAAATTGTTACACATTCCAAGTAAGTGGAACGATCAAAATCCGAACTGGACAAAATCTGGTAATCTGTTACTCTTTCCAATATCTGAAAAAGATGGTGAAATATATATACGACTATAATATAACTTATCGTAAAATCTTGTCTTTATTTATCAAGAGTTCTTTGCATAATTAAGCATTTATCGAGCTGTCTAGACTTATTTTTGTTCATTTACAAAGTTTCTGGATGACATTGTGCTTAATATTTGATTGATTGTTAAATTTTAGTGACAGGATTAATCCTGTACTCTGGGCGCCAAATAGAAATGAATTCTTCCTACATTAGCTACTCTAAACTCTAATCTTAACGGCATTTTTGTAGAATATTCCAATACTAAAGAGCCTCCAGAGGCACTAATAGCTTTTGTAATTTTTGATAGATAATCCAAACTATATGTCGCTTTACTTTTTTCTTTGACCAGCAATTCCTCGAGACCTTCAGTAGCCTCCTCAATAACAATATCTGCTTCTCCATAATCACTTTTACCAGAAAAGGTAATTTTCTTTTCATCAGATTCAATTGAAATGTACTCTGAGACTACTTCAATATCGGACAATATCTTATCAAAGGATGCTGGAGTCAATATTACCTTGGAATTGAAATTTAGTTTTGGCAAGGGCGTGGATCCTCCAGTACTTTCTATTAATCGCATTTTATATTCTCTCTTGTATCCATTTAGGATTTTGATGTGAAGCATACTGTTCTCTTCAACAGAAACTTCTACCGTATCTTTTTTTTCAGCTCTTTTCATCAATTTTGAAAACTCATCAATTCTAACTCCAAATTTTAGAGCTGCATCACACTCATAACCATCGAAAGCAGAGTTTGGCCAACTAATATCAATTAATGCAACATGGGAAGGATCCATGCCCCTAAACGATAAACCTTCAACCGTGGCTTCAAAAGTAGCCTCATCCACCAATGTCGATATTGCAGAAGTTATTGCTTTCCATTCATCCGGTGTTTTTGTTTTTGCTAGAAATACCAACTATATCAATCAACAGGCAGATTCAAAAGATTTTAAACATTCCTATTTTTTAAAAGAACAATTTGAACGGAAAACATTAGAAAATATGCTATAAAATAATAAAATAAAATCATAGATTTTAGGATATATATGGAATAATTTATATAATTACTGGTTAAAGAATTCTCGAATTAGAGATAAGTCATCTTAATTATAGATCAAGCATAATTTCTCCATGTATGGCTGCATTGTGTACATCTATAGAATTGGGTCGTAGCTTCGTCAGCCGATCTTGTTTGTAGCATCCACCAAAAGGCTATGTTGTTTCCACATTTGGGACAATCAATATTTGTAGTTGGCAGGGCGCTAGGGCCTTTTTCTGATTCAACTATCTTGAGACTAGCTCCGCTTTGATCTATTACAGGAATTGATTTGATTTCAATTTTTGCTTCCCTAAAACCACACTTTGGACAAATCAAGATATTTTCCTCTATTCTTGGTTTCATCCTACTTTCACAATTTGGACAAAATTTCAAGCAGAATCAGCGCTCGTTTCCTTATTTATTGTCGACTCGATCATATCTTTAACTTTAAGAGCATTATCAGATGAGGATTGTAACGCCTTGTGCAAAATATCAAGCGGCTTGGATTTTTTAGTTACGATTCTAAAACTAAACTCCTCCTTTAATTGGTGTTTCAATACAACACCGGCAAACTCGACCTCCTTCTCGTTTAACAGTTCATGTTGCACGATGTATAAAATCGAAATATCTTCGCTAACTTTCAAATTGATTTCATTTGACTTATAATTTTCTAACTCCGCTTGCATCATACAGACAACTACTTATTGAAGATATAAATTATACCATCTGCGAAGCTTATTGCAGAGGAGCTTTATTTCAGATATTAAACTTGGTACATCTCACGACACCATAAGCTCCAGCGATACTTTGACATTGAGTCTCGGTTTTAAAATAGACGGCCTGATAAGAGAAATATTTTCCCAAAAAAATTGGGAAAGAGCATATGATAAACACGATAATGGATTCAGACTTACTGTTCTACTAGAAGTAAGAGTATGTAGAAAGTCGGTTGACAATATCAAATTAGTAAGAAAGGCAGTACTATTTTGGACAAGAAATCCAAAAATATCTTACAGAGTATGGATCTCGATAATAAAGGAAGAAACCCCTTATTATCCCCTGGCCATTGAGGAAGCAAAATCACTACTGTTTGATGTAACTAAATCTATAGTACTTGATAGCAATTTACTGAAAAAAGGAGAGAATCATATTCAGATCTCTATCAAAGTTTCCTGGGGGAAGCATCTTTATACGGAACGCTCAGAGTTGCGCGGAGAAACTAAATTTGTAAATGTTAAAAAATTATGAATTATTCATTCTTATGATGCTTTCGTCTTACTATAAATATAGTCGATTGTGATGACAGACTAATGGCAAAGTTTGATGGTGTCAAAGGCCAAGAATTATTGGATGTTGAAGAACAAAAGGACGAAATTACATTAATTTTCAAAGACAATCGATATTTGTTTATTAAAATAGAAAACGGCAAATTGATATCTGATTCAGTACCAGAATAAACTGAATTCAAGGACGCTACTAAGTATTCCAAAGTATTTTAGAAAAACTAATGCTGTTTATTGATTGATTAATTTGGTTACTATAGATAGTATTAACAGAGAAATCATCAATTGCACTCAATGCAAGAGATTAGTTACATACACCAGGCTAGTCGGAAAAAATAAGGTCAGAAGATATTCTGATGAAGTATACTGGGCAAGACCAGTTACTGGATTTGGAGATCTTCAGGCAAATGTTCTAATTATTGGTCTAGCACCAGGAGCACATGGTGCCAATAGAACTGGTAGACTCTTTACCGGAGATCACTCTGGACAGTGGCTAATGAGGGCCTTATATGAAACTGGTTTTTCAAATATCCCAAGAAGTACGTCGACTGATGATGGCTTGATCCTGAATAATATTTTCATTAGTTCGTGTATCCGGTGTGCACCTCCTTCAAATAAACCGCTGAATTCAGAATTAGCCAACTGTTCAAAGTATCTTATCTGTGAACAAGATTTGTTGAAAAAAGTGAAGGTTGTAATAACACTAGGTCACACATCATTCCTAACGTATTGTAAGATTAATGAGTTGAGGAAATTAAAATTCTATCATTTAGCCAATTACAGAGTAAATGACAGACATTTGATAGCATCCTATCATCCTAGTCGACAAAACACAAATACTCGGAGGTTAACGTGGGAGATGTGGCTGGAGGTTTTCAAATTAACTAAGATAATACTCTCAAATAATAATTAAAGTCTAATCAAAATTGTACTATTGTATCGATAATCAAGGCTTTATTGTTTTTAATACGGAACTTCATTAATTATTTTATAAATAAAATAAATAATTCATCTATGTCTGTGCTAACTAAATTTCTGCAAACCATTAAAAGACAGTATTTCTCTTAAAATGTTATGATTGGTAAAGGGTATTTGTCACTATTGTTCACGGTGACCACTATTGTTGTACTTTCAAATTTCATTGCAAGTGCACAGACCGTTCCATCTGCCACTTCTAATACGTCAGGTATAGCTAATGCGACAGGAACAGCTATGAACGCCACAACTAATGCGTCAGGTATAGCTAATGCGACAGGAACAGCTATGAACGCCACAACTAATACGTCAGGTATAGCTAATGCGACAGGAACAGCTATGAATGCCACAGCTAATGCCACAGGAACAGAAATAATATCTCAACCCGAGAGTGTTGTTAGCCCTGCTGCGAACGCCACAGTTAATACAACTAATGCCACAGGAACAGAAATAATATCTCAACCCGAGAGTGTTGTTAGCCCTGCTGCGAACGCCACAGCTAATGCAACAGAAACAGCTATGGACAAAGCAAAGGATGTTGTCAGCACAGCTGCAAATGCCACGGCGAATGCAACAGGAACTGCTATGGACAAAGCGAATGCCGTTGTCAGCACAGCTGCAATTGCCACTAAGAATGCTACTCAGACAGGGATAGAACAAGCAAAAAGTGTTATGGCGAATGTGACCAATAAAGTGTCTAACGCTACGTCAAATACAACAGGAACGGCAATGAATGAGGCCAATAAGCTAATTGTCGCAGCTTCAAACGCTTCAGCTAATGCGAGCAATGCAACGGGAACTACAATGACTCAACCACCGAGTGTTGTTAGCCCTGCTGCGAACGCCACAGCTAATACGTCAGGTATAACTAATGCGACTAATGCAACAGGAACAACAATGACTCAACCAGAGAGTGTTGTTAGCCCAGCTCCGAATGCTACAGCTAATGCAACAGGAACAACAATGACTCAACCAGAGAGTGTTGTTAGCCCAGCTCCGAATGCTACAGCTAATGCAACAGGAACAACAATGACTCAACCAGAGAGTGTTGTTAGCCCAGCTCCGAATGCTACAGCTAATGCAACAGGAACAACAATGACTCAACCAGAGAGTGTTGTTAGCCCAGCTCCGAATGCTACAGCTAATGCAACAGGAACAGCAAGCAACCAGACCGGCAATCCCATCTTGGACGCGTTAAAAAAGGCCTTTAGCGGATTAACGGGCAAGTAAATACTTGTCGCAATCGCGACGAGTCATATTTTTATTTTAGTTCGTTACTCTTTAGACTTCGTTAAATGAAACATACTTAATTACAAGCTGTTAATTATCGACTGCAAATTTTCTGGAATTTCAGGTACTGTGCCGATATGACTTTCATTATTTTGAAGTATGTCTTGCCCGATTCTACGTATCATTTGTGTAGCTATTAAAGTATCAATTGCAGATTCTATTTCTTTGGGAGTTAAATATCCCTTCAGTTTTGTTTTGAGCATTTCTTCTGAATCATATTTATATACGCAATGCTGTATCAGCAGTAATCTCTCTTCAAATGTAAAATTGGACATAGAGAACCTTTAGATCCAACCAAATAAAAATCACTCTCTTATTTTATTCATTTTTTGCTAATGCCCTCAAAAAGGTAACAATACATGTATTAATCTCTATTCTTATAGATTGTCATAAATGCGCCTAGTAATGAAGTTTGGGGGCACTGCCGTAGATTCGGGAAAAAAAATTGAACATATTACCGATTTGATCAAGTCTTATCATGAGAAAGGTAACGAAATAATCGGGGTTTTCTCTGCAGTATCCGGGATCACTGATGAAATCTTAAACGTTTCTGGATACGTATTAAAACGTGATAATAAAAAGATTAAGGATTTCATCAGCAAGACCAGATTAATACATGTAAATATCATAAACGATTCAATCAAAAATAAGACCTATAAGATCAAAGCCCTCCAGGTTGTGGATGTTCTCTTAAAAGAAATGGAGAATATATTGAATGGCATTGTACTCTTAACAGAAGTAACTGAAAAAGCCTTGGATCATTTACTTTCATTTGGTGAACGGCTTCTGACTCCCATAATATCGTACTCTTTATTAGATAAGGGAATTGATTCAGTGTACTTGACTGGCCAAGAAGTTGGGATATTAACTGATTCAAAATTTGGTCAGGCACGACCGCTCATAGACACAACTAAAATTCGCGTAAAGTATCACATAGATCCTTTATTAAAAGAAAATAAGATTCCTGTTATTACTGGCTTTATTGGAGCTGATCAAAATGGAAATATAACCACATTGGGAAGAAGTGGTTCAGACTACACGGCCACAATTATTGCTGTATGCATTGATGCTGATGAGGTTTGGTTATGGACAGATGTAAACGGTCTAATGACTGCGGATCGACGTATTGTGAAAGAAGCAAAAGTTCTCAAGGAAGTATCATTTGCGGAAGCGATCGAATTGTCGCTATTTGGTGCCAAGTATATGCATCCTAGAGCTCTTGAACCTGTTATGGATACCAAGATTCCAATTAGAATAAGGAACGCCTTTAATCTATCAAATGAAGGAACAATAATATCAAAAAACCCCAGCATATCTTCACAAAAGATTGTGAAAGCAATAATCGCTATCCGAAATACTGCTCTGATTGACGTAAGTGGTGGAGGCATGGTTGGCGCACCTGGAACTGCAGCAAAAATTTTTGACGCCTTGGCAAGACAAAGCGTCAATATTATGATGATCTCTCAAAGCCCTTCAGAATCCAGCATCTCTATGGTTGTAAAGAAAGCTGATTTGGATACTGCTATAACTACATTAGATTTGACGCTAGTTGATAAGGTCATTAAAAATGTAAGAGTCAATGAGGATGTGGCTGTTATAGCCGTAGTAGGTTCTGGGATGAGGGGTGCTAAGGGTATTGCAGCAAAAGTTTTTTCATCGGTCTCAAAAAAAAATATAAATGTAATCATGATTGCTCAAGGATCTTCTGAGCTAAATTTAGCCTTTGTTGTAAATAACAGTGATTGTGAAAAGGCGGTAAGATCTTTGCATGAGGCCTTTATTCTTACAAAATTTAACTGAGATTTTGTGTAATCCTTAACTCTATGCTCAATAACAATTAACAAGTTCTGTAATATCTGGACATGAAAGATTGTGCAAACAATCAATATTAAAATATAATTAAAAACGAATAGATACAATTTGTATAAATTTGCTCATATTACTGACTGTCATCTAGGATCTTGGAGAAATCCCAAGCTTAGAGATTTGAATCTACAAGCATTTGAAAGATCAATATTAATCTCCATAAAAGAACAAGTTGATTTCATTCTAATTACCGGAGATTTTTTCGATGTAAATATTCCTCAACTCGCACCAGTAAAGAAGGCTGTTGAAATTCTGAAACGTGCAAGAGACTCAGGTATTCCTATATACTTGATTTATGGCTCACACGACTTCAATACAGCAAATATTTCAATGATAGATATTTTGCACTCTGCAGAGCTGTTCATCAAACCGACCGAATTTCAATCTAATAACGATTCAGTAATGCTGAAATTCTTTGTTGACAAGAAAACTGGGGCAAAGATAACTGGTATTTCAGGTAGGAAGGTTGGACTGGATAAGGAGATTTACGAAAAGCTTGACAAAAAAAATTTGGAATCCGAAAATGGATTCAAAATTTTTCTATTGCATAGAGGAATTCAGGAAATTCTTCCGTTAAACATGCAATTTAGGGATTCGCTACCAATCTCTCTTATTCCAAAAGGATTTGATTATTATGGCGGAGGTCATATTCACAAGAGAGTTGAAAAGAAAATTGATAACAGTGTAATTATCTATCCAGGGCCTCTCTTTGGTTCGACCTTCCAAGATCTGGAGGAAACTGCAAAAGGAGAAAAAAGAGGTTTCTACATAATCTCATTTGATAAGCAAATTTTTGAATGTAAATTTATTGAGATAAAAGTGGCAGAGATACTGTATAAGGAAATATTTTCGCAAAAGTGGAGCTCAGAAAAACTAAAAGATGAAATTACAAAAAACATATCGGAACTTGAAGTTAAGAATAAGATAGTCTTAATTAAGGTAAAAGGAAAGCTTTTTGGAAAACGTTCGAATATTGATTTTGGAAAATTCGGCTTGGACATTTCAAAAAGAGGTGCCATATTGTCATTTATTAATATCAGCAATCTGTCAACAGATGAGACACGGTCAATAGTAGTGCAAAGCAACAACAAATTTGATATAGAAAGAGAAATTTTTCATGAAAGCATTAAGAATTTTCAAACAGAATCGACATTATCCATTAAGGTAAAAAATCAAATCAATTCGAAATTGACTGGCAAACCTGGAGAAAATATTTCGATTTCTCTTTTAGATACTCTTCGAAACGAAAAACTAGAGAATGAAAATACAAGTACATATGAGGACCGGATTATCTCCTGCGCAAAATCCGTTTTTGAGGAAGGTTATTTTTATGATAATTAAAATAGATATATAATTGCTTTAATTATTAGTCCAGATAGATAAATCTTGAGGGAAATTAGCATGCGTGCAAGTGTTGGATGAACAAAGCAAAGCATACTTTAATTTCATAAACTCGTTGAATTCTGAATCTACCAGAAATTCTTACAAATTCTGTTCACAGAAATTTCTCATATGTTACAAGTTGGATCTGGCATCATTCTTTAAGTTACCAACAGAAGAGATGTCAAACCTTATCATAAAATACCTAGTTGACTTCTACTGCTACTATCAGAGAAGAGTACGTCAAATGTGGTAATCCCTATTGCTTCCAGGTGTAAACATGGCCAATATTACTATGGATATTGGAAAGAAAATGGGAAATTAAAGAAAAAAAACATCGGTATATATGATCCAAGGCAGGAGACAAAGAAAGAAGACGATGAACTCCAGTTTCAGTCGTAGATTTTACTTTGTGACTAAAACAGGGTTTTTGTCTCTTCCAGTTACACTTTTCAAAAATTCTTATGTAACCAATTTATAGTAATTTTGGAAATCAATTACGCAATGATTGCGGATTACAAATCCAACCAAGATTACTGTTAATGGTATTGTTGGGAAGAATAAAAAGTTCTTAGTGATAGATAGTGTTGGAAATGGTAACATTGAGGATCTTCTTGAGAAAATTTCGCCTATGGACTACAATGCGGCAAAATCGTATGTATCCCAGCAAATTGGAGACAATAAGCCAATGACGGCTTTCGAATTTATGCGGAGAGCAATCAAAAAAACCCCAATAGTCTGGATGTATTCAAGGATCTCATATTGCATATTATCAAATAGTGTTTTCGAAGCCGATCCATTACATAGTGAATTAAAGATCCTGGATTGGATATTCTATCGAGTTCGTAGTAACGAAATAAAAAGAATATGACTTACAGACAAAGAAGAGAGAAGATATGATGATCTGTTAGATGCTTTTCTGCATTTCCTGATTATGAGATGTTCGAAATCGGCATAGAGTGTGCAGCAACGCTTACAAAACTGGACGATTCTGGAACATAAAATTCTTTTCCGTAGGCTATTTCAAATTTCTTTAACAAATTCATACAACCAGGTTCAACAAACAAATTTCTTTTTCATCCAGGTGATATGTAACCCAAATTTCATTTTCATTTTTTCCATGAATCGGTCTTCCACATAGGACACAATTGTGAACCTCTTCAAACAGATCTTGGACAGTTTCTCTAGATTTTTCTCTCAAGTTAGTTCACCAGTGATGATACCCAAAGCGTATATAAACATTTGGTATTAGATGGGGTTTAAAGGTATAAAAGGCCATCAAATGTATTTAGTTAAGAACAACTGTACCTATGTCACGTGTAAAACAATGGGATTTGAAAGTCGGTGACCAACTTGATTGGGATCTTGTCTTTCATATCTGGGTACCGCGCCTTACGCGAAATGATTAAAGAATTCGAGAAACGTGACATAATGGTTTCAATTAAAAAAGTAGAATAAGGTAAATGACAGAGTTTAGTAACAATTTTATAAATTGTTATCATTTATCAGAATGATTTTTATATCGTCGTTTTGCATGGTAAACCTCTACGTTTTTAATGTAGAGCGCCTGGTGGGGTCGTACATCTCACCCGATAAGCGGCCCCACCGGTGTTTATTCTAAAAATTGTAATCCTATTTCCGTACGGTAAAAGATCATTTAAACTTTATTATAATATTTATTTAGGAATTCTAAATTTTTGGCACTCACATTTATTACATTTAGTAGGGGTATTCTTGGGTGATTTCCGAGCATGATGAAACCTTTTATGCCCGCATTGACACCTATCATTTTGACTCAAAGACACTTTGTTTAGAGTTACGATTTATTAAGAATTCCTATGGATTAAGTAAATTCAATGACGGCAATACGCACAATCTATAACCTACCATCTTAACGTAAAATAAAATTAAAGATAGACGTTGAAGAGTGAATAGATGTAAGAAAGGATGTTATTTCATTTGCGTCTATTTGAAAAATTATATTCATTTACCTCGTTAACTCTATGAATAGGAAGATACCGCCAGAGACACCCAATGCAACAAGAAAGCTCTTCCAAAAATCCGTTAAAAAGTCGCTTTTCATTTACTTACTTATTTCTCCACATTCCACATACTTCGGAGTGACATTCTAACCATTCGCCACACTTTGAACAGTAATAATGCGAAATTTTGACAAGTTATCGAACTAGGGTTTTGCTGCTTTCTCCATATTTGAGTCCTTAAATCCTCGCACCTGTTTCCGATTTAATCTTTTTTATTACTTATTTATAGTAACACTTCTTATTTGCTATTTAACTTTCAACGAATAGGTGATATCAGCATTATTTGTATTCCCCGCACCTAGCGTGGTTTCCCTGACATCATTGACATAACGGACAGTATGCTCACCTGTAGGTAGCGGTTTTAAAAAAATGTACCATCCATGAGTGGCGCCCAAATGAGTTCCTGGATAATCCACTGCTAAATTAGAGTCTTCTGGAACAGTAATATTAAATCCCTTGGTGTACAGTTCACTAGCGTTAATGAGATTAATTGTCTTATAATCTTCTGCTTTGACCTGCGCCAGTGATTTGTTGTCAACCCATGCATTGACCGTTACTTTTCCCAGGTTATATTGTCTAGCACATTCTGATAATTGCTTGAATGATGCGTTTTCATATCCCTTGACAGCGCCAGAACACAATGCGCTCCATGCTGGTATAAGAATTCCTTGATTGGACGATATTTCACATTTCTGGTGATGTACACCTCCTATCGCAGGATCCATTAGAAAAGCAACAGGTCCCTCCTTGTTGATAAGACATCCGTTTTCCTTTACGCCAGCAAAAGTTGTTTCCGGATCACTGGGAATGGCAGCATTCCACTTCCACCAATCTTGAACCCAATTCTCATAAGGCTTGCCAAATGGCAATTCATCCTTATGAAACACATCGACAGCATAAGCAATTGGAACCATCATCGTGGCTGAAAATAGTAGAATAGATAGCGTAACTAATACATTCTTTGATTTCATTTCCTTGATTACATCATTCAGAATAAATTGATTACATATGTATTTTTTCTACAGTTGATATTATAATTTATATGTGCTCTTCAATGCAGAAATAAAAATAAATGGATTTATTTTTACTTATCTTGAACAGTGGTCACTCATTTGTCGTTCAAACTTACCAATAAACTGGCACTGTTCTTCATTTTGGCAATAAGTGTCATTATTGCAATAGATTCCAGCGTTATCAACTTTTATGCATATACTAATAAAGAATTACCCTTATCTTCAAAGGCCGCGATCTTTACAATATTTTCCATAACTTTTGGTATATTTGCCATTGTATTGTTGAAGGCTACTGAAACTTATGGCTTTACCTCCAATTACAAGCGGAAGATAGCCCATAATCTCGTGAGATTTACTGCACTAGCAAGTCAATCTATGGTCATCGCCTTTTTAGCAGTAGAGATAGTTCAAATGGTTTTTGTAAAGATGTATAATAGCAATTTAACACTTTTGATTCTTTTCAGTTCCTTTGTGCCATCGATGCTGTTCATACTTTTACTAGTTGTGGTACTAGTAAGGTGGTTCAGATCAAGTAAGAATTTCATGATTATAGCATACGCCATTTCTTTTTCATTTGTATTTATCTATCTGGTCCTGTCTACAGTATACGTTAACGTTCAGTATACGTCTACATCTGAGTGGATTAAAGCAAAGTCTCTTCATAGCATTTTGGTTAATTCGTCTGTTTCAGATTTAAGTTTCTCCTATGGTGTTGCACTTGACGCATTGTCCTTATTGTCATTTGTCTTTGTATGGATAGCAACGGTTGCTTTATTAAGACAATATCGCAACAAAATTGGTAGAACTAGATTTTGGGTTATTATCACGATACCATTGATATATTTTTTGTTCCCTTTTGAAACATACTTTACTAACTTTTCTGAAACAATGTTGTCCGGATCGCCAGTAATCTTTAGTGTAATCTACATATTACTTTTTAGTGCCACAAAGCAGGTTGGTGGTGTTTTATTCTCCATAGTTTTCCTGACAGCAGCGACAAAAATTAAACAACCACATCTCCAGAATTCGCTAAGAATTGCGGCAATAGGAATAGCGGTTGTTTTTTCGTCTTTAGAAATAAATTCGTTATTATATGCGGCTTACCCTCCCTATGGCGTTCTGACAATAATGTTACTGCCACTCGGATCATACTGCTTATTTATCGGTCTATTTGCCTCCGCAAGACTCGCATCCCAGGATAAGCAATTGAGAAGGGAATTTTATCAAAGCGCAGAGAAACAATTGGCTTTCTTACAAACATTAGGAAAAGTGCAAATGGAAAATGAGTTGGAAAAAAGTTTGAAGTCAATATTAAAACGTTCCTCTGTACTTGACGAGAGTAAGGATGATTATCGACGTGAGGAGAATGTTAGAGAACTGGTTCAAGAGGTAATTGATGAGTTGCGTTCTAAGCGAGGTACGAGAGAAAACTTATAACCTAAGAAAATTATTTGAAACATATGACTAAAAGAGTACTAGCACTAATTACTCTCACTATACTCGCAGCAGGAACTATTCTATTTTACAATTCTTCCACTGCTGCTAATAAATTTGTCCCTGTCGCAACAGCAAGTAATAGTAATGTTTTTACAAGCACCCCGACGGCAAATCAACTCTTCCCGACAAATGACATTGTAAACTCAAGGGCGTGGTACCAAGTAATCTTTACAACTGGAACCACGGCACCTATTAAGCAAGTGGAAGTAGATTTTCCACCTGGAACTAACATAGAGAACGCTAAACTAGTAGACACGGCTGGATTGGGTCCTGGGACTTTTACAATAAGTGGACAGACCATAACATATACTGTAGCCCCCGAGGTGCTAGTACCAGCGAATACGGAATTGAGGCTACAATATGACAACATATTAAATCCTTCAATTCCAGATGATAACCTCACAGTTCGCATAACTACTAAAGATACTGCTGGTTCTGTAATAGATTCAGGAACGTCATTGGCGTACAAAATAAGACAGATAGGAACAGAGGATATTTCTAATAAGTCAATAACTCGAGAAAAAATTGAACCAGGTGCAGTCGCTCCCGTTGTAACTCTACGATCTAGCGACGTCATTTCGATTCCACCCGGACAGGGCCGATCCGCGGCTGCCATTTGTAACGTTGGGGAAGTTGCTACCGGTGGAGGTTATATAACAAACAGTCCAAAAGTTATTGTGACTGTCTCCTCTCTAGCCGATGAACCAAGGCCGTCATGGGCTATCCGTGCAGTTAATACAGACACATTCGCACACAACATTACCGCGACTGTTAATTGTCTTCATCTCATTCCTTAAGCAGATAACTATTCCTAGTGCTTACCACAAAATTTCATCCTACCTAATTTTATAAAAATATATTAGTTCGTTCTTTCTTTTTTATTCAAATTTCGAGACAAATAGATACCTGCCGGTGTGATTCTCCACGCTTGTGTTCAACGCCCACCGGTACTAAAATTATTTTATACTTTATTGCACACATTTAGTTAACGCAACCATAATGCTGGTGGGAAACTAACTTGTCATACTACGATTCATCCCACCAGTTCTATTC
>Ga0209382_10001135_pt1 | contig 42770 bp, 26 predicted proteins | sample SoiMetdeltSBSDD5_FD_187599 | JGI IMG/M metagenome (GOLD analysis project Ga0209382, IMG submission 187599) | Bulk soil microbial communities from a Populus tree surrounding site in Tennessee, USA - Soil MetaG P. deltoides SBSDD5 (SPAdes) (version 2) | ecosystem: Environmental > Terrestrial >... | reverse complement strand
GAATGACGATCGAAGTGGGAGAGACGATCAACATTCGTCGCCTCCCAGGCGCGGGTCGATAGAGGCTCATGCGCGCGCTAGAAACGTGTCGGCGTCGGTGAGCCGCGAAAACACCTGTCTGGGATTCAAACTCGGTTGATTTGGGACAACTGATTGACAGGGGTCATGTTGAAGTCCGGGAGCGCTCACGCCGTCTTTAATGAGTTCGCGTTGCCATCAAGAGCAGAACTCGCAACCCATTGGGACCCGGAGGATTGGAGTCACTTGCGAGGTTTGGCTGGGAAGCAGGGATTCGAACCGGCTAACGGTCCACCTTCAGCGTCTTGTGGCCGCGCCGGCGTCAGCGGCACTACGGGCAGGGAATCCCGCTCCCGGGGCAGAACCGCAGGAGGTCCGGATTCGCGCCACGCTGCCGGGCCTGGAGTGCCGACGACGCTGCGGCCGCGACGAACACGGTGGCGAGAAGGAGCGATCGACCGTTCATCAGCGCTTGACCGGCTTGCCGTAGACTTCGATCCAGTCCACACGCGATGACGCCGGCGTGTTGCCGCCGGGCGCGAGCTCGGTCCACCCGATCTCGTCCACCTTGCTGAGATCCGGCTTCTCGACCCACGCGCCTTCGACGATCGTCTCGATATTCAGCCGCCGCCAGCGGATCCCCGCGATCGCGAACTCGCTCTCGTGCCAGTCCACGGTCGGCCCTTCCGCGTAGTCACTCACGAGCCACATGCCGCTTGCGAGCTTGAGCGTGAGGCGCAAGTTGCGGAAGCCGCTCTGTTTGGTTCGCCAACGGACTTTCGCGAGTCCGGTCAGATCGACGAACGCCTCTTTGCTGCGAAGCGCAATCGCGCAGCTCGACGGACACGATCCGAGCCAGATGTAGTAGGGATCGTCCTTGGGCGTATCGTGATGACTCTTCCGGACACCATCTTTCCCGGGTCCGTACAGCCCCAGCAGCAGTGCCGGGTTGGCCACGTGCTCCTGCGTCACTGGAGCGACTGCGGCGATTTCCTTCCAGTCTTCGCGGAAGAACAAGGGCGGCCGGCTGTCCTCAGGCGCCTGCGCGGCGGCGTGCAGCACCAGCAGGAATGGCGCGGCCAGAAGGAGTCTGCGCATGTCAATTCGACCAGGTCAAAGCTCGCCGGCTTGCTTCAGGTTCCCGACTTCGTGATTGGCGTGACCACCATCTTGCGGAACGACACGCGGGAATGATCGCCCTGAATCATGATGGGGCCCGGCGCGAGCTCGTCGTTGTCCAGCGCGCCGCCAGTCATGGCCGGCAGAATCGCATTGTCGTGAATCCGTTTCCCGTTCGCGGTGGCCGTCAGACGATTGCCGACGACGATCGCTTCGAGCGACTGCCATTCCGCCGCGGGTTTCGCGGCATCGACGTCGGTGGCCTTCCAGCCGTAGATCGCAAGGAATCCCTGGCGTCCTTGCGTCAGCGGGTTGCCGGCACCGAGGGCGAGCTGCAGCTCGTAGCGGCCGCGCAGGTAGAGGCCGCTGTTCTGCTTTTCATCGAGCTTGAACTCGGTCTCGATCTTGAAGTCCTTGAACTTTTCCTTCGAGATCGGGTTGTAGGTCGGCGGCTCGTTCGACAGGATGCCGTTCTCGATCTTCCAGCCGCCGGATTTCTCGGCGGTCGCGCCCGTCCACACTTCCAGGCCGACGCCGGGGCCGACGAGGACGACCGGTTTGCCGTAACTATGGCTGCCGTTCGCGTTCGAGGGCGGCCAGGTCGGCTGACGGGTGCCAACCCACTGGATTTCCTTGGCGGGCGGCGCCGGCGGCTTCGCGCCCGCGGCCGCGCCTGCCGCCGGGGGGGCCGCCGTGGCGCCCGGGCTGGACGTGGGGGCGTTGCAGGGCCCAGGCACGTGGTGACCGATCAACTTGCCGTTCTCCAGGTGGGCGCGATAAATCGGCCCGCATTCAACCACCGGACTTTCCGGCAGGCCCTCGCCCCGCCCGTAACGGAACACGAGTTCCTTACCCTCGACGCGTATCCAGGCGAGCGGCGTCGCATGCGCGGAACGATTGAGGAAACGGCCCTCGAGTTGATCGCCCTTCTGCGTGACCTCGAGCCAGTACACCTTATCGGCGTCTGGCCCGGTGCCGCGAAGGTTCCAGCGCCCCACGAACGAGTTCTGACCTTGCTGGGCGACCGCGATCGCGGATGAGACGGCGACGAGCGCAGCAACGGCGGATCTGATCCGCATAGGAACTCCCTTCCTTTCAGCTTCAACGTGTCCTGGGCCGGCGGCCTGCAGCGACGCGTGATTATCGCTTGGTACGGGCGGATTACAACCGCACTACCGCCGGGCGATCTGGATTGGGGCTTCGCTGACGGTCGGCCGGGATGAACGTGCCTCCTCGTTCAGCTAACCGACGCGGAGACAGTGAGATATTGGCAGAGAGCACCGGCGGTAAGTAGCGCCGAAGTCGGATACACCGAATTTTGGCATACTCCCTGGGGACAAACGGCCATGTTTCCAAGCCGGTACCCGTTCGCCCAGAACCTCACCGGCGTCATGATGTAGGTCGCCACCGTCGAAATCATCTCAGGACCATGTCGCCATCGTTCGATGTGAGGCACCAATGAGTACCGAGTATGCTGGCGGCCGGCGTCCCGGCGCATGTCACAGCGGTCGAATTCGTCGCTGGAAGAGCTCGAGAAAGCCGTCGGCATTCGAGCCTGCCGGGGCGCGGGCGTTCAGCTACCGCGGGGGGCGGTGACCGCGATCCTGGGTCAGACGTTCCTCGTCCCTGGCGGGAAGAACCGCAGCCACGAAGAGTTACTGCGCGAGGCGGTCGACCTCTCGTCCGACAGCGAGGTCCGACAGAAACGCGGGGACCTCTGGCGATGGCAATACGATTTCGTCAATCCCCGAACGTCACTTACCGACGCCGAAGCCATCGATGCTGCTGTCAAGCAGATGCGTGAGCTCGCATCAGAAGAGCACGCCGCGATTCTCAAAGGAAAAGTGGTGACCGTCTCGCGGTACGCATTCTTGGTGGGCACGGTGACCATCGCTGCGCTCGCGGGCGGCGCGCTGCCGGTTGCGCTGTCGCCGGTGAGCGCATTCGCAGGCGAGAGCTTCCTGTCAGCCGGCCAGTTCGTGGCCGAACGGCTGCTCGAGCGAACGTCGGGACGGGACCTGCGGCCGGCCGCGATGCTGGCGGACGCGCAGCGGCATTTCGGGTGGCGGTAGACATAGCTTCGATTTTCGAGTCCGAGCTTCGGACTTCGAGTCGGCGTTAGAAGCCGAATCCATACCAGCGGCCGCGTGCACCACGAATGCGTCGAGTGGCAGTAGACAGCGATGCGCGCTTCGAAAGTCTTCAGTCGCAATCGGCGGACTTTAGGACGCGGCAGTCTCGTCCCGCCGAAGCGCCACTCGGCCTGAGCGATGCGCGGCTCATGACTTCCACGGGTCGACGACAGGTACATCGAGTCCCTCGAAGTGCCGTGTATTGCGCGTCGCGATCGTGGCACGGCGCGCTTGCGCAATACCGGCGATCAGCGTATCGCGCAGGTCGACGGGACGCCCGGTCCGCTGGCGCTCGGCAGCAAGTTGGCCGGCCGTCGCCGCGGCCATCTCGTCGAGGCCCAACACCCGACTCGAGAGATCTTCGGTAAGCACGCGGTCGAACGCCCGTTCCAGGCTGCTACGGCGTCTCCCTTTCGGCAGGAGCGCCAGGCCGAATCGCGCTTCGAAGACCGTGATGCTCGTCACCCAGATCGAATCGGCAGGCTGACGATCCAGCCATTCCACGACGACCGCATCGGGCTTCGTCCGCATCAACGCCGACAGGACATTCGTATCGAGGACGATCACGAACCGAACTCTGCGGCGATCGCCGGCGCGCCTCGCAACTCGGGAAGGTCGGAGCTCAGCCCGGCTCCGCGGAACCGGCGGGCAATCCTGGTACCAAGCTTCTGGGCGGGCTCGGAGCGTCGCTGCACCGCCGTGCGCAGAATGTGACGCACTTCATCCTCCATGCTCCGTGCATGCTGCTTGGCCCGCTGCTTCAGCTTCTTCGCAACATCCTCCTCCAGGTTCCTCACCACGAATTGAGCCATGCGCCTCTCCTCTGGCCGATGATATCACGATATCATACACGCGACCGCCGCGGCCGGGCCGCCGACGTGAGCGCAACCGGCAGGAACCTGAGCACCACCGCGTTCATCACGCTGAACACCGCGGCATTGGCCCCGATCCCCAGGCCGAACGTGAGGATCGTGACGAGGGCGAATCCCGGCGAGCGCCGGAGCTGGCGAAGCGCGAATCGAAGGTCCTGGAGCATGGCTCTTGGACGGCCGCCCGTGGCGCCAGGTTGCCGGCGATCGTAGGATGTGCTGAGGACGTGGAAGTTCTGTGCAGCCGATGCTTCACATTCAGCGGGGACCACAATGACTCGAGCGAACGCCGCCGTCAGCGGGGTGACATTGGTGATCGGGCTGGTGGCCATCGCCATCGCGTTGCCACGGGCCCAGGCGGGCCCCGCGAAGCCCGCCGCAGGAGCGCGTCAGGGCGCTGTGCCGGACCAGGGCGGGCGCAGTGATGGGCGGGGTGGTGGTCGCGACGCCAATCCGACGGCTGCGCTCTTCATCGAGCAATGTTCAGGCTGTCACGGCACGGACCTGGCCGGCGGCCGCGCGCCCAGCCTGTTCAATGAGCAGTGGCTCGCATTGACGACCGACGAGCGAATTGCGAGCGCGATTCGCAATGGCGTCCCGAATACCGCCATGGCGCCGATCAAGAGCTTGAGTGACGAACAGATCTGGCAACTCACGCAGTACATGCGAACGCAGAGCGGCGTCCTGAAAACGCGTCCCGCGTTCGTCGTCAATCTTGACGGCGCGGTGGTGAAAAGCGAGAAGCAGACGGTGCGCATGGAAGTCGTGGCCAAGGACCTGGATACGCCATGGGGCATCGCGTTTCTGCCCGACGGCCGCATGCTCGTCACCGAGCGGACTGTCGGCGGCGGTCAACTGCGGGTGGTCGAGAAGGGCGTCTTGCTGCCGCCCGTGAAGGGCACGCCACGGGTGCACGTCCAGCAGGATGCCGGGATGTTCGATGTGCAAGTGCACCCGCGGTATGCCGACAACGGTTGGATCTATCTGTCCTACGCGGAGCTGCTTCCCGGCTACTCGCCGCCGGCCGCGCCGGCCGCCGGCGCGGGGCGCGGCGGGGCGACGGCTCCGTCGATGACCGCGATCGTCCGCGGACGCCTGAGAAACAACGAGTGGGTCGATCAGCAGTTCATCTATCACGCGCCGCCGGCGCTCTACACGACAGACGGCTCGCACTTCGGATCGCGATTTCTCTTCGGACGTGAAGGACATCTCTTCTACTCGATTGGCGATCGCGGCGTGATGCAGAACGCGCAGGACCTGTCGAACCCGCTTGGCAAGATTCATCGGGTGAATGACGATGGCACGATTCCGAGCGACAACCCGTTCGTAAAGACGCCGAACGCGGTACCGTCAATTTGGAGCTACGGCCATCGCAACCCGCAGGGCCTCGCGTGGGATCCCATCTCGGGCCGGCTCTGGGAAACGGAGCACGGCCCGACGGCTGGCGACGAAGTCAATATCATCGAGCGCGGACACAACTACGGATGGGGAATCGCGACCAAGGGCACTCAGCCCGGCATCACCAAGAGCTCGGAACCCGGGATGGACGAGCCGGTCGTCTATTACATCCCGACGTACGCACCGGCGGGCATCTCGTTCGTGACAAGCGATCGCTATCCCGCGTGGAAGAATACGAGCTTGTTCGTCGGCGGTCTCGCCGGGCAGGCCCTTCGCCGTCTCGAAATCGCTGGCAGCCGGGTGACGCGCCAGGAAGTGATCTTCAATCAGTACGGCCGCGTTCGCGACGTCGTCGAGGGACCGGACGGCTATATGTACCTCGCCATCAACCACGCCACTGGTGCGGGAACGGCATACGGCCTCATCGCGCCGGTGCCTGGCTGGGTCGTCCGGCTCGTGCCAGTGCCAACCCCTTCTCGCTAGTCGACCCTCCGCCGCCACTCCTCTCTGCGTTCTCCGCGCGCGTCCCCCCGTCGCGCGCGCGAGATTCCCCTGGGTCCGCAGCGAGGTCATCGATCTGGTGGCTGCGAAAACCCTTAGCATTCCAAAGTCGAGCTCCGCGCTCGTGTTATGGTCGTCGACTAGTTCGATCTCGATGAGATCGTGCCGAACGTCAGTAAGCGGTGCCCTTATCCATGTGGAGCGACCTCCTCCGCGGATCGTTGTCCTTCCATCGCCAATGCATCGCCGTTGCGCTAGCCCTCGTGGCTGCCGCATGCAGCGACAGCACCGTCACTCAAACGACTGGCCCGGATTCCGTGACGAGGTGCCAGACGGCTTTTACCGGCTTGCCCAGCTCCGTTCCATCATCCGCTGCGCGATTGACCGCGACGGTGTCGACCACTCGGGAGTGTCTGTGGACGATCGAAACCGAGGCATCGTGGGTGCGGGTGACCCCGGAGTCGGGCCAGGGTGAGTCCTCGGTGAGCGTGGTTGTCGCCGAAAACCCGGCCGCGATCGATCGGTCTGCAGTCCTCGTCCTGAATGGGAGTCGGGTGGCCGTTTCTCAGCAGGCGGCGGCGTGCCGGTTCGAGCTCGCCAATTCCTCTTCCCGAGTCCCGGCCGGGGGCGGACCTTTCAGCGTTTCAGTCTCGACAATCCCGGGCTGCAAGTGGAGCGCGTCCAGCGAGGTGTCCTGGGTGCGCGTCGTGAGCTCGGAACTGACAGGCAGTGGCAACGTGTCGTTCGTCGCCGACCCGAACACGACCGGAGAACGGAGCGGAACACTGAGAATCGCGGGTTCGCCCTTCGTCGTTCAGCAGGCGGCGACGACGCCGGCCCCCTCGCCGAACCCGCCGCCGGGGCCCGCGCCCAACCCGCCGCCTGCGCCGCCGCCAGCTCCCCCGCCTACTCCGACGCCGCCGACGCCGGCGCCGCTGACCCTGGTGACCGAACCGCGCACGATGCCAGTGGGCTACTTGGGCGAGGGATTCCCAGGACTCCGGGTCCGTGCGCAAGGCGGCTCGGGTCCCTATCGCATTACCGGCACCAACCTTCTCGGGTGGCCGAGTTCGCTCGACTACAAGGTGGACGCTGTGGCGGGAACCGCCGACTGGCACGGCACAGTGACACGCACCGGCGAGTTCCCGGTACGAATGGTTGTCGAAGATTCGGCCGGCGCGCGCGCCGAGCTCATGCTGACGTTTGTGTTCAAGCCAGCGCCAGCTTCGCAGCTGACGCTGGTGACCGAACCGGGCACGATGCCGACGGGGTACGTGGGCCAGCGGTTCCCCGGTCTCAGGGTGCGTGCGAAGGGCGGGACCGGGCCGTATCGAATTACCGGTACCAACCTTCTCGGGTGGCCCAGTTCACTCGACTACAAGGTGGACGCCGAGGCGGGAACCGCCGACTGGCACGGCACGGTAACACGCACAGGCGAGTTCCCGGTCCGGATGACGGTGGAGGACTCCGCGGGCGCCCGCGGCGAGCTGATGCTCACGTTCGTGTTCAAGCCGGCGTCAACAGCCGACCGCGACCGTTGACCACGCATCGGGTTCCACACACTCACCGGGCCCGGGAATTCACGAACCGTTCGGCGATGCGTGTCAGCTTCTCATCCGCCATCCGTTCTTCCTCGAGCGTCTCCCGCAGTGCAGCGCGATCCTGAGCACCGGCCGCACGGTTTACGATCGACGGCACGATTGGAAGATATTCGGCACCTACGTCACGCCGCTCTGGGACATCCGCGTCAGCGGCTTGTATCGGATAACAACCGGTACGCCGTACGCTCGAATCCTCAACTCGTTCGGTCCCGGCACACCGACGTTCCCGCGCACGCAGACCTTCATGATCTATGCAGAGCCGGTCGGCACCTACGAGGAGTCGGCGCAGAGCAGTGCCGACATCCGAATTGAGAAGCTCGGTCGTCTCGGGTCGGCAAATCTTGGTCTCTCGCGTGACGTTCTGAATTCTTCGCGGATCCCGCTTTTTCGTTCGGCACACGACACCCTGACGCCTTCCTTGCCGGTATTTCGATTTACACAGCAGTGGCCCTTTGCGCCTTGCGGCCGGGGGCAGAAATCGATGACTCGTGTGCAAGGAGCAATCCATCATGACCGTCGCTCGACGCTGTTTATCCGGCATCCTCGTCACGGCAGCACTGGGCGTCCTGGTGTCCGTGCAGGCTGCGCAGGCGCAGCAACAGCCTTTCGTTCCGGATGTGGAAGCCCAGTTCAACGCGCTGTCGTTTCGTCCGGATCCGCTCGGGTTCGACATCGCCAACTCGCCTGATCCCACGACCTGCAAGCACTATGAGGGGATCGCCCGCCTGCAGGGCGCAGACGGCACACCGTATTTCGTACTGACGCGCAGCGGCAACTACACTCCTCCCTGCTTCTTGACCGGTGATGAGCCCGGCAGCCTGACAGTCGTGCGGATGGGATCGCGCGACAAGAACAGTGAACGTCTCCGGAGCAACCGGCTCAAGAAAGGCCGCGATCTCGCCGACACCTTCTCGGATCCCGACTGCGTCGCGCCGAACTATCCCAATTGCCTGAAGGATGTCGCGGTCGCGCACCGGCGATTCAACGGCTACGGCGGCTGGCCCATCTACGGGCACCCGGAAAGCATGCAAACGCTCGGGAACATTCTCGTCGTCGGCGTCGACACGCCGCTCGAGGAAGACTGGGATCGCGATCCCAACGCGCCGCCCATGCGCGTGCTGTTCATGAACGCCGAGGACCCGGAGCACCTCGAGATCATCAACGAGTTCGTGCCGGCCAGGGACCCGATCAACAACCGGGAGATCAACGGAGGCATCGTCGCGATCACCCCTCTTGACAGTGGCCGCTACCTGATGATGATCACCGGCGCGAGCCGGCCTGATTTTCCGTTCGCCGTGTTCAACGAAAAGATGTGGTTCTTCGAATCGAATTCGACGACCGCTGATGCGAACGGCCCGACGGACCTCAGGGCGTCGACGCTCACATGGAGGCAGTTGGACATGTGGGAGGCCGACTCTGGCTGCGTGCCGGTCTACGATGCGCAGGGACGCATGGTCGAATGCCGTCCGAACCTCTCACCGGACGAGCAGTACGCCGGGCAGAACTGGCCGGTGCTGAAGGGCCGCGAGCATCAGATGTTCAACTTCATCCGCCAGGGCGACATCCACGGCACCCTGTATCTGGCCGGCGCCCGCGGCGGCATCGATCTCGTGCTCGGCACCCGGATTGGCGATGACATCATCGACTTGTATCGCGTCGATGTCGTTGGCGACGAGATCAAGTTGAAGCTGGTCTCGAGCACGCCCAAGGATTCGCATCCAAATGCGCAATCGACGCTGCTCACCGGCGGGGAATCGAACTTCGCAGCGGCGTCGGGGTTCTATGTCAGCCCGAGCGGCGAGCTCCTCTTCTATGCCACCGCACACGAGAACGACGGCCCCGCCGGCATCACCACCGTCGGCGAATGGCGGCATCACGACATGGTGCGCCCGGGCAGCCCGACGCTTCTCCCGGGAGTGAAGATCCTTCCTCCCGCCGGCGCCATCTTCGAGGTCGCCGAGGGCGACTCGACAACGCTCGCAGGTCTGGGCGAGCAGCCCGCCACGAAGGCGTGGATCCAGTTGTTTTCGAATGACTCGTACTCCGGACGATACGTGGTCGTTGATTTCCTCGACTGGAGCAAGGACAACTTCGACAACTTCAAGGACCTCGATGGATCGTACGCCGATCTGCATTTCGGGTTCAGCGACGAGGCGAGCTCGTGGCGATGGTTCGCACCGTACGGCACCCGCATTCGCGCCAATGACGACGACTTCGGCGACGGCGGTTTTCCAGGCGAACACACGCGCACGCTTCGCGGCACCGGGCAGCCTCGGAGGAATTCCGATCTGAGCTCGGTGTTGAACGATACCGGCAGCGCGTACATGGGAGATGCCATCACATCGGTCGAGTTCATGGACGACGTCGGCTTGTATTACAGCGGTCGGCCCGAGTTGTACTGGGACGCGACTCTCGACGGCAGTTTTGGGACCGTGGGCAACATCGCGACGTTCCGAGCGACCGAGCTCGATGGCCCGAGTGTCGTCCAGGTTCCCGTCAAGGCCGTTCATCACGTCGATGGCCAGGCCGGGTACGCCAAGGCTCCGGTTCGCGTCGTCAATGTGGCGCCCACCATCACGCTGTTCGGCATTTTCAATAGCCTGAACCAGCAGCTGGGCACGACGGTTCCGTTCTTTGTCGCGGGCCTCCCCGTCACCGTACGTGGGTCGTTCACGGATCCCGGCAGGCCCGATCGTCAAACCGCCGGCATCAATTGGGGCGACGGCGTCTCGACCCCGAGCGCACTGTTCAACAGCTTCTCTGACGCATTCGGCGGAGCGACGGGCCAGTTGAACCACACACGCACGTATGCGGGCGCGGGCACCTTCACCCTGACGCTTGGCGTCACCGACGATGATGGCGGCGCGACTGCACGGTCGGTCGCGGTGCCGGTGCTCACGCCCGAGCAGGCGCTCGTCCGGATGATCGAGATGCTCGACCAGATCATCGCGGGCACAACGAATCCCGCCCTGAAGAAGGTGCTGCTCGACGCGCGCAAGACGCTGGTGTGGAATGGCGACAGCGGCGCGCTCGACAAAGTCAGGCTCAAGGATTTCCAGGCCGCGCTCGTCAAGCTCGGTCTGACGCTCGACTCGCTCCGGTCAGCCCAGTCCGCAGGGGCGAACGTCGGCACCCTGATGGCGCTCGTCGAGCAGGTGATGGCGTCGCTGCTGTGAGCCTGCTGCGTCACCTTCAACTCGACTCAGGTCACGGCGGCGGCTCCACCAGCCGTCGCCGTCCGTGACGAACCTGCCGGATCGTTTGCCCTCGTGATATACCTACTCTCATGACTCTGACAATCGCGTTCCTGCTCAGTGCCGCCTTCATCCAGCCTGCCGCACCGAAGGCTGGCCCGTGGAAATCGCTCTTCGACGGCAAGAGCATGAGCGCGTGGCGCATCTTCAAGACCGACAACGCCCCGAAGATGTGCGACACGCCAGGCGCGAAAGACTGCTGGGAGATCGTCAACGGCGTGCTGCGGAAGGACAGCCACGCGAACGACATCGCGTCGAAGGAGCAGTTCGGCGACTTCGAGTTCGAGCTCGAATGGAAGATCGGCGACGCCAGCAACAGCGGCGTGTTCTACCGCGGCACCGACGAGTTCAACCAGATCTACTGGAGCGCACCCGAGTATCAGCTGCTCGACAACGTGAACGCGGCCGACAACAAAAAGGACAATCACCTCGCGGGATCGGTCTACGACCTCTACGCGGCTCCCAAGGACGCCGCGCGTCCGGCCAACGAGTGGAACCAGACACGCATCGTAGCCAAGGGAAACCACGTCGAGCACTGGCTGAATGGCAAGAAAGTCGCGTCGTACGACGTCGGCAGCGCCGACTGGGCTGCAGCCATCAAGGCCAGCAAGTTCAACCCGGAGAAATATCCCAACTTCGGAAAAGCGCCGAAAGGGTATCTCGGCATCCAAGGGGACCATCCCGGTACGCTGGAACTGCGCAACATCAGAATTCGCGAACTGCAATAGGAACGCGCCGGCTCGTTCGCGACACAGTTCCGCCTTCTACCTTATCGTTGAAGATGCGCAGGTAGCGGTTTCGGCACCAGCTTCGAACGGTCCTGCCAGGGCAACACCGGCATCGTCGGGTGATCCGGGCCGAACGTCCGCAACGCGACCAGCTCCGTGTCGCCCGTATTCTCGATCGACACGCGGCCCGCCGTGCCAGCCGGCACGATGAAGCACCAGTTACCCAGATCGCCCGGCTTCAGCGCACGAGGGGCGCACGCGAGATGGGATCCGATTTTCCCCATCCCCTGGACGACGATCAGATCGCTGCCGACCGGATCCTGCAGCTGATAGCTGACACCCGGTTGAATCACCAGCCGTTTGGAGGCGAACACCTGGTGATTGTTCTGGCGGCCAAAGGCCCCGTACACGATCCAATGGTCCGTCACATCACGCCCGTCGCACGTGTCCTGATCGAGGAGTGGCGTACACGTGTGCCGCTCGGCGTACCGCGGATCGTGGATCGACTCCCAGTCGAGCGCGTCATCGGAGACCAGATAATCGAGCAGCGCTTCGCGATCCCCGTCCGCATCCGCATCGGGGTCGCCGCGCAGGTGTTCCGGGATCTCGCGCCCGACGAGGAGTGAGCGAGGGATCTTGGGCATCGGTTCATACATCCGATACCCGTCGTCGTAGAACTGCGGCTCGTAGTGCGGCAGGTAGGCCGCAGGCCCATGGAGGATCTGGGTTTTCATGATCATGGCCGCACCCGGATGCATGTACACCCAGCGCGCATGCCGCTTCAGCACCTTCGCCGGGTCGTCCCACCCCTGGCGCGTGAGATAGGCGCGCAGATCCTTGGGCCCGAAGTCTTCATGGAGACCCACCGCCATGAAACACAACTCGTCGAAGAGGTCGTAGTCGACGACCATCGCCGGCTCTACCCAGTAGGCCTCTTCTTTGAAGTTGTGAGTGTGATGCGGCAGCCGGCTGCGATTGATGAAGAACTTGCTGTACCGCCGCATGCCGTGACCCAGTGGTTTCAGCCGCGGGCCCAGAATCACGTCGGGGCACAGCTGCACGAAGTCTTCCAGGGCGACGAGCTGCTTCTCGCCGCCGTCCACGACCACGATGTAGCAGCGGCCCGAGCCGAAGAAGCCGTGCGAGCGAAGAAACTCCTCTTCGGACGTGAAGCCCTGATAGCCGAACCAGACCTCATCCCACTCGTAGCCTGGAAATGGCGAGCGATGGGCGGAGATGATGGGATTCCCGGCACCGGACGCACAGAACGGCCGACACATCATGGCGGTATTGGTCGCCAGGACACCACCGCCGGCGGCGATCGCGCCTTCGCACAGCCCCGTCAGCCTGTCCCCCTCGAGAATCTTGAATTCGCGGCCGTACATCTGCTGACGCGTCATGGTCATAACTTGGATTCCTCGGCGATTCCCGCGTGCGACAGGTCATCTGTCGTCTGATGGACTCTCAATCTTAGCCCGGCGCCGCCGGATCCTCGCGGGTGAGTGGGAGGCGCGGGCTGACCGACGAGAATCGCAGAGACTCACTCGAGGTGCGGCGGCTCAGCGACCGCGAGAACGCCGTAGTCACATCTTCGACTCGAATGGCAATCGGATTAGGATTGGCGACATCTCGGGTGCGCGCACGGCCGCCCGTGTGACGCGGCGCCGTCGATTGAGAGGATGCGAGGCATGAAAGCGCGAGCGTTCGGAATCATCGTGTTTGCTGTCGTGCTCGCGGCCGCGCCGGGCGCTCGAGAGCAGGCCGGCGCCACCGGCGGCCAGACACCACCCACCGCGAAGCCACCGGCCCCCAGGCGCGCGGTCATCGTCACCGGCGAGAACTCCTTCAACGGCCACGTTTGGAAGGACACGTCCGCCGAAATCAAGAGCATTCTGGATGCCGGCAAGGATTTCCAGGAGGTGGTGATTCAGCCCGACCCCAATTTCATCGCGAGCGACGAGTTCCTGACCTTCGACGTCGCCATCTTCGATTTCCGCAATCAGAACCCGCTGGCGCAGGACGAAAAGGTACAGGTGAACCTGCTGAAGTTCCTCGGCCAGCCCAAGGGCCTCGTCACCGTGCACTGGGCGAACGGCGCGTTTCCCTACTGGCCCGAATACGTCAACATCGTCGGACGCGCGCAGCAGAGCGTGCACGATCGGCGCGGGCCCTTCATGGTGAAGATCGTCAACCCGAATCACCCAATCACACGCGAGATGAAGGACTACGAAACGAACGACGAGCTGTTCTGGGACACGAAGATCGGCAACCGCACCATCACGCCCGTCGCCGTCGCCACGTCGAACGTGCACTTCGCCGATTTTCCGATGGCGTTGGAGCTGCAATACAACCGCGCGCGCGTGTTCAACACCACCATGGGGCACGATGTGAAAGCGCTGAGAGTACCCGGCACCGCCGAGTTGATTCGGCGCGGCACCGCCTGGGCGGCGGGTATCCTGAAATAGAGACTCGAAGAGGGGCTGAGCGGCCCGTCCGATCGGCGTGACCGGGCGACAGGAAACCTTGGCTTAGCGAAAATTCTCGACCAGCATCAAGTCGGCATTCTTCGCCGGACTGATCCCGCTGAAGATGATGGTTTTCTCATCAGGCGAAACGCTCAGGCCCTGGCTGATGGCGAGCGAGTTGAAGCGGTACAACGTCTCACTCCTGCCGGTCGCGAAGAGGAAGTGGCGGATTTCGTAGGCAGTTCGTTGCGTCTCGTCGGGTCTGACGGCATAGAAGATGCCGCTTTTCGTGGGAAAGAACTCGCGGTCGTTCACGATCGAAGGCAGGATCTGGCGCTCGGGGCCGCCGCGCAGCAGCCGTGAATAGAGCGCGCCTCCCCGGCCGTAGACCAGCTCCGTGCCGTCCCAGGATTCCCATGCGGCCTGTCCGTCGACGAGGTGTTCGGCGGTTCCGCCGGCTGCGGGAATTCGCCACACCGCGTTTCGGCCGCTGCGGCCCGACCTGAAGTAGATCCACTTGCCGTCTCGCGACCAGCTCGGAATACTGCCGCGAGGGGTCAATAAACGTGGTGACCCACCGGCGGCCTCGAGCACGTAGATGCTGTAGTCGCCGGAGGGATCGAAAGCGTCGTAGGCGATCCACCGGCCATCCGGCGACCACCGCGGCGTGCCTTGCAGCTTCCCGGCCGTGTCGGTGAGACGCACTGCCCCGCTTCCATCGACATTCGCGATCCAGATCTCCCGACTCTTGCCGGTGCGCTCGCTCGCCAGAGCGATGCGTCTGCCGTCTGGCGAGAGCTGCGGATCGAGATCGAAGAGATTGGAAGACACGATCGGCGTCGGGCCGACGCCGGCCTCGAATTTCCAGATGTCGGGGGTCGGCGCCGAGACTGACGAACGCGAGGCGGTTTCCCGTACGAGCCACGGACGGCCGCAGAGCGCCGATGCCGAGTTCCATGTTCTGAGGGGTCGGGTCGGTCAGAAAAACGCGCCAGATATTGAAAGTCCCGATATAGGAACCATAGATGACGGACTTGCCGTCAGGGGCCCAGGCGACGCCGTGCGGCGTCGGACCAGCCTGGTGCGTCAGCCGCCGGGGTTCTCCGTCCGGCACCAGTGACGGTTGCAGTCCCTGCAGGTAGATGTCACAGCCCGGTTGGCACAGCGTGTAGGCCAGGAAACGTCTATCGGGTGCAATCGCCGGGAACAGGAATTCGCCTTCGCCTTCAGCGAGTGACATCACCGTGCTCGCTTCCCCACCTTCGACGGGAAAGGCAAGGATCGCATTCGGTCGATCGCGAGACGAACGTGCAGCAACGAGGATCGATTTTCCGTCAGGAGACCACGCCAGGCTGTCGGCCCGTGTGGCAAACGCGGGGTATCCGCGCAGCGGCGGCGCGTACTGGGCGAGTTTGCGCTCAGTGCCCGGTACGAGCTCGGTCAGGTAAATCGCAGGCGCACCCGCTGTGCGTCGGACGAACGCGAGGCGGCTGCCGTCGGGGGACCAGGCCGGCGCGATGTCCTCGGCGGGATCGGTGGTGAGCCTCAGCGGGGTGTCCGCGTCGATATGTTTGATGTAGATGTCCGCGTTGTCGCGTCGCTCGCCATTCCAGGCGAACGCGACCTGACGGCCGTCTGAGGAGAGCGCCGGGTAGGCTTCGTCGCCGGGGAACGCCGTCAGTTTGCCGATTGACGGGCCCGCGAGCGGCGCCTCCGGCGACTGCCGGAGAGCCCACAAGGTCCCCGCGAGGACTGCGACAGCCGCGGCTGCGGCAATCCCCGACGGCTTGCCCCGACGTCGCGTAGCGAGTGCTCCAGCAGTCCGCGTTCCCGCTTCGAGCCTGACTTCCTCCAGTTCCACGGCGACATCGTCCAGATGCTGGAATCGACGGGCGGGATCCTTGCGCAGACAGCGCGTAATAATCCGTTCCAGCTCGTGTGGGACGCTGGCGCTGATCTCGCTGATCGGCGTCGGCTCCTGGTGCACGACCGCGCCGGCGGTGGCAACGGATGATGACGCCGCAAACGCGCGCCGCCCGGTGACCATCTCGTACAGCACCGATCCGAAACTGAAGATGTCGGATCGAGCGTCGATCTTTTCGCCGCTCGCCTGCTCCGGAGACATGTACGCGATCGTGCCGACGACGCGTCCTTCATTCGTCAGCGCGGCATCTGTCGGGGCGACCGTCCGCGTGACGTCGGCGGCGTGAGCGACGGCGTCGATTTCGGGTGGCCCGGCCAGCTTGGCGACGCCGAAATCGAGGATCTTCACGAGACCGTCGGCCGTCACCATGATGTTCGAGGGCTTGAGGTCGCGGTGGATGATCCCCGCCGTGTGCGCCTTTGCCAGGGCGCGAGCGGCCTGGATCGCATAATCGAGTGCGCCGCGCAGCGGCAACGCCTTCTGCGCGATCAACTCCTCGATCGTTTTCCCCTGCACGTACTCCATCGCGATGAAGTCGACATCGCCATCCCGTGCAACGTCATAGATGGTGACGATGCCGGGGTGGTTCAGGGCGGAGGCGGCTTTGGCTTCCTGCGAGAAGCGTCGACGGCAGTCCTCATCCGCCGTCGCGTTCTTCAGGATCTTGATCGCAGCCAGTCGATCGAGCCGAGTGTCCCGGGCTTTGTACACGACGCCCATCCCGCCGACGCCAAGCGTGGCGAGAATCTCGTAATGAGACAGGCTGGTGCCGACCATGGATGCGGTGGGCCGCAGTATACACGTCCGTGATCACATTCTGATCACAGCCTGCGGGCGCACGCGGGTTGCCCGTCAGAATCTCACGCGGACGCCCGCCACTGCTTCGACGCCGCCAGCCTTGGCGGTCTGCTGAGGCGTTCGCGGCCTTTTCAATGATGCGCTTGGGATCGTGCAACAGGTAACTGTCCGCACAAACGGGGCGCCGCCCGGATAGGTCCAGACGATAGAACGCGTCAGGCTTGCAGCGGCCCCGGGAGGTTGTGTAACGACGTTTCCCACCGAGCTCTCACTTCCCGCAGCAACTCCGTGAACCGCAGATCGGAACGAACGTTGGCCAGGAACGGGTCGTGAGTCGCGAGGTAGCGATAATTGATGAAGCCCTGAGCGACCGCGGTTCGGAGCCAGCGTAGTGAGCTGTCGTGTTGTCCGATGAGCGCGTAGCCGTCCGCGAGGAAGAGAGCGAGGTATTCCGTCCAGGACGCGGCCTGCTCCAACTGCGGCGTCACGAGACTGAAGGCGCCTTCGGCGTCTCCTTTCAAGGCTCGGCACAGGAAGAGACTCACTGAGCCATACGGAGTTCCTTGCGACGCCGACCCCTCCGCCTCGAAAATCGCGATCGCTTCCTCGCGCAGGTTGGCGAGCGCCAGATAGTAGGCGGCATAGACCCTGGCGGGATTGGCCCGATCCGTGAGCTGGAGGATTCGTCGCGCGGCCTCCACGGCCTCATCGTTTCGCCCGGCGCTGAAATGCTGCCAGGCCGCTTGAGCCCAATTGAGCGGATGCAGCGGATCCATGCGCAGCGACTGTTCGAGCGCCGTCCGCGCCGGCTCGCTTTGTTCCTGCCCCGCGCTGAAGTAGTGACGAACCAACTCGTTCAAGACCATGGCGTCGCCCGGCTTCCGCTCGTGCGCGGCTCGAAGAACGCGTATCGCGCCCTCGATGTCGCCTCGTTTCGACGCCACCAGTCCCTGCAGGAAGATGGCAACGTAATTCTGAGGATCCTGATCGAGCGCCCTGGCCGCGCAGGCGGCGGCCTCGTTCAGGTAGCGTTCCTCGGGCCGAATCGAAAAGTTGAGGTAGTACCAGGCCACCATCCCTTTGGTGGCGAGCAGCAGCGCGTTCTCCCCGATGAGCGATAGCGCGTCATCCACGAGTTTCTGCGCGCGGTCCAGCCCGTTGGACGTAAAGCGATACACCTCGTGGCGGGCCCGCATGTAGCAGTCGTACGCCGCGGCGTTGTCAATCGGCCGCTCGGCAATGCCCCGGGCTTCGGCGTCGGTGAGCCGGAGCTGCAAGGCCTGCGCAATCTTGCGCGAGATCTCTTCCTGGATCGCGAAGACGTCCTCGACGCTGCCCGAGTATTTTTCCGCCCACAGGTGCGAATCGTTCTCGGCGTCGATCAGCTGGGCAGTGACGCGAAGGCTCGTTCCAGCCCGACGGACGCTCCCCTCGAGCACGTAGCGGACATTCAACTCTCGCGCGATGGCTCGCAGGTCTTTGTTCGTCCCTCTGAAATGCATCGCTGAGGTGCGAGATATCACGCGTATTGCACGAATCCCTGAGAGGTCGGCAATGACCTCTTCCGTCAGCCCGTCGGCGAAGAATTCGTTGTCCGGATCAGGGCTGAGATTCCCGAAAGGCAGGACGGCGATCGAGGGTGAAGTGTCGGTTTCACTGACAGGGGTTGCCACATCGTGTTGACCCGCAACCTGGAGCCCCGCCTTGCGAAGACCGGCTATCAACTGCTCCACCAGTTCCGGCGGGTACCACTTCGCGAATTCGTTGCGGGCAATCAGGGGGAAGTCGGGCTTGAGCGCCAGCACCTCTCGCACGATCTCCTCCGCCGCCTGGCGCTCTTCCAGCTGGCCGTACAAGGCCGCGAGCAGTGCCTCGGAGAAGAATTGCCCCGGCATTTGGGCTTTGAGCATGAACGGGCGCGCGGTCGCGTAGTCGGCCTTGCGATAAGCCGCGAGGAACGGCAGGGCCCAATACCACGCCGGGTGATGCGGATTGAAATGCCGCGCCTTCTCCGCCAACTCGCAGCCTCGCTCCCAGTCGCCGGCAAACGCCAGCAAGTGGCCAAGGTACTCCATGCTGGATCCGTCCATCGGGTTCAGCACGAGGGCTCGCTCGGCAGCGTGGCGAAAGGCATCGAATTCCTTGCGGAAGAAGAGCGCCTGCGCCATCGCGAGATGCGCGTAATGGCTGGAGGGCGCAGCCGCTGTCGCCCGCCGCGCGGCTTGAAGTGAACGCCCGAGCGGATCGGGCGCGGCGTTGAACCCGAAGCGATACTCCTCCCCGTACAACATCGAGAGCATCGCCCAGATCTGGGCATCGCCCGGCGCTTGCTGGACGGCCCGCTCCAGCGCAGAGCGCGCGGTGGCGTGCTCGGCGGGGACGATGCGCTCGAAATAGCCAAAGCTGCGCAGCAGCGCCTCATAGGGCGTCAAGCGATCGAGCGGCTTGAGTCGAACCGCTTCGCTCATGCTGTGCGGCAGGACGCCGTACCAGTCGGCAACGGTCGACACGATGCGAGGCACCAGGTCATCTTGCAGCGCGAACACCGCATCGGGGCTGAAGGCGCGGTCGTATGTCTCGGCCCAGAGATGCGCGCCGGTCGTCGCATCCACCAGCTGCACCGCTACCCGCAGCGTCGAGCCCGCCTGGCGCAGGCTGCCCTCCATCACGTAGCGGGCGCCGAGCTCCCTGCCCACCGTGCGAATGTCCGCGGCTTCGCCGCCGAAACGCCGCGCGGAACTGCGCGATACGACGCGGAGATGGGAGAACCGCATGAGACCCATGACGATGTCGTCGCCGAGGTCGTCGGCCAGCGCTTCGAGGCTGGCCTGAGTGCCACGGTGCTTGAACGGCAACACCGCGACCCAGAACCCCTCGTCCGCGCGACTGGCTCCGGCCGGTATCGCCCCGACGGATGGTTGATCCGAAGACACCGGGCCGGTGCGGCTCTTCAGCTCCTGACGGAGGTCGTCAACTTCGATCGCCAGGTCCCTGATGGACTGGTAGCGCCTCGCCGGATCCTTCGCCAGACACCGGCCGATCACACGCTGCAGCGCCTCGGGCGCGACCGGGCTGATGTCCTTCACCTGCGGCGTTGGCGCGTGTACGATCTTGTGCAACGAATCGAGCGCGTCCTTGCCCTCGAACGCCTTCTGTCCGGTCGCCGCCTCGAACAGCAGACAGCCGAGCGAGAAGATGTCGGATCGATGATCGATCTCGTGGACGCGTCCGCTGGCTTGCTCGGGCGACATGTACCCGATCGTGCCGAGCACCATGCCCGGCATCGACTGCGGCACGGCTTCGATGGTTCTCTCCGATCCCTTCTGGTCGATGCCGGACAGCCCTGGTGATTCGACCAGCTTCGCCAGTCCGAAATCGAGAATCTTGGCGTAGCCGTCGCGCGTGATCATCACGTTGTCCGGCTTGAGATCGCGATGCACGATGCCGGCGTGGTGCGCCTTTGCAAGCCCTTCGGCCACCTGGCCCAGGTAGCCCAGGAGCGCCGACAGCGGCTCCCGGGAGTGATGGATCTTTTCGCGGAGCGTGACGCCGTCGACGTACTCCATCGCGATGAAGGGCGTGCCCTCGCTGTCACCAATCTCGTAAATGTGGGCGATGTTAGGGTGATTGAGCGCGGCCGCGGCTTTGGCCTCCCGGACGAAACGCTCCATGCGATCACGATTCGAGGCGACGTCGGCAGGCAGAATTTTTAACGCCACTTTCCGATCGAGCGTCGTATCCTCGGCCAGATACACTTCGCCCATGCCGCCCGCGCCGAGGGCACCGATGATCCGGTAGTGTTTGAGCGTACGGTCGATCATGAGAGGCCCGGACCTGCGCGGTCCCTTGCGGCGACCGCCAATTGTATGCTGCGGGCTATGAGCGCTGATCTTCGTAGACTCGTCGCAGGTCTCAACGTGTCGGCTGGTGCGCTGGCCGTCCTGGGGGCGGTCATCGACGCCAAATTGACCGGCATCCCCCTGGATCCTCGACTCGCCCCGTATGCCACCGAGGTTGTGAATGCGCTAGGGGCATCGGCCGCGCTGGAGGCCGCGTCTGACACGGAGCTGCGCGCGGCGATGGCGCCGATTCGCGCATTCGCGCTGATGAACGCCAAACTCCTCTCGACTTCCGGACGTGTCCCGGGGTGGAGGCACGCCGAAGGTGACATCCTGCAGTCGCTGGGTGGCATGACCCACGGGCTGGCGGGCGCCCTGCGGGGAGACATCTCGTCGATGCTCGACGGGCTCGGTTCGCGACTGCAGGCTCCAGATGCCGCCTTCCTGGACGTGGGCGTCGGCGTCGCCAAGCTGTCTCTCGAGATCGCACAGGCCTTTCCGCAACTGCGGATCGTTGGCGTCGATCCCTGGGCGCCTGCGATCGCGCTGGCCCGCCAGAACGTCTCGACCGCCGGCCTCGCCGATCGGATCGAGTTGCGAGCGATCGGCGGAGAACAGCTCACCGACGAGAGCGCTTTCGACCTGGCGTGGATCGCGAGCGCGTTCATGCCGCCGGCCATCGTCCCCGCCGTTGTCGCGGCAGTTCGCCGCGCCCTCAAACCCGGAGGCTGGGCCCTGCTCGCGCTGTCGAGACCGCGATCAGGAGATCCCATCGCCGATCCACTGTGGGATTTTTGGATCGCCTCCTTCGGCGGTGCAGCGATGACATCTACGGAGGGGTGCGCGCTGCTGCGGCGCGCTGGCTACACGGAGGCCAGGACGCTACCCACGCCGCCCGGCGCCGTCACCGCGCTCGTGGCGGGGCGACGCTGAGGGGGGCTCACTGCGACGCAAGGGAATCGACATCCACGAGTTGACAATCCGGACTGGTCAGACGCCATCGACGTCAATCAGCTGACGATCCACTTCTTTCGCGAATTGTTCGACTTCGGCGCACTCCCCGACCCGGGATCGAACGCGTACTTGTGGTAAGGTTTCAGCCTTCCCACACAACGCGGCTGGAGGACGAATGAGCGCGAACCTAGAGCGGCTGAAGGGCCTGTACGAGGCGTTTGCGAAAGGCGACGTGCAGGCGGTGCTCGGCGCGATGCACGACCGCATCGAATGGCGCGAGCCGGCCTCCTTGCCCTACCAGGATCAGATTGGGCCGCAGGCGGTTGCCGAGAACATCTTCGGCCGGGTGCTGCAGGACGTCACCGGCTTTACCGTCGCACCGGAGGAATTCGTCGACGGCGGGGACACAATCGTGACCATCGGTACGTATCGCGGGCAGGGAACGAAGACCGGCATCGCGTTCGACACGCCGTTCGTGCACGTATGGAAGTTCCAGAACGGGAAGCTCTCGTACTTCCGCACCTACACCGATACGAAGGTGTGGGTGGACGTGCTCGGAGTCTGAGGCTCGTTCCCTTCCATCGTTCCCAACCGGAAGACGCGGCCGCCGGGCCTGCCCCTGACACTCCTCTCGACAAGGTCAGTGCAGGCCGCGCTCCCGCTTCAGGGTTTCCTTCCGCTCCTCGACGATCCGCCACGCGTCGGCCGGCTTCTGCGTCCAGTCCACGTACTTCGCGAGGTCGCGCATGGCGATCGCCTTGAAGCCTTCGTCGTGCAGGTATTTCATGTACTGCTCGAAGCGCTCCGGCGGTGTGTGCACCCAGGGATGCTCGACGTCAGGGGCGCCGTGAAACTGAAGGATCGCAATCTTGCCCTTGACCGCCTGGCTGACTGCGCGCTTGAGATTCTCGAGTGTCCAGACGGGGCGGGCATCACCTGCGGAAGGGAGGAGCAGTGGGTGATCACGACCCGGCTCGTAGGCGAACCCGTTGCCTTCCTCGTACGGATATTCTGGCGCACCGCCGCGGCGGGCGAACCGGAATCCGAGATCGGCCAGCAGCTGAAGAGCGTCAGGGTCGATGGTGTTGCCCGGATAGGCGAACGACGTCGGCCTTGGAATACTCTGCGCGGCGCACTGCGCGTTGATAGCCTCCACTTGTTCCTTCAGTCTCGGCAGGTTCGCCTTCGTGAGTCCCATGTGGTCCCGCGTATGGTTGCCGATCTCGAAGCCATCGCGGTTGAGCTCGGCGATCTGCTCCCAGGTGAGGTAGTCGTCCTTGTTCGTGCGGAAGGTGAATCCTTCCGTGATGAAGAACGTGGCCCCGAAGCCATAATTCTTCAGCAGCGGGCGGACCACCGTGTAGTGGCTGGCTTTCGAGTCGTCGAACGTCAGTACGACCAGCTTGTCGGGCACGGGGTTGAGAACGGCAGCGGCGGGGCCGATCGACACCGCTGCGACGACGGTGGCGACGAACGCCGGTGTCATCCTCATGTGCAATCCTCGCACGGTGGCTACCAGATGACACGCGCGCTCAACTGTGCATTTCGCGCGTCGTCGGCTGTGGAGATGATGCCGGCGTTGACGTTCGAGATGTTCGACGCGGGCGTGCCGAAGTTGGTGGTGTTGAACAGATTGAAGACCTCGACCCGGAACTCGAGACGGGCCGTCGACGCGAACGGGAAGCGCTTCGCCAGCGCGAGATCGATGCGGTTGTAGGCAGGCCCGCGCAGAGTGTTGCGCCCGGCGCGCCCCTGGAAGCCGGCCGCGGGCACGCGGTATGCGGCCACGTCGAACCAGCGTTGTTGCGTGGGATCTTCCAGTTCGCCCTTGTCGCCTTCGCGTCCTTCCGCAAAGTCCGCGCGCTGGGGGACGAAGCTGCCGAGGTTCTGCAGGGCACTCACCGACACGGAGAAGGGCACGCCGCTCTGCATCCGCACCGCCCCGGACAACTGCCAGTCACCGAGCAGGCGCGAGACCAGGCCAGGTTCAGAGAGCCAGCGCTTTCCATCACCCCAGGGCAGGTCATAGCCGAAGCTGATGGAGCTACGATGAGTGCGGTCGTAACGTGAGAGCGCCCAATCCGCCTCGTGGTCCCAGGCAAAGGCGGTGTCGTTGGCCTCGATCTCGCCGGAGTTGTTGTCCTCGTTCTTCGAGAACTGGTAGCTGCCGGTGAAGAACAGCCCGCCCGAGAACCGTTTGTCGACGCGGACCGAGATCCCGTTGAAGTCGCCGTGTCCCGTATCGCTCGATGTCAACAAGGCTGGCGCAAATTGCGGGTACGGCAGACGCTGCGCCTGCGGCGCGGTGCCCTCGGTCGGCTGATTGAGATTGAAACGCTTGTGCTCGTGGCGGCTCTGGCTGCCTGTATAGGCGACTTCGACGATGTACTGCCGGCCGAAGCTGCGCTGCACGTTCACATTCCACTGCCGCACGTAGGCCGAGACATTGTCGGGGTTCATCGAGAACGGTGTCGGGAAGGTCGCGGCCAGCCGCGGATCCGGATAGAGATCTGCCACGTTGACCAATTGCGTCCCGGTCGGCGATGCGTCATAGCGTCCACTGAACGGCGGCACCAGGCGAGTGAACTGCAGCTCGTTGAGATTCAGGTTGTCGAAATACAGGCCGAATCCCGATCGCAGCAGCGTGCGCTCGTTCAGCTGGTACACGAGTCCCAGGCGGGGGCCGAAGTTGTTCAGATCCTTGTTGACGATCCCCGCCGGAAAGTAGTTGTCCTCCGCGATCACCAGGGGCAGAAGCGTCGGGGGCAGGTCGGCCGGGACCTTGTGATACGCGATCTTGCCGGTCACCGGATCGAAGGAGCCTTCGATGTCGTTGACCTCGTGCCACGGCGCCAGGTATTCCCAGCGGACACCCAGCTGCAGCGTCAGCTGGTTGTTGACTCGCCAGACGTCGTCGATGAAAGGGGCAAACGTCGGGGACTTGTAGGTCGACCGCGCTCCGCCGAAGGTGCCGGTGCAGGTGGAACAATACCCAAGCAGAAAGTCGGCGACGGCGTTGGCCGGGTTGTTCGCCCCGCCAGTCGCCCGACCATTGAACGTGAAGCCGCCGCGCGCTCCGGTCGTGGTGTCCTGATCCGTCTTGCGCCACTCGGCCTGGAATCCGAATCGCAGCGTGTGCGCACCAGCGACCTTGCTGGTCGCGTTCGAAACGCTGTAGATCCAGTCGGTCGCATTCGCCCCCGACCCGCTGGCCGGCACGATTCCCCCGAATCCCGTGATCGTGGCACCTGGCCGCCCGTAGTAGTCCGGGTTCGCGCCGCCGTACAGATTGCGCAGCCCGAGATCGGAGACCCAGTTGCGCGCCAGATAGTCCTCGCCAGGGACCTGGGCGTACTGGCCGTGGAACGAATAGTTGTAGCCGAAACGCGTTTCGTTGACGGTGCCGCGGGAAATGACCCAGGTGTAGCCGAGCGCCAGGTTCTTGCCGGCCTGGGGCTGCCCGGTATCAGTGATGGCCGCCGGCAGGGACTGCTGGCTGTCGTACCAGATGTAACGGCCGAACAACGTGTGATCGGCAGTAACCGTGTAATCCGTTCTCGCGGTCACGGTGTCGGTGTCGTCGGTGAAATTCCGGACGACGCGGTAGTTGTTCACGCCAGTCGTGTTCGGCGCGGGAACGGCGGGGAGCTGTTGTGCCGCGAAGGGGGTGATGCGGCTTTGCGGGATCCGGTTGCCGCTGAAGGGCGAACCCGTGACCGGATCGATGATCGGCGTGGAGACGCTCGACAGGTCGCCGCTGAACCAGACCGGGTTCGGCAGGTTGGCGAACTGCACCTCGCCCTTGGTTTGCCGCAGGCCTTCGTATCCCGCGAAAACGAACAGCTTGTTCGGTACGATCGGACCTCCATACGTCCCGCCGAACTGGTTGCGGTCGTGCGGCGTCTTGCTCGCAGCGAAGTAGTTCTTCGCCTCGAGCACGTCGCCGCGAAAATACTCGAAGGCCGAGAACGAAGGCCGGTTGGTGCCGGACTTCGTGACCATGGAGACCACCGCCTGTCCCTGCCCGTACTCGGTCGAGAACGCATTCCGGAGCAGGTTCACCTCCTGCACGCTGTCGACCGGCGGATTGAGCGACATGTTGTTCCAGCGCAGCGTCCGCACATAGACGCCGTCGATCGCGTAGTTGGTCGAGCTGTCGCGGCCCCCTTCCACGGTGACGTACTGATCGCGGCGGCCGTAGAACAGGTTCTGGCGCTGGAAGTCACGCGGGGTGACACCAGGCGCGAGCGCGGTGATGTTCAGCAGCGTTCGTCCCGAGAGCGGCAGCTCTTCCAGCATCCTTCCGGTGATCGTGGCGCTCACCGAGGCGCTGGCCGATTGGAGCAGCGGCGACTCGGATTGCACGCTGACACTCTCCGCGACGCCGGAGATCGTCAGCGTCAGATCGGAGCGGACCGTCTCACCGCTGCGAAGAATGAGGCTTGCGATTTCGGTAGGTTGAAATCCCGTGAGGTCGACACGCAGGCGGTAGGTCGCCGCCGGCAGTGCCGGGATCGAGAACCGGCCCTCCGCATCGGTCACCACGGTGCGCTGCGCACCGGTGCCGATATTGACGGCAGTGACCGTTGCACCTGGAAGGCCGGCGTGTGTGCTGTCGAGCACCTGCCCGACTATGCCCGATGAAGCCGACTGTTGAGCGCCGAGCCCAGCGGCCGACATCGCGATGCAGGCACCGAGGATGGCCATGAACCTGCGCATGTGCTTTCCTCCTGACACGCGTCAACGTGATGAGAGCCTGTACCGACGGGGGCCGGAATTCAACCTTCATCTTCAGGAGTGGATCGGTGCCGCGCTGCCAGCGTGGGGGCAACCCGTTCGAACCTGCCCGGTCAAACGGCCGTCCAACACGAAGTAGTCACGAACGGCCCGCATATGCGTCGAGCCAGCACAACCGTGGCTGACGCGGCCGTCCGCGGGCCAGGCGCGGCCTTGCCCTACTTGTCGGCGAGCCCGAAGGCGAGGATCGTGCCTCCACCCGCAGCGATCGCGACGAACTGCCGCCCCTGGACCGCGTAGGTCATCGGCGATGCCTTCCACGCCTGGTTCGCGTCGAAACTCCAGAGCGAACGGCCAGTGCGTGCATCAACGGCATGGAACGAGCCCGTATTCTCGCCGTGGAACACCAGTCCGCCGGTAGACAACACGCCTGAGTAGTTCGCTTCCGGAATCCCGACCTGGGAGACTTCCCACGCGACATTCCCGGTCTCGATGTCGATCGCACGCAATACTTTTCGGGGTGGATCGGCGGGATTGGAGTACGGGAAATACCCTCGACCCTGACGGTAGTAACCGCAGTCTTCCACCGCCTGCACGTAAAAGAGTCGCGTCCCCGGATCGTAGGCGGTCGAGTACCAATTCGTTGCGCCGCGGACCTGGGGACAGACCACGACGCCGCCGGCCGACGGGGCTCTGTCGGGAATCAGCTGCGGACGACCGTCGGCCCCTATGCCCGACGCCCACGTCAGCTTCTTGACAAACGGTTTTGCCAGCAGCAGTTCGCCCGTGGTGCGATCCAGCACGTAAAAGAATCCGTTGCGGTTGGCCTGCAGCAGGAGCTTGCGCGGTCTTCCCTGAAACGGCGTGTCGACGAGCAGCACCGGCTCGTTCGCATCGAAGTCGTAGAGGTCGTGCGGTGTGAACTGATAGTGCCATTTCAGCTGGCCGCTTCGTCCATCGATGGCCAGGACGGAGTTGCTATAGAGGTTGTCGCCTTCGCGCTCGCGGCCGTCCGTCGCGGGATACGGGTTGCCGGCCGTCCAATAGAGCAACCCCGTTGCGATGTCATACGAACCTGTCAGCCACGTTGCCGCCCCGCCCGTCTCCAGCATCGACCCCTTCCACGTACGGGCGGCGGCTTCATCGCGGGCAGGCACGGTCCATAGACGCCAGGCCAGTTCGCCCGTGTGCGCACGGAACGCGGCGACAAAGCCGCGCAGGGGCGTGTCCCCACCGGATATGCCGGCGATGACGAGATCCCCGACCACGAGCGGGGCGCCAGGTCCGCCGTAGGCTCCAGTCACTCCGGGGGGCACCATCGCAACATCCCAGAGCACGCCGCCGGTCAGACGGTGCAGCGCGATCAAATGCGCGTCGGCCGTCGTGAAAAAGACGCGGTCGCCGAGCACTGCAACCCCGCGCTGATTTCCCGTACCGAATGCCGCAAACCCCGCGACGCCTCCTCCGCCGACTGGACCGGGCACCGGATTGCCTCCGCCACCGCCGCCGCGGGCTCCACGGCCGCTGGGGTCTGCCGGCGGCGTGCGGGTGTAACACCACAGTTGACGTCCGACGCGCGCGTCCAGCGCGCACACGGCCGTCGAACCCGTGACGAACATCACGCCATCCACCACGAGCGGCGTGACCTGCAGTCCGGTGAACGGCAGGACGTACGTCCACGCGAGTCGCAGGCGATCGACCGTCGGCACGGAGATTTGCGTGAGGTCGCTGTGGCGATTGCCGCTCAGCCGACCGTTGTAGGTCGGCCAGTCGCCAGCGCGGGGAGTGATCACCCTGGCGACGTCCTCCGGCGAGGGCCGCGGCGCGTCGTCCAGGGGACCGACCCGAACGCCATCGAGCGACGCCAGGAATGCCATCAGATCCCGCCGTTCATCGGCAGACGCATTGAGCGCCGGCATCACCGATCCGGCTTCACGTTCGACGTCACGGTAGTCCCCGCGAGCGAGGAGCAGCCACTGGCCTTCGAACGTCTGCAGCTGCAGATCTCGCTCACCGCGACTGCGCGCATATCCGCGTACGGTCGTGCCGTTCCCCAGGGTGACGCGAACCACACTCCAGCCACTGTTCGGACAGAACGCCCAGCCCGGGCAGCCTGGCGCCGACACGGTGCCTGCGCGCGTCGCCGGATCGCTGAGAGCCTGTTCTATCTCGGAGACAGTCGCGGTGCTGCCAATCGCCGACAGGTCCGGTCCATTGGTGCGGCCGCGCCCGCGGACCATATGACACGTCGAGCATTGTCCCTTGCTGAAGAAGAACTGCTCGCCCGCAGCGACGTCACCGGTCAGGTGCGCCTCCGCAGCGGTGGCATTGGCTGCCCGCAGCCAGGCACTCAACGCCTGTGTGTGCTCCGCGGGCAGCGCGCCGAAAGCCGGCATGCCACCCTGCGTTCCATTGCGAATCACATCGCGGAAGTAAGCTTCCTCGCGACCTCGAGTCGTACGGTTGCCGACGAGAGAGGGTGCCCGGTCTCCACCCCGTCCTTCGGCACCGTGACAGCCCGAGCAGTTCGTCTGGAACACCTGGCGCACCAGCGAATCCGTATTGGTCTGCCTCGCTCGTGCCGTCGTGGCGACGAGAGCCACAATAATAGCGACCGTGATCCCAGTCGCCCGCAACGCGCCTGAGCGGCGTATCGACATGCGATGCATCGAACTGTGTCTCGTCCTCAACTTTGCGGCTGATCGGGCGCCCGCCGAACCCACCGATACGCGGGAATGGAGTTGCGCCAGAAGTACTTTTCCTGGAAAGCGGCTGGTTTGCCCGCGACGTACTGCTTGACGACGGCGAGAATCTGGTCCGGCGGGGCCACGCTGTCGCTGTTCGGCCAATCGCTGCCGAAGATCACGCGATCGTCTCCGAATGTCTCAACCAGCCGATCCAGCCGGCCGCGGTAGGCCGCGACGTCGAAGGACACCTCGCCATCGATCCGCCGCACGACACTCGAGAGCTTGCAGAAGATCCTCGGCCGCTTCCCGAGTTCTGCGAGCAGGCGCTCGTAGGCCACCTGCTCGCCTGCGGCCGGGATCAGTCCCGGCATGTGATCGAGCACGACTCGCACGTCCGGAACCTTGTCCGTCAGCCGCACGATCGCCTCGAGAAGAGCGATCCGGGGATTGGCGGTTTCGAAGACGAGCCCCGCGTCCGCGAGACGCTTGACGCCAGCGAGGAAGCCCGCGTTCTCGGCCTGCTTCGTGAGATCACGGCCCCAGAGGTTCCCATAGCGGATACCCAGGAACAGTGAATTCTTGCGATACCGGTCGAGGTATTCGGCAAACTCTGGCTTGTCGGGCTCGAGATTGCCGATCACGCCTACGACCATCGTGTCGGTCTGCGCCACCTGGAGAACCCAGAGGTTGTCTTCAACCCATGGGCTCGCCTCCACCGCGATGGCGCCGACGATGCCGAGCGGCCTCGCCAGCGCGCGATAGCGCGGCGGGTACGACGGTAACGTGGGGGCAGTACTGCCCGGCGGGCGACCACCCGCGTACGGCGCACCCTGCGGACGCGTCTGATCGAACAGATGAATGTGGGTATCGATGATCGGGATCGCCGATTCCTGGATCTCCGGGCGCACAATGCCTGCAGGCACGGTTGCGACCAGAGCGGACAGGAACGTCCGGCGGTCGACGTGTCCGCTCAGGCCATCGTTGGACGTCATGGCGGAGGCCGCCGCCTCGACGCCCGTGGTGGTCCGGAGAACACGAAAGTGCCCCGGTTCGCGGACGCTACGGCGTCCATGGCGCCATCCTTGTTGATGTCGGACACAGCGAATGCCGATCCTACTCCGGACCGATTGTGAATGAGATGCGGGGCGAACTCCGCGCCGCCAGGAGTTCGTCATATATCCTTTGACAATATACTCACCGTGGATATAGCATCGCGTCATGCGCGACCGAAACGTCAACGCCGACGCCATCGCGGCCATGCTGCCGCTCCTGCCGGCAACCTTTCATATCCTCGTCGCGCTGGCCGACGAGGATCGTCATGGCTACGCGATCATTCAGGATGTCGCGGCTCGCACCGACGGCTCCATCAGGCTGAGCCCGGGCACACTGTATCGATCGATTCAGCGCATGCTCGAGGACGGGCTGATCGTCGAGACCGACGAACGGCCCGCGCCTGAAGACGACGACGAGCGGCGCCGCTACTACCACCTCACTGCGCTGGGCACTGCGGTGGCGAAGGCGGAAGCTGCGCGATTGATGGATCTCGTCCGCATGGCGCGGGCGCGTGGGCTGGCGCCGCGCTAGGTCTGAGTGTCGGCCATGTACCGCTGGCTGCTGCGACTCTACCCTGCGTCATTCCGCAACGAGTACGGCCGCGAGATGGCGGCCGTTTTTGCGCGCGAACGGCGAGATACGCGGACCGCGCCCGGCATGGCCGCGCTGTGGCTGCGCGTGATCGCTGATACCTGCGTCAATGCCGCCGCCATCCACTGGGACATCCTCATGCAGGACCTGCGCTACACGCTGCGGACGCTGCGCCGCACGCCGGCGTTTGCCGTGACCGCGGTCACGGTCGTCACGCTTGGCATCGGCGCGACGACCGCAGCGTTCTCGCTCGCCGATTTCGTGCTGATTCGACCGTTGCCGTTTTTGGAGGCCGATCGTCTGGTGCGGGTCTCGGAAGAGCGTCCGGGCCTTCCGCGCATGGAGCTGGCGCCGGCCAACTATCGCGACCTGAAACAGATGGCGGCCTCGTTCGAAGCGCTCGGCGCCTATCGCGGGCTCTCGGTGAATCTGGTCGGCGCGCGGCAGCCGCTCCGTCTGCAGGGGGCGGCCATGACCGCCGATGTGCTCGCCGCGCTTGCCGTGCGCCCGATGATCGGCAGGCCGTTCGCGGCGGCGGACGACGTCGATGGCGCGCCAGCGACGGCACTGGTGAGTTATGCGCTCTGGCAGGAGGAGTTCGGTGGCGATCCGTCGATCGTGGGGCGCCCCGTGCGCCTCGACGGGGAGGCCTACACCGTCATTGGTGTCATGCCGCCCGACTTCAACTTCCCCAGCCGCGGCGCCCAGCTCTGGACGGCGATGCGCTTCGTTCCCGCCGACTTCGTCGATCGCAACCACAACTATCTGCAGGGAATTGCCCGGTTGCGACGTGATGTCTCCGTCGACGCAGCGCGGACCGAGATGTCCATGCTGGCCGGCCGGCTGCAACAGCAGTATCCGAAAGAGAACGAACAGACCGGCGTCAGCGTGATCCGCCTCCGTGACGGCGTGTCGCCCCAGAGCCGTACGCTGCTCGTCGCGCTGTTGGGCGCGGCCGTGTGCGTGCTGTTGATCGCGTGCGCGAACCTGACCAACCTCCTGCTCGCCCGCGCGATCGTCCGGCGCCGGGAGATGGCCGTCCGCATGGCGCTCGGCGCCGGCCGCGAACGGGTGCTGCGGCAGCTGCTGACCGAGAGCCTGGTGGTCACGGGGACCGGCGGCGTGCTCGGCCTGGCGCTGGCCGCAGCGACCCTGCCGATCCTCTCTCGCCTCGTGCCCACCGCGTTGCCGATCGCCGACACCCCAGCCATGGACCTGCGCGTCGTTGGGTTCGCGATCGCCCTGACGATGGTGACCGGTGTCGCGTTCGGCATCGTGCCGTTGCTCCAGCACCATCGTGACCGCGCGGGCGAGGGACTGCGCGAGGGCGCGCGCAGCGGCGGTAGCGGCCGAGAGGGGATGCGCAGCGCGCTGGTGGTCGCAGAGATCACCGCGTCGGTCGTCCTGCTCGTGATGTGCGGCCTTCTGCTGCGTGCCTTGTGGACGATTCAGGCGATCGATCCCGGGTTCAGACTCGAGCACACCCTGACAGCGCGCACGTCGTTGCCGATGCCGAAGTACGAAACCCTCGGCGCACGGACCGGCTTCTACGATCGCGTGCTGTCGGAGATTCGCGCGCTGCCGGGCGTGTCGAGCGCCGCATACATCAGCTTCCTGCCGCTCGGGGACATGCGCGGAGGCATCTTCCCGGTGGGGATCAGCGGCCGCGTCGAGAGCCGCCGCGAGGACAACGTGGCGTTTCTGCGCTACGTGACACCCGGCTTCTTCCAGACGCTCGGCATACCACTCCTGCAGGGCCGTGACGTTCGCGATGCGGATCGCCTCGACCGTCAGCCGGTCGCCATCGTCAGCGCATCGTTCGTGGCGCAGTTCTTTCCGGGGCAGGAGGCGCTCGGGCGCCGCTTCGATTTCGCGGCTGCCACTCGCGAGATCGTCGGAGTCGTGGCTGATGTCAAGATACGGGAGCTCACCGGCGTCAGCGAGCCCCAGGTCTACATTCCGCACCGACAACTGCCGGATCGCACGTACGAATGGTTCGCGCCCAAGGACCTCGCCGTTCGCGCAACCGGTGACCCGCTCGCGCTGGTGTCCGCCGTGCGCGCGATCGTCCAACGGGCCGACGCCGAGGTTCCGCTGTCGGACATCCAGACCCTGGAGCAGCTCGTCGATGGCGACCTGGCGTCGCGGGTCACGCAAGTGCGCGTACTGGGAGCGTTCGCCGGCGTCGCCCTGGTGCTGGGCGGAATCGGCATTCATGGCCTCCTGGCATTTGCCGTGTCTGCGCGTGTTCGTGAGATCGGCATTCGGATGACGCTCGGTGCACGGCGAGCAGACGTCGTGGCGATGATCGCGAAGCGGTCGCTGTCGCTCTCGGCCGTTGGCGTGGGCGCCGGCATCGTGCTCGCGTACGTCTCAGGTCGATGGCTGCAGTCGCTGCTCGTCGGGGTGAGTCCAGCTGACGGGACGACGTTTGCCGTCGCGGCCGCGCTCGCCGCTGCGACAGCCATTGCCGGGAGCCTGAGGCCGGCACTCCGCGCAGCACGAGTCGATCCGGTGACCGTGATCCGACTCGAGTAGGTCCGGAGTCATCTTCTTCCGCGTTTCCATATTTGCGTTTCGTGACCGTCGCGGTTGCCGCGCGGCCGGATTCAGGTGTGTTTCTGGAGTATTGCGATGCTCTTGTCTGAACTCACGTTCGCCGTCCGTGGGCTGATCGGGGCGCCGGGACTCTCGGCTGCCGCCGTCCTCGCGCTGGCCCTGGGCATCGGGCCGAACACCGCAATCTTCAGCCTGGTGTATGCGACAGTGCTCGCGCCGCTGCCATATTCAAACCCCGACCAGCTGGTCAGAGTTTCACCGATGGTGGGCGAGGCCCAGGACCGAGTCTCACCGGCCGAGTATCTCGAGTGGAAAAAGAGAGCCCGGTCGTTCCAGGATCTGGAGGCCTTCTCGCCCGGGCGGACGCTGAATCTCGCGGCACGCGACGCGCCGGAGATCGTCATCGCGCGACAGGTCACGCCCGGCGGGCATCGCTTCCTGAGCGAACGGATGTTCCTTGGGCGTGATTTCCGAGCCGATGAGGATCAGCCGGGCAGACAGCACGTGGTGATCCTGACCCACCGGCTGTGGCGTGAGCGCTTCGGCGCCGATCGCGACATCGTCGGTCGTGACGTTCGCATGGATGCGGTCCCGTATACGGTCATCGGTGTACTTGAACCTGGAAGCTGGGATCGTACGCCGGCCAATATCTGGATTCCAATCTCGTTCACGCCGGCTGAGATCGCAAATCGTCAACCCCGCCCCTTGATCGTCGACGGCCGGCTGAAGCCGGGCGTGACTGTGGCACAGGCGCAGCAGGAGATGAACGTCATCGCGGCTGATCTGGCACGCCAGTTCCCAGCCACCAACGCCGGACGGACGGTGCGCGTCGTGCCGTTGGATACGGCGATCCTGAACTCGAGCCGCACGATGGTCGCGGGAACGCGGCTCCAGCCGCTCCTGTGGTCGCTGCTGGCGGCAGTCAGCTTCGTCGTGTTGATGGCGTGCGTGAACGTGGCCAACCTGCTCCTCTCACGCGGCGTGACGCGAGAGCGCGAGACCGCCATCCGCGCCGCGCTGGGGGCAACGCGCGGACGTCTCGTGCGCCTGGCGCTGATTGAGGGAGTGCTGCTCGCCGCGGTCGGCGGGGCGTTGGGCGTGCTCGCGAGCGTGTGGATTCTCCAGGGCATCCTCGCGATGTTGCCGCCCTTTACCCTGGCATCTACAGTCGACCCGACACTGAACCTGCAGGTTTTACTGTTCGCGCTGGGGGCGACGATGTTCGCCGGCGCGCTGAGCGGCTCGGCGCAGGCCTGGCAGGCTGGTCGAGCGAATTTCAATGACACGCTGAAACAGGCGGGGCGCGGCGGGACCGGGCACGGACGCCGGCGTCTCCTTCACGCACTCGTCGTCGTGGAGTTCGCCCTCGCCGTCACGCTGCTCGGTGGGGCAGGCCTGACGATTCTGAGCTTCTGGAACCGCACGCAGGTCGATCTGGGCGTGCGCACGGATCAGATCCTGACGTTTGGGTTACCGGTGAACGAAGGGCGCTTCTCGTCCTCCGCTGAAATCGACGTTTTCTACCAGCAGCTCCTCGAGAAGTTCGAGGCCGTTCCTGGCGTCGCGAAGGCCAGCGTCAGCACCGGCCTTCCACTGCTGGGTTTTGGAATCCCCAGCAAGTTCGGCCTGGTCGGACAGCCCGAGGACAAGCGCTCGTCACGGCCAAGCGTAGGGGTCCAGATGGTGACGCCCGATTACTTCGAGACCTTCGGGATCCGGATGCTGCAAGGCCGTGCATTGAACGATCGTGATGGCATGAGTGCCCAACGCGTCGCCGTGGTCAACGAACGATTCGTGAGGCTCTTCCTGAACGGCCAGGATCCTGTGGGCCAGCGTGTCGCGATCGACGAGGCCGGTTCTCGTGTGGAGTGGCATATCGTGGGAGTCTTCCGCGATGTCAGCAATGTCGAGCAGTTCGGTGAGCCCAAGGCACCACAAATGTACGTCCCATTCGCCCAGAGCCCGCGGCCACAGGCCACGGTCGCCGTACGGACGACGACCCGCCCCGAGCTCCTGCGATCGAGCCTTGCGGCGGCTGTGCACGCCGTTGACCCGCAGCTGCCGCTCGTGAGCATCCAGACGATGGAGCAGATCGTGGGAGGGCGCCTGGCGCCCGACCGCTTCAACATCATGCTGTATGGTGGGTTCGCGGCACTCGCCTTGCTATTGGCGACAATTGGCACTTATGGGGTGATGGCCTTCACCGTGGTGCAGCGGAGAGCGGAGATCGGGCTCCGCATGGCGCTCGGTGCCGGACGCAACCAGGTGCGACGTCAGATCCTGCGAGAGGGCGCAACGCTCGCGACAGTCGGCCTGATCCTGGGCCTGATGGGAGCGTATGTACTCGGTCGCACCATGCAAAGCATGCTCCTCGGCACGGGTGCGCTGAATGTGCCCGTGATCCTCGCAACCGGTCTGGTCCTCCTTGGCGCGGCTCTCGTGGCGTGCTACGTGCCCGCCCGCCGCGCCAGCGCCGTGGATCCTCTGATCGCGTTGCGCCAGTCATAGGCAGCAAGGCGCTTACCGCCGAGTCCGAGCGCGCTCGTCACATCATGGCCGGACCATCGTCAGCATTGTCGTGGGACTACCTGCCGCGTGGTGATTGGCAGCGGCGTCGTAGAGACTGTTCGGCGCTGCGACGGCCGTCACGTTCAGTGTCACCGTGGAGCGGTCGTAACTCAGGGTTCCTGATTTCAGAACGCCCCTGCCATTGACGTCCGTAACCATCGTGACCGTCTTCGCGACAGCTCCGCTCCAGGCGGCGGTGACTGTCGCCCCTTCGATTGGACGCTCATCGGCATCGTGAACGAGGACGATGACTTGGGCACTCCAGTACTGCTTCGAACCCCTTGGACTCGCCCACTGGGTGGTTGCACCGCTGTAGGTCGAATGCATCTGCCGGCTCGCCTGCACCATCGCGGTTGCAATTGCTGACAGTCCGTGCACGTCCTCGACGATGAGGCTGATTGCGTAGGTGCCGCCGAGGGCGAACCTGTGCGTGCCGGAACTCGGGCCGTTCTGAATAGCGGAGCCGTCGCCGAAGGACCAGGCTCTCGACCTTATCGCACCTCTGCCGGGAGACGACGTGTCAGCAAAATCGCAGACCAGGTACGTACAGGAGACCTGCAGTGCGGCCGTGGGCGCCCCGACGGGGACGCTGCCAGCAGGCCTCCCCTCCTCCACGCCGTCAACCGCTTTGATCAAGGCGTCGAACCGCACGCCGATGTCCGACCCATCCGAAGCTGCCCGGTCGAGGATCATGCCGTCACGAACGGTGTAGTCGCCCGTGACGGTGTCCACGAACTGATGTTCGAAGTCCTCCTGGACGAGCGTGCCGGCGGGAAGACGTGTCAACGATCCGCCGGCGAGATAGTTCGTTTCAAACACGCCATCGGGAAAAAACCCGGCGATGGCCGTGTTGCCGGACCCGAAGAACTGCCCATTGATACCGTAGGTGCGGTGCCGAGCGGCGTTGGAGCTGAAGCGAAAGCCGTAGATCGTGCTTGGCCCTCGCCGTGATCCGCCGTAGACATACAGCACGGTGTTGCCGTTGCTATCGATCGTGTTGTGTTCGACCGTGAGGTCGCGTGGCGCATCGCCGACGATCATGAACCAGCCGTTCCCGCCCAGTGCGGTCGACAGGCCGAAGAGGTTCTGACGAAAGACGATCTCCCTGGCCTGCCGCGATGGATTCCCGCCGTCGTAGCCCAGGACGTTCACACCGGCGGCGGCGTTCCGCACGATGTTGCGCTCGAAGCGAACGTGCTCGACCACGCACCACCCGCACCCGCCCTGCGAGTTGCGGGGGGTGAGCACGATGGCGTAGCCAGCTTGTGCTTGCCTCCAGTGGTTCTCGAAAATGTTCTCCTCGACTACCACATTGCGTGCGTTCTTCAGCTCGAACAGGTTCTTGACGCTCCACACTGTGCCCGCGGAGGTGGGGACCGCTTCGCTCGTGCCGGCCGCGCCCGTGTCGACGAACTCCGTACCCGTCACTCTCCAGAACGTGTTCTGGTCACCCACCGTCCGTCCGTAGACCCGGTACTCGGTGGCCCCTGCGACCGCCTGCCACTGGAGCCGCACTGCCCCCACGGTGGTTGTCCTCACGACGACCTCGGCTGAGACGTCCGAGCGCGCCTTTACGCCTCGGACGGCGCGCCCCGCAATCACGCGATACGCGTATTCGCCCGCCGGGAGTGAGCCGTCATCAGACGCCGACGTGGTCAGATCCTTTGGCGTCTCAACGAGCGGATCGCGCCAGGACATCGGCCGTGAGACGTAGTTGCGACGGAAGGTGATGCCGTCAGCGACGAGGTTCGCAATTGCAGGGTCGGCGCCGCCAAACATGACGCTCTCGCCAGCGGCTTCGAGATAGTTGTTCTCGATCGTATAGGGGCCCGGCCCGTTCCACCCGCCAATCGCCTGCGTGTCCTGCCCGATGCCCTTGCACTCCGAGACGAACGAGTCCGCGATCGTGACGTGGGCCGCGTTCAATGCGATGCCGCGCTTCTGGCCGACGAGCGGGTCGCCATGAACGTACACGTGCCGGAGGACGATGTGGTGCGGGACACGGCCGAGAGCATTCTGGACCATTGATCCGTCGCCGATCCGGATGATGTCGCCATATCCGCCACGGGTCGCGGGGAACTCGAGATACTTCAAAACCCAATGGTGCGCGCCGGGCGCCGTACGGATGGCCGCACCGGGGTTCGACGATCGCAAGCGCGCGAGCAAGGGGGCGTCTGCCGGCTGGATCCGAACGCCCTCCGGCGGCAGTTCACCGTCGGGCGTGGCGGATCGAACAGTGATCCACTCGTCGCCGGGCTTCACGGGCAGCACGAAGTTGCCGACGAACTCGGCGTTCGCTTCCAATAGCACCGTGTCTCCCGGCCGCGCCAGGTTCAACGCCGCCTGGAGATCACCACCCGCTGCCACATGAATCGTTGCGCCCTCCACGGGCGGGGTCAGACACAGCACCGCGGCGCACACAAGCGCACACTCCCATCGATCTCTTGCCATGGGCCACCTCTCGTCGGTCTGATTGCAAGTAGAAGAAGCGGCTTTCGAGCCAAGGCGAGCGACGGGCGGCCCCCAGAAGGCGGCACACGGTGGCAGAGACGCGGTGCCGGTCGATTCTTGAAGTTGTCTCTATTTGTGAGAATCGCGACGCGGCCGATGACGAAGGAATGTCGGTTGACGGGTGGCCGATCACGGCGGCGCGTCACGACGGGAACGCGCACGCGATCCGGCTCGCGGCCGGCCGTTACCGTCCACGGAATGCCGTGGCACCGCGAGTCGTTCCCGTTCAGTCGCAGCGTGTGCGGTTTTGGTGCGGGCGGGTTCGCCTGGAGTGCCTGCCTTCCTTCCGATCGCGCCCAGGCCGGACGCCGGTTCAACAATTCGAAGAGTTGGTGATATCTCTGCCTGCCGTTGACGTAGGCGGCCCGGAGCAGAGACCCGCGGCAGCGCGGCGCGGTCCTGTTGCCTTCAGCCACGCACCGAGGTACGGTGGAGGCGTGGCGGCAATCCCCTTCCCGCGTCTGTTCGGCACGAGCGGCCGCCGTGCCGTCGAGTCGATCGTGCCCCGCCGGACATTCGACGATGTGATCCTGCCGCCGGCGACCCGGCGCGCGCTCGACACGGCGCTGGCGCAGGTGACACAGCACGATCTGATCTTCAACCGGTGGGGCCTGGGCGAGCGGCATCCCACCGGGCTGGCGCTCGCGTTCAACTTCGCGGGTCCTCCCGGCACCGGCAAGACCATCTGCGCCGAAGCCATCGCGCACTCGCTCGGCCGCCGGCTCCTGCTCGTCCGCTATGCCGAGCTCGAGTCCCTGTGGATGGGCGAGACGCCGAAGAACGTCGCCGCTATTTTTCGCGCTGCGCGAGACGAGCAGGCGGTGCTGCTGTTCGACGAAGCCGATGCCATCGCGGCGCGGCGATCGACGTCAGTCGATCACGGGTTTCAGCGCGAATCGAATACCGTCATCAGCGTGCTGCTGCAGGAACTCGAGTGGTACAACGGCGTAGTGATCTTCGCCACGAACCTGGCGGCGAACTTCGATCCGGCATTTGAGCGACGCATCCGGACACACGTTCTCTTCGAGATGCCAGGGGAACGAGAACGCGCGCGGATTTGGCAGGTGCAATTGCATCCCGCGCGGACGCCGGTCGCGGCTGACGTCGATTTCGAGGCATTGGCGCGCCGGTACGAGGTCAGCGGCGGCGACATCCGGAATGCGGTGCTGAAGGCCGCGCTTGCGGCTGCGGCTGCAGCAGGTCCGGACTCGGCGAAACGGATCCACCAGCGCCACTTCGAGGCGGGTATCGAGGAAGTGGTTGCCGGCAAGCGGGTCATGCGCCAGTCGCTGTTTGCGGGCGACCGGCTCCTGCTGCCGGAGGCCAACCTCGTCGCCGGCACGATGGCGTTCCCCGCATCCCCGATTGTGGCCTACGTCCTCGCTGGTCTCGCCCTCCTCGTGGCGCTCACCGCGCTCACGGTGGCCGTGCTCAAGTAGATTAAAATTCCGCGCGGCCGGAATCCGCCATGACTTCAGTCGATTCTCCGCCGTGTTCTTGCTGCTGCTCGGAATTCAAGGTTCCCGCTGGAAGAACCGATCGACAAGCCGCCGACCTTTATGAATCCGGCATCCAGATCCGCGACGGACCGTCAGCGGCGAGCGTGAGCATCAGCTCGTTGAGCCGCCTGACGAACCCCGCGGGATCCTCGAGCTGTCCACCCTCGGCGAGTACTGCCTGGTCGAACAGGATGTGGCTCCAGTCAGTGAACCGGGCGTCGTCCGTCTCGCTTTTCATGCGTTTCACCAGCGGATGTCCCGGGTTCACCTCGAGCACCGGTTTGGAGTGCGGCACATCCTGTCCCGCCGCTTTGAGCATGCGCTCGAAATTCGTGCTCAACCCGTACTGGTCGCTGATCAGGCACGACGGCGAATCGGTGAGCCGGTCGCTCGTCCGCACATCACTAGCGCGGTCGCCGAGCGAGGCTTTGATCCGCTCGAGGAACGGCTTGTCCTCTTCCTGGGCAGCAGACGCCTGTTTTGCCGCCTCGCCACCGAGCTTGCTCAGATCCAGGTCGCCCTTGGCGACCGACTGCAGCGCCTTCCCCTCGAACGTGGTGAGCGTCGACACCACCCATTCATCGATGCGGTCGTACGCGATGAGCACCTCGACGCCATGCTTGCGGAAGATCTCGAGGTGCGGGCTGTTGCGGGCGACCTCATAGGTGTCGGCGCTGATGTAGTAAATCGCGTCCTGCCCGTCCTTCATACGGCTCACGTAGTCGGAAAGCGATACGGTCTGGACGTCCGTACCCTCATGCGTCGAAGCGAACCGCAGGAGCCTGGCGATCCGATCGCGATTGCCGTAGTCCTCCGGGACGCCTTCTTTGAGAACGCGACCAAACATCCTCCAGAACGTGGCGTACTTGTCCGGCTGCTTCTCTGCGAGCTCCTCGAGCATCCCGAGAATCCGCCTGGTCGAGGCGGCCTTGATCTGCTGCACATCTCGCGACTGCTGCAGGATCTCGCGCGAAACGTTGAGCGGCAGATCGCTCGAGTCGATGATTCCGCGGACGAACCTGAGGTACGTCGGCATCAGGTCCTTGGTGTCGTCCATGATAAAGACGCGCCGGACATACAACTTGATGCCGTGCCGGTGCTCGCGATCCCACAGGTCGAAGGGCACACGCTGTGGAATATAGAAGAGCTGCGTATATTCGAGCCGGCCCTCGACCTTCGCGTGCACGTGGGCCAGCGGCGCCTCGACGTCGTGCGCGACGTGCTTGTAGAACTCGTCGTACTGCTCCTGGGTGATCTCGCTCTTCGATCGCGCCCAGAGCGCCGAGGCCTGGTTGACCCGCTCGTTTTCGTTGGTCGTGACCTGCTGTTTGGCGGTCGCGTCCCACATCTCCTTCTGCATGAGGATCGGAACGGTGATGTGATCCGAGTACTTGTGCAGGATCTCGCGCAGCCGGGTGCCGGAGAGGAGTTCGTCCTCGCCGGCTCGGAGGTGCAGGACGACGTCCGTTCCTCGCGAAGCCCTGGCCGCGGTTTCGACGGTGTAATCGCCCCTCCCGTCACTTTCCCAGGTGACGCCGTGCTCAGGACCGAGGCCGGCGCGGCGGGTCATCAGCGTTACCTTGTCGGCGACGATGAAGGCCGAATAGAAGCCGACGCCGAACTGGCCTATCAGGTTGGTCTCGCGAGCCTGGTCGGCGGCGAGCTGCTGGAAGAACTCGCGCGTGCCCGACTTGGCGATCGTGCCGATGTGCTCGATCACCTCCTGACGTGACATGCCAATGCCGTTGTCGGAGACCGTGATCGTGCGGGCGGCGGCATCGTAGCTGACACGGATGTTCAGGTCCGGGTCGTCCTCGAGCAACGCGGCATCCGCGATCGCCTCGAACCGGAGCTTGTCGCAGGCGTCAGAGGCATTCGACACGAGCTCGCGGAGGAAGATTTCCTTGTTTCCGTAAAGGGAGTGGACCATCAGGTCGAGGAGCTGCTTGACCTCAGCCTGAAATCCCAACGTTTCGCGTGTGGCAGCGGCATTCATCGACAACATATTACCGTCCCGACGCACGGCATACCGCAACGTTCCGACCGAGCACCGCTTTGTGTACGACTCCAAGTGGTGCTCGGAGGCCGATCAGCTCCAATCCGGCCGTGGAGCTCCAGATACGGCCTCTTCCGATCTCGGGTGACCGCGCCAGGCCGCGTTCATCGAGCAACGTTACTCACTCACTCGGAACTGTTGGGACGTTTCAACAACACCGGTCGGCGCCCTCGCTGGCGGTGAGCCGGAGAGCGCTGAAATCAGCAGCGACATGCCCACTCCCGATGCGACGCCAGCGAGCGCGAAGCCGTAGGCCCACGCCACTCGTCTCCATGGCCAGGTGCGCGGCTTGCGCCAGTCCCGCGCGAACGAGTCTTCGAGCAGCTTCAGGAAGTCGTCGGTGATCGGCCTCGGCGCCGCCGCGCTCCACAGGTCCCACGCGAGCCACGCCGCGACGGCCACGAGCAGCAGACCACACCACGCGTTGAGCATCGCGTTCAGGGCCCCCACTCGGTACGCGACGCGTTCGCATGGCAGCGCGACCGGCGGAACGGCATAGCAGTTCGTGAAGTCGAACACGGTGACGATGCTCTGAGGCGCCGAGGCGATCAGGTGCGTGCTGAAGCGAAAGACCACGTACACGAGCACGCCCATGCCGAATTCCCATGTGCCCAGCCTGACCCACGCACGAAACGAGTCCGGTGGAATCTTCAGCCCGCGGCGCCGCCACGGGCTGATCTCGGGCGGAGGCGCCCAGTTAGCCACGTCTATCCTCGATTGAAATTACCTTATTGCCGCCGCGAGTTCCCCATGGCGGCGGTGCGCCGTCGCCGACGCGGATGGTGATCACGGGAAACGGAGGCACATCGCTCGACCACGTCGTGTGACAGTCGCTCACAATCACCAGCAGGTCAATCGGATCGTGCGTCCTCTCGATGAACCCGCGCAGCCCGACATCCAGGTCCGTGC
>Ga0209382_10001134_pt1 | contig 42773 bp, 45 predicted proteins | sample SoiMetdeltSBSDD5_FD_187599 | JGI IMG/M metagenome (GOLD analysis project Ga0209382, IMG submission 187599) | Bulk soil microbial communities from a Populus tree surrounding site in Tennessee, USA - Soil MetaG P. deltoides SBSDD5 (SPAdes) (version 2) | ecosystem: Environmental > Terrestrial >... | reverse complement strand
CCGAGCGGATGTGGACCTCGACAAAGACCAGGGCGATCTCCCCCCAGCGCCGCTCCAGGGTGGCGTCGTGCATGACCGCCGGCCGGCCGCTGGTGAGCGCCTGCATGCAGGGGCCGGCGGCGAACACCTCCTGGTTGTCCTCCAGGGTCTGGGCGCGTTGGTCCGAGGCGCTGGCCCACCGCAGGGTGCCGTCGAGGTCGACCAGCATGACCCCGGCCGCATCCGCCTCGAACAGCTGCTTGGCCGCGATGGCGGCTTGATGCAGGGTGGCGGGCAGGTCCTGGTCGGGGTGCAGGTCGGTCCCGATCAGGCCCAACAGCCCCACGAGATCGTGTGGGCTCTGCTCCGACCCTCCTGAGAACAGAGGGTCCGGCCAGCTCACCATAGGCTGCGCTGACCCAGATCGATAGCCAACGGTGGCTCGCGACCGTGTCCAGCAGATTGGTGGTCCGGTCATCGGTTAGGCTGCTGCTGGCTGTCCCGGTCGCTGACCTCGGTCGGCGGGCTGCTACCGGCCCGCCGGAGAGCGCAGGCCGAGACCCCGTCTGCCAGCGTCGGGCGACCGGGGCGGCCCTCTCCGCCGTCACGGCCACGTCCCGCCGGAGGCCTGTCCCTGATCCGGCCAGCCCGCGGGCCTGTACTCCCCCACCTGCCGCGCCGCTCCAGCGGCTCGCCAACAAGGCAAGTGGTCATCGCCGCACAGCCGAGTAAGTACCGGCCGGCACCCGCGAGGACGCGATCGCGCTCATCCGCGGCCACCCGTGACAAGCGGCTCACCGCCGCGCCCGGCATGCTCCCGACGGGAGGCGGCATACTCGAGCGATGGACGACGCCGTGCGGGACTACATCGACGCCATCGCCCCCGGGCACCGGCCGCTGTTCGACCGCCTTCACCGGCTGGTCCTGGAGGCGCACCCCGACGCCACGGTGGTGCTCTCCTACCAGATCCCCACCTTCAAGGTCGGCCGCCACCGCCTGTTCCTCGGCGTGTGGAGGCACGGGGTGTCGATCTACGGCTGGCAGGAGGGCCGCGACGCCGGCTTCACCGCCCGCCACCCCGAGCTCAAGACGGGCAAGGGGACCATCCGGCTGCGGCCCGAGACCGCCGCCGCCATCCCCGACGACGAGCTCCGCGACCTGGCGCGGGCGGCCCTCGATGACTGACCGGCTTGGGCGCCCGCGCTTGGCTCGCGATGGCAGTGCACCCCGCTACCGTCTGGAGGCGGCCGTGGATGACGCCGTTTCCGACGACCTCGACCAGGTGGTCGAGCTCCAGGAGCACCACGGGCGCCCGACCGGGCCGCCGAGCCACGGGCGTGGGCCGACCACGACCGCGGCCTGCTCGAGCAGGCCAGAGCCGAGCTGGCCAAGGACGAGGCCAAGTCCGACCAGGAGCCCTCGTTGTAAGCTCGACCGCAGCTCGCGAGCGTGGCGGAACCGGCAGACGCGCCGGGTTTAGGTCCCGGTGGGGCAACCCGTGGGGGTTCGAATCCCCCCGCTCGCACCCCCCCGCCGACCAGCGCCTTTGCGATCCGGACGAGCCGGCTGGTCGGCGGCAGGTGGCCGGATGCTCACGGTGGGAACTTCCGAGGTTCCAGGTCCCACCGAACCCGGCCGCGCAGGGAAGAAGCTGTGGGACGTCGATGCTAGTAGCCGCGCACGTTCGGCCAATGGCGCTCGACGCCGGCACGGTCCAGAGCCTGTTGGAACTCCGCGAGAAGCTGCTCGTGTGCCCGGACCTGATGCGGCTCGACACCGCGGTCAAGGCAGAACGCCGCAAGCCAACCCACCACCTCGCCGATGTTCCACTCGACCGGATGGAGCCGGTAGCAGCCGTTGGTGATGTGGGTGGTGCCGATGTTCTTTGCGGCCGGTAAGAGGTTGCGGACCCGGACGGGCAGCAGGGCGCCCAGCGGGATCTCGAACGGGACGCTGCCCACGTCGATGTAATTGTCGCCGCCGGTTGACGGGTGCAGGTCGATGCGGTAGCTGCCGATGCCGACGGCGTCGTGGTGGCGGGTGCCGCCGCTCGGTCCGACGATCGCCAGGGCGACGTCGCGCTCGGTGACTGTAGTGATGGCGCGGATGCGGCGTCCCTCGCGGACGTACGGTGTCTTGGCGAGGCCGTCCTCGGTCCCGACGACGTCGGGGCGTAGTCGCAGGCCAGGGAGGCCAGTGCCACCGTCCGGCCGCGGCGCCTCGGTCTGCAGCCAGTACAACAGCGACAGGCTCAGTTGCTTGGCGTCGGCAAGATGGCGGTTGGCCGTCGCCTCGTCCACCTCGATCAGCGGGCCGAGCCAGTAGTCGTTCATCGGCCAGTTGACCAGGGTGAGGTCGGTGTCGAACCACCCCGGGAGGTGCAGCTTCCGCGCCAGGATGCGGCGAAACGTCCACAGCTCCTGGGCGCCCTGGTGCTGGCGCTGGTCGGCCACCACCTCAAGCGGGTCGCCGTCGGCGTTGGGGTTGAGGACGCGGTCGACCGGCTGGAGCGTCCGCGGGTCAGGCGCAGCCAGCCCAAGTAGCCGCCCCGGCCAGAAGTCAGCCTGATACGACCGCCAGAACTCGTACCGCTCCGGCCGATCGATGACGTGATCCTCTCCCGCCCGATGCTCGAGCACGAAGCAGCATGTGAACCCCTGCAGGTTCAGAGAGTCCGCGACCGGCGCCGCATGCGGCTCGCCGTGGTCGTCTCGGGATTCGGCGCCGGTGACGTACTCCACCTCCGCCAACGGCAAGAGGTCGCCGTGCTCGGTCGCATCCAGGACGTAGGGTGCGGTGACCGTCACCCGCTCCCCCGACCGCAGCGAACTCAGCTCGACCGCGCGGACGTGGTCACCGTCGACGCTGACGCTACTCGGCCGGTGCTCGAGCAGCACGGTGAGTCGGCCGGCGGCTCGATGCGGAGCGAGCATTCCGTCGAGCACCGCGAGCGCGACCCGCGGCTCATGACAGAGCTTGCTCACCCACCCAGCACCAGGATTCAGGGCACCCCACTTGGCTGCCGCGGCCGTCAATGGGTACCACGTCCGATAGTAGGCACGGATCCCGTCGCGGAACTCCCGGTACAGGCCGGTGCATCCGAACTGCTCAATCCAGGGATGCTCGTCGGGCGGGACCGCCTGCGCGGTGAGCTGCCCACCAACCCAATCGGTCTCCTCCGTAAGCACGACCCGGCGGCCTGATCGGCAGGCCGCGATCGCGGCCGCGACCCCGCCGAGCCCGCCGCCCACGACCAGGACGTCGGAGTCGATCTCCCGCGTAGCGGGGGCGGTTTGGGAGACCGCAGCGAGCTTGGCGATGTCCGACTGATGGACGCGCCGTGCCTGCCGTGCCGCGCTCATCGAACCTCCATTCGGTCCGCCCGACGGGTGACCTGGTCGTGGACGGCGCCCCCCCGAGGCGCGCATCATGACCACAGCACCTGGCCGGCCCGGCCGGTAGGATCGATCCTCGGTCGCTGGGCCCATCGCCGCCACCCATCTAGTGTTCAGGAGGCCATCCATGCCCGACCACGGCATCGTGGTCGTCGGCGCCTCGGCCGGCGGGGTGGAAGCGCTTGCTGACCTGGCCACCTCGCTGCCAGATGATCTTCCGGCCGCCGTGTTCGTGGTCCTCCACCTGCCGGCGACCGGGACCAGTGCCCTGCCTGAAATCCTGCGCCGACATGGCCCGTTGCCGGCCGCCCATGTCAGGGACGGCGAGCCGATCCAGTCCGGGCGCGTCTATGTCGCTCCTCCCGATCACCATGTCGTGCTGCGGACCGGGCACGTGCACCTGTCCCGCGGGCCGCGCGAGAACGGCCACCGGCCTGCCATCGACCCGCTGTTCCGCAGCGCCGCCCGCGAGTACGGGACCAGGGTGATCGGGGTGGTCCTCTCGGGCACCCTGGACGATGGAACGGCCGGCCTCTTGGCGATCAAGTCGCGCGGTGGCGTCGCAGTCGTCCAAGACCCCGAGGATGCGCTCTACACGGGGATGCCGGGCAACGCACTCGAGCATGTGCAGGTCGATCATGTCGCCAGCGCGGCGTCCATGGGCAAGCTCCTGGCCAGTCTGATCGCCAACCTGGCTGAGCCGCCACCAGCCCCGGCCCTGAGCGACATGCAGGTGGAGGTTGAGATGGAGGGGTTCTCGTTGGAGGCCTTCGAGGGCACGCACCCGGGTCGGCCCTCGGGGTTCTCGTGTCCCGATTGTAACGGCGTGCTCTGGCAGATCCAGGATGGTGGGCTGGAGCGGTATCGCTGCCGGGTCGGCCACGCCTGGTCGCCGGAGAGCCTGCTCACCCAGCAGAGCGAGGCCCTGGAGGCGGCCCTGTGGGTCGCCCTGCGGAGCCTGGAGGAGCGGGCCGCCCTGGCCAGGAGGCTGGCCGAGCCGGCCCGGCGCCGGGGCTACTCGATCACGGCCACGCGGTTCGAGGAGCAGGCGGCCGAGGCCCAGCAGGCGGCCCGGCTGCTCCGCGACCTGCTGCTGCACCGCGACGCCTTCGCTACCGCCTGGCCGCTCGCCGGCGACCGCCATGGGCCGGCGGCACCGCCGTCGACGGAGGCGACCGATGGCTGAGCTGGCGGTCGACCGGGACCTGGAGGTGCTGCTGGACTATCTGCGGCGCTCTCGGGGGTTCGACGTCAGCGGCTACAAGCGGACCAGCCTGAGCCGCCGCATCGAGAAGCGCATCCATGACGTGGGGGCCGACGGCTACCTCAGCTACCTGGACCACCTGGAGGTCGACCCCGACGAGTTCGCCCAGCTGTTCAACACCATTCTGCTCAACGTGACCAGCTTCTTCCGGGACCCGCCGGCCTGGGACTACCTGGCCGCCGAGGTCGTGCCCCAGATCCTGGCCGACAAGGGCGAGGACGAGCCGATCCGGATCTGGAGCGCCGGCTGCGCCTCCGGGGAGGAGGCCTACACCCTGGCCATGGTCGTCGCCGAGGCGATGGGGGCCGACGCCGTCCGCGAGCAGGTCAAGATCTACGCCACCGACATCGACGAGAAGGCGCTCAGCCAGGCCCGCCAGGCCCGCTACGGGCTCAGGCAGGTGGAAGGCGTCCCGCCCGAGCTGCTGGAGCGGTACTTCGAGCGCAACGGGGACGGCTACGTCTTCTCCAAGGAGCTTCGCCGGTCGGTCATCTTCGGCCGCCACGACCTGATCCAGGACGCCCCCATCTCCCGGATCGACCTGCTGGTCTGCCGCAACACCCTGATGTACCTGAACGCCGAGACCCAGTCGCAGGTGCTGGCCCGGTTCAGCTTCGCGCTGCGCGAGGGCGGCTACCTGATGCTGGGCAAGGCCGAGATGCTGCTCGCCCACTCGGACCTGTTCACCAGCGCCAATCTCAAAGGGCGGGTATTCCAGAAAGTCCCCGGGGCGAGCTTGCGTGAGCGTCTGATGGTCCTCACCGAGGGAGGCGAGGTGCCGGCCGGCAACCAGCTCGCACGCGAGGACCGGCTCCGCAGCGCCGCAATGGAGGCCAGTCCCGAGGCGCAGGTCGTGGTGGACGCCGGCGGCTACCTGATGCTGGTCAACGAACGGGCGCGGACCCTCTTCAGGCTGAGCGTCGACGATCTCGCCCGCCCGTTCCAGGACCTGGAGCTGTCGTACCGGCCGCTGGAGCTGCGCTCCAAGATCCAGCAGGCGTACGTCGAGCGGCGCCCCTCCCAGATCGACGAGGTCGAGTGGCCGACCCCGTCGGGCGAGGTCGCCCACCTGCAGGTGCAGGTCGTCCCGTTGCTCGACGAGGACCAGACGCTGCTCGGGGCCAGTATCAACTTCACCGACGTGACCCGGTCGCGCCGCTACAAGGAGGAGCTGGAGCACGCCAACCAGGGCCTGGAGGACGCCTACGCCGAGCTCCAGTCGACCAACGAGGAGCTGGAGACGACCAACGAGGAGCTCCAGTCGACGGTGGAGGAGCTGGAGACCACCAACGAGGAGCTCCAGTCGACCAACGAAGAGCTCGAGACGATGAACGAGGAGATGCAGGCCACCAACGAGGAGCTGCAGACCATCAACGACGAGCTGGGCCAGCGCACCACCGAGCTCAACCAGCTCAACGCCTTCCTCGAGTCGATCTGGGCCGGCCTCGACGGCGCCGTCGTCGTCCTCGACGCCGACCTCAGGGTGCTGGTCTGGAACCAAGGCTCCGAGGAGCTGTGGGGGGTCCGTCAGGAGGAGGTCCAGGGCCAGCACTTCCTCAACCTGGACATCGGCCTGCCCGTCGACCAGATCCGGCCGGCCCTACGAACGGCCATGAGCGGTGACGATGGCATCCGGTCCACCATGGTTCAGGCCACCAACCGGCGCGGGAGGACCGTCACCTGCCGGGTCACCTGCACCCCCCTGCTCGACCGCGACAAGACCCTCCGCGGGGTGATCATGGTCGTGGCCGACGACCCTGGCCAGCAGGCACCCGTCGCGCCAGTTCTCTAGCCGGTAGCGCGTGCTGAGCGCGCTGGTGTCGGCGGACTCCCCGCCGCGGTGGCGTGGGAGCTGGCCTCCTCGAGCGTGCCCGCCTGCCGATGCCAGGCCGCGGCCCGCCGATGCAGCGTCGGCACCAGCCGGGGGTCGCGATAGGTGAGCTCCAGGCGCAGCAGCTGCGCGAACAGCTGCTGGTAGCGGTACCACTGGCGCTGGTCGTCCAGCGGCTCCAGCAGCAGATTCGACCGCTCCAGCTCGCGCAACCGCCCGGCCGACCCCTGGGTCTCGAGCACGGCGTCGCACAACGGGCCCGACAGCCGCTCCAGGACCGAGGTCCCCAGCAGGAACCTCCTGAGCTGCTCGGGCTGGCCCTCGAGCAGCTCGGCGACCAGGAAGCCGGCGACGTGGCGGTCATCGCCATGGAACGAGGCGATGAAGGCACTGGGGTCGGACCGGCCGCGCAGCGCCACCCCGGCCAGGACCAGCCCGGCCGCCGACCCCTCGGTCCGCTCGACCAGCCGCTCCACATCCGCGGCCGCAAGCCCGAGCCTCATCGCGCCGTTGAGCAGCGCAGATGCCTCCTGGCCGGTGAACTGCAGCTCGGCGACCCGGAGCTCGGCCAATGCCCCGCTGGCCCGCAGCCGAGCCAGCGGAAGCGGCGGGTCCACCCGAGTCGCCAGCACCAGGTGGACGCCGGTTGGCAGCTGCTCCAGGAACAACCCGAGGGTGCGCACGCAGCTGGCGTCGGTCACCAGCTGGTAGTCGTCCAGCACCAGCACCAGCGGCCGGTCGACCGCGCCCAGCTCACCGAGCAGTAACGGCAAGACCACCCGCTCCAGGTCCAACCTCGGGTCACCCAGGGCCGCCAGCGCGGCCGTGCCGAGGCTCGGCTCGACGGTACCCAGCGCCTCGACGACCGCGGTCCAGAACCGGGTGGGGTCGTTGTCGCCCTCGCCGACCGACATCCAGGCCACCTGGCTCCCGCCGGCCGCCACCCGCCACTGGCCGAGCAGGGTCGTCTTGCCGGACCCGGCCGGCGCGGCCAGCAGGCACAGCTTGGCCTGCACACCGGTCTGGAGCAGCGACTGCAGGCGAGCACGGCGGATCAGCCCTGCCCGCAGGGCCGGCGGGGCCAGCGTGGTCCACATCAGGTCGAGACCCGGCGCGCTCGCCGCCTCAGCAGCGCCACGGTCCGCGCCATCTGTGACGACGGCCATGGCGGCGCCGGTGCTCGGATCCTGGTCGCGCACCGCCACCTGCAGCCGGGACCCGCGCAGCTGCACCCGCAGCTCCAGGGCCGTCCCGGCGCGGACCACGGCGTTCGCCACCAGGTCGTTGGCGAGCAGCGCGGCCGGCTCGGCCAGTTCCTGGAGCCCCCAGTGGTCGCACACCTCGCGCACGAATGCCCGGCCGGCGGCGGCCGCGGTCGATACCGGACCCAGCATCAGCCGCGCCCGCAGCCGCTCCGGGCGGGCGCGGGCATTGGTCAGCGCCTCATCCAGGCTGGAATACATGGCCAGGTGAGGCGCCATCCCCAGCTGGGCGAGGGTGTCGGTCACAGCCGGCTGGGTGCCGCACAGCACCAGGGCGGTGGCAGGCCACCCCAGGGCAGGATGCCGGATGGAGGTGAACACCCCGGAGCACAGCGGGTCGATCGCCTCCACCTGGTCAAGGTCGCAGATGATCGCCGGTGGCTGCTCGGCCAGCTGCTTGAGGATGGCCCGCTGGAGCTGGGGGGCGGCGGCCAGGTCAAGCCGGCCAGCCAGGGTCAACACCACGCAGCCCTGCTGGCTGGACCGCTGGATCCGCATCGAGGCCTTCTGTCTTCGCCGTGCTGAAGACAGAGCATGTCACCGTGGAGCTCGCCTTGCCAATGTCATCAGCCTGAACGGACACCGAACATCAAGCTCGTTGACCTCGATGGCGGCAACGCCAGCCGCCATGGATGGCCAGGCTGCTACAGCTGCAGGGTGCACCAGACGACCTTGCCGCCGTCGGGGTGGCGGCTGACGCCCCAGGCATGGGCGAGCTGCTCGACCAGCCACAGCCCACGGCCCCCTGGAGCGTGCGGGTCCGAGGCGACCGCGCGCAGCAGTCGGGGGCTGCCGTCATGGACTGCGATGTTCAGGCGGTCGCCGCGCAGTTCCAGCCGCAACACCAGGTCGGTGTTGGCGTGGATCACCGCGTTGGTGACCAGCTCATGAGCCAGCAGGACGGCCCGGTCGATCAGGGTGGCGTCCGGGGAGTCCAGCTCCCACGAGTGGCAGACCTGCTGGACGAAGGCGCGCGCGGCCGCCGGTGTGCTCAGGGTTGGGGCCACCAGCAGCTCGTCACGCAGATAGGGAGGCCGAGCGCACACGGCCTCCAGGGCCTCCTCGACGCCGTGGTACAGCTGCAGGAAGTCCGGGACCCGCAGGCGGTTGAGGACCTCGGCCACCGGCGGCTGGGCGCTGCACAAGGCAAAGCCGGTGGTCGGCCAGCGGCTGGAGGGATGGTTGATGACGGTGGCGAACACCGTGGCGCACACCGGGTCGAGGCGGTCGACGCCGGAGAGGTCGCAGATCAGCGCATCGGGCTGATCGGCCAGGTCCTTGCGGAGGGTCCGTTGGATGACCGAGACGCTGAACAGGTCGATGCTGCCGGTCAAGGCGACGACCAGGCAGCCGTCCCTGGTGGAGTGGTGGATCTCCATGGCCCACCCCCTGGTGGTGGCCGGCTGCCCGCAGGGCCTCACCAGCACAGTACGCTCATGGCTGGTGGTGGCGATGGATCAGCAGGGTCGGGGGTCCCAGGGCGGCAGCCCGCGGGTGGCCCGGGTCGGCTTGGGCGGCCGGGGCGGCGGGGGCTTGGGGACCGTGACCTTGGCGGCCAGACCCTTGAAGTCGGTGCCGAGGACAAGGACCACCGAGCCACGGCCCAGCCCCGGCCGGGCGGCGCGGGCGGCCGGGCGGCCGGCCTTGAGGGCGCGGGCGACGGTGATGGCGGCGCCGTCGCCCCTCGGGCCGTAGGCCAGGGTGGTGGCCGCCGAGGGGGCGGCGTTGCCGCCGTTGCCGGCCTTGAAGCCGAGGCGGCGCAGGCCGGCGGTGACGCGGGCGGCCAGGCCCTGGCGGGAGCTGCCGTTCTTGACCGTGACGTTCACCTTGGCCGGGGCCGGGGGCGGGGTCGGCCGGGGTGGCGTGGTCGTCGCCGGCGCGGGCGGGTTGGGGCGGGCCGGGCGGCTGAGCAGCTGGGCCACGGCGGCGCCGGCGTCGGGCTGCCTGGGCAGCAGGATCTGCTCCCAGCCGTTCCTGAGCCCCGGCTCGAAGCCGGGCTGGCCGGCCCGCTGGACGACCCCGTCATGCTGCACGGCCCGGTCGACCGGCAGGGTGATGGTGGTCAGCCGGCCCGGGTCGAAGGAGCGGAACTGGCGAGCCAGGCTGACCGCCCGCCTGATGCTGAGCTGGTCGTCCTTGGTCAGGCTGCGGACCACGGACCCGACCAGGGCGTTGGCCCGCAGCGGGTTGGCCAGGTTGCGGCCGACCGCCTTGGCGGCCAGGGCCCGCAGCATCGTCTGCTGGCGGCGGATGCGGCCCAGGTCGGTCCCGGGGTCGCCGTGCCAGCGGCCGGCCTTGTCCTGGAACTGGAAGTAGCGGCTGCGGGCCAGGGCCAGGGCCTGCTCGCCGCCCAGGCGCTGGCAGCCCGGCTTGGGCACGTTCAGCCCCGACTCGTTGTGGCCGTTGTTGTCGTCGCGCACCGGCCGCGGGAAGTACACCGACACCCCGCCGAGGGCGTCGACCACCTCGCGGAAGCCGTCGAAGTTGACCAGCAGGTAGTGGTGGATGGGGAGGTTGAGGCTCTGCTGGATGGTCTGGACCAGCTGGCCGGGGCCGCGGTTGAAGGCCGAGTTGATCTTGGCCGACCCGCCGGTCCCGGCGACGGGCACGTACAGGTCGCGGGGGATCGACAAGATGGCGGCGTGCCGGGCCGCGGGCACCAGGTGGACCACGATGATGACGTCGCTGCGCTGCCCGGCGGCCGGCCCGAACCCGCCCTTGCGGAGTCCCTCGCGGGTGTCGGAGCCGACCACCAGCAGGTTGACCGACCCGTCGGAGGGGGCCTTGCCGAGGCCGGGCACGTGCACCGAGCTGATCTGCCCGAACCGGAAGGCCGTATAGCCCCAGCCGCCGGCCAGCGCCAGCAGCCCCAGCACGAGCAGGGCGGCCAGGGCGGCGGCGATCCGGCGGCGGCGGTACACCCGGGCCGACACCTTGCGGGGCGCCGGCCGGCCCGCCGGACATGACCGGGTCGGCTGACGGTTGGTCGAGGTCGGCATGGGCTGGGCTCAGTCGGGCGGCAGGGGCGGGGCCATGGCGTGGTTGGAGGCGGTCGAGCAGGCGTCGTAGCCGGCCCGCAGGACCCCGTCGGTCATCGCCACCCCGCCTTCGCGCTCGCCGGACGGCGCTTCCGGAACCGTCCGGTCGCGGAGTTTACGGGGGAAGCGGCGAGGATCGTGGGAGGTTGGCGGGATTGCTCATTCCGCGTGGGGCGGGGGATCGGCCGGCGGGACCACGGCCGGCCGGGCGGCGGCCCGCCGGCGACGCTCGATCGCCACCGCGATCATGGGGTACACCAGCACCGACAGGGCCCCCGCCCCGACCATGGCGGCCGCGTTCTCCCGGAGCATGGTGCCGTTGCGCAGCCCGATCTCGGCCAGGGCGACCAGCAGGGGCAGGGCGGTGGCGGTCAGGAACATCATCTGCACCCGCCGGACCACGGGCAGGTCCCGGCGGTACAGGAACAGCGACGGCACCCCCCGGATCACCAGCAGCAGCACGAAGAAGATGGTCAGCCGCCCCGGCGCCCCGGCGATGGAGCGGACGTCCAGGGTCATGCCCGAGGCCACGAAGAACAGCGGGATGAAGAAGCCGTAGCCGATGGCGTCGAGCTTGCCCTCCAGGGCGTGGACGTCGCCGGGGGCCCAGCGGCGCAGTACCGTCCCGGCCAGGAACGCCCCCAGGACCACGTCCAGGCCGAACTCTTCGGCGACCACCAGCAGGAGCAGCAGCAGCAGGACGGTCAGGCGCACCGTGGTCTGGGAGGTCGAGCCCTCGCCCTCGCGCACGATCCGCTCCAGCCGCCTGCCCCGGATCCACCGGGGCGCGAAGCTCAGGACGACGGCCAGGACGCCCACCGCGGCCAGCGACGCCAGGGCCACGAACTTGCTGTTGGCCCCCAGGAACAGGGCGATGGCGAAGATCGGGAACAGCTCCCCCACCGCCCCGGCGGCCAGCAGGTAGCGGCCGAAGCGGCCGTGGAGCATGTCGTTGTCGTGCAGGACCGGCAGCAGCGTGCCGAAGGCGGTGGTGGTCAGCCCCAGGGCCACCGGCACGAAGGCGTGCACGAACCCGGCCGCGGCCAGGACCCCGACCAGGGCGGTGGCCAGAGCCAGGGTGATCAGCCAGCCGGCGATGGCCAGCCGCCCGGCACGCTCCTCGAACAGGTGCGGGTCGAGCTCGTACCCGGCCAGCAGGAACAGGAAGCCGAGGCCGACGTTGACCAGCAGGTCGATCTCGGCCCGGTCGGCCCAGCCGAGCACCTCGGGGCCGATCAGCACGCCACCGGCCAGCAGCACCACCACCTGGGGGATGCGCGGCCCGGGGAGCAGCGCCACCAGCAGCGGAGCCAGCGCGGCCACGGCGGCCGTGACCAGCAGCGTGTCCAGGCCCCTGGCAAGATCCATGCTCGACCCTCCGGCCCTCGACCCCGTGGTCGAGCATGGCACGGCGGATCCCGGTTCCGCAGCCGGAAGGCACGATTGCTCCCCCCGGGACCGGGGTAGGGGTGACGGCACGAACCAACGGAAGGGAGACGAAGGATGATCCTGTCGATCCTGGTCACGTTGGCGTTCGTGGCCGCCCTGGCGTTCATGCTCGTGCGTGCCTTCACCGGCCCGGTGCGGCACCGCCGCGGCCGGCCGGTGCACTGACCGCGGCCGCCCCGGCGCTCAGGCTGGCAGGGTGGCGGCGATCCGCCGCAGCTCGCGGTGGAGGGTCTCGACGTAGCCTTCGTGCTCGGGCTTCATGAGGACGCTGCGCAGGACCCGGGCCTGGTCGGTGTCGGCGGCCAGGGTCGGGTCGCGGCGGCGGAGGCGGTCGCCGGCCAGGCGCAGGGTGCTGAGGTAGACCGGGGACGGGTCGTCCATGGCCGCCCGGAGCAGGGCGGCCGAGGCGGCGTCGACGGCGGCGCACGACGGCGACCCCGGGCGGGGCCAGAAGGCGAGGATGTCGAGCTCGGGCGGCTGGTAGAGGCAGAGCTCGTCGTCGACCTCCAGCAGCTCGGCCCAGGCCCTGGCCGCCCGCAGGCCGCCGGCGACCACCGGGCCGAGGCCGCGGCCGGCCTCCAGGGGCAGGGCGCGCAGGGTGAGCCAGAGGGCGCCGGCGGCCGCCCCGGCCCGTGAGCACTCCAGGCTGATCTCGCCCAGGTGCAGCTCCTCGGAGGTGAAGTAGGTGTAGGGCGAGTCGTGGCGGTACAGGCGGCCCACCGACGGGTCGCGGAACAGCACCGCCCCGCAGCCGTACGGCTGGAGGCCGTGCTTGTGCGGGTCGACCACCACCGAGTCGCAGTCCCCGACCGCCCGCAGCCGGGCCGCCGTCTCCGGGCCCAGCGGCCCGGTCCCCTGCTGGTCGTGGGCCAGCAGGGCGAAGAAGCCGCCGTAGGCGGCGTCGACGTGCAGCCGGCACCCGAAGCGGTCGCGCAGGGCGAGCGCCTCGGCGATCGGGTCGACCGCCCCCAGCCCGGTGGTCCCGGCGGTCAGCACCACCGTCCCCACCCGGCCGGAGGCCAGCGCCGCCTCGAGGGCGTCCAGGTCCATCCGCCCGGCGGCGTCGGCCGGCACCGGGACGCTCTCGACCCCCAGCACCTCGCACATGCGGGCGTGGGTGTAGTGGGCGTCCTGGCTGTGGGCGACGGCCCGGCCGGGGGCCAGCTGGCGGGCCACCCACAGCGCCTCCAGGTTGGCGATGGTGCCGCTGGAGGTCAGGTGGCCCAGGGTGGCGTCGGGGAGGCCGAACATGGCGGCCAGGTCGCCGACCACCTCCTTCTCCATCGCCCCGGTGGCCGGCCCGCCGTCCAGGGCGTGGTTGTTGGGGTTGACGGTCATCGCGGCCAGGTAGCCGGCGATGGCCACCGGGTGGGGCGGCTTGAGCATCTGGCCGGCGTAGCGGGGATGGAAGAACGGGTAGTTGTCCTGGAGGCGCTCGGTGTACTCGGCCCAGGCGGCGGCCAGCCGCCCGCCGTCGACCATGGCCGCGGTGGCTTCCGGGACCGGCTCCCAGCGGCCCCGGAAGCCCTCGTCGAAGGCGCGGGCCGCGTCCAGGTAGGCACCCAGGTCCATGTCACTCCTCTGTGGCCGGATCGAGACACGGCCACGTTCGGTCTGTGTTCGGTCCGTGACCGACCGGCTCCAGGATGCTACGTGGCGCGACCAGGGTGCACATGGCCGGGCCGGCTGCACCAGGCGTACGAGGGGGCGCCTGGTGCAGCCTTTCTATGAGCAGCGGCCATCACATTTACAATGGCGCCATGGACAAGGTGCCACCGGACCGGGACCTGGCCGCCATCGCGCTCCTCCAGGACCCGGTGCGCCGGGCCCTCTACGGTCACGTGGTCGCCGCCGGCGGTGAGGTCAGCCGCAACCAGGCCGCCGAGGCGGTCGGGGTGCAGCGCGGGCTGGCCGCCTTCCACCTGGACAAGCTGGTCGAGGCCGGCCTGCTGGAGGCGAGCTTCCGCCGGCTCGGGGACCGGCGCGGGCCGGGGGCGGGCCGCCCGGCCAAGCTCTACCGCCGCGCCGCCGGCGAGGTCGCGGCCAGCCTCCCGGCCCGGACCTACGAGACCGCCGCCCACCTGCTGGCCGAGGCGGTCGACCAGACCGGCGCCGACCTGGAGCTCCAGGCGGCGGCCAGGCGGGCCGGGCAGGCGGCCGGGCGGGGGCGGGCGGCGGCCGGCCCCGGTCCCGGCGGCGCGGCGATCGAGCAGGTGCTGGAGGCCAGGGGCTACGAGCCCTACCGCGACGTGGCCGGGCTGCGCCTGCGCAACTGTCCCTTCGCCCGGCTCTCGCACGAGTTCCCGGTGCTGGTCTGCGCCATGAACCTGGCCCTGATCGAGGGGCTGCTCGACGGCATGGGCGAGCAGCCCGGCCGGGCCGTGATGGACCCGGGGCCGGGCCGCTGCTGCGTCGCCATCACTTCTAAAGACAATCACGATTGACATAGAGTCCGGTGCCGTGGTCTCCTGACGCCATGGCAGCCCACCACCTGGCCCAGGTCAACGTGGCCACCGTGCGGGCCCCGCTCGACTCGCCCCAGCTGGCCGGGTTCGTGGCCGCGCTCGAGCCGATCAACGCCCTGGCCGACCACAGCCCCGGGTTCGTGTGGCGGCTCCAGACCGAGGACGGCGACGCCACCGCCATCCGGCCGTTCGGCGACCAGCGGATCATGGTCAACCTGTCGGTCTGGGAGTCGCTGGAGGCGCTGCGCGCCTTCGTCTACGCCAGCCGACACCTCGACGTGATGCGGCGCCGCCGCGAGTGGTTCCACCGCATGGCCGACGCCTACCTGGCCCTGTGGTGGGTGCCGGCCGGCGCCATCCCGACCGTCGCCGAGGCCAGGGAGCGCATCGAGCTGCTGACCCGCGACGGCCCGGGCCCGGACGCCTTCACCTTCCGCGTCCCGTTCCCGGCCCCGGCCGGCGCGGAACGCTGACCGCGGCGCCGTTCGCGGCCAGGATCCGCTCCAGCAGCAGCGCCACCCCGTCCTCGGTGTTGGCCGCCGTCACCTCGTCGGCGGCGTCAAGGACCTCCGGGGCGGCGTTGGCCACCGCCACCCCGGTCCCGGCCCAGTCCAGCATGGCCAGGTCGTTGGGCATGTCGCCGACGGCCACGACCTCCTCCGGCGCGACGCCGAGGCGGCGGCAGAGCCGCTCCAGGGCGAACGCCTTGGTCACGCCGGCGGCCGAGATCTCGACCAGCCGCAGCCCGGCCCAGGTCACGACCGCGTCGTCGCCCACGGCGGCCCGGGCCCGCTCGGCGACCTCGGCGAAGGCCATGGTCGGGTGGCGGACCAGCAGCTTGGTCACCGGGCCACAGATCAGCTCCAGGGCGTCGGCCTCGAGCGCGTCGGGCCGGGTGGCGACCAGGCCGTCGCTCCAGCCGGCCTCGCGGCCGAACCCGCGCTCCAGCTCGACCGCGAACAGCGCCCCCGGGATGGCCTGGCGCAGGGCGTGGACCAGCCGGGCGGCCAGGTCGGCGGCCAGCGGCGTGGAGTCGACCATGGTGGCCGAGTCCAGGTCCCAGACGACGGCCCCGTTGGCGCAGATGGCCATGCCGGCCACCCCGATGCGCTCGGCGATCGGCCCCAGGCTGCGGGCCGGCCGCCCGCTGACCAGCACCACCGTGATCCCGGCGGCCTTGGCCGCGGCCAGCGCCGCCCGGGTCCGGTCCGACACCGTCTCGTCGGGGAGCAGCAGCGTCCCGTCCAGGTCGCTGGCGAGCAGCCGAATGCGTTCCATGCGCCCACGGTAGCGGCGATCGGAGGGAGACCCTGCCCGCCGGGGCGGCGTCCGCCGCAGCTACCGCGGCGGGACGCCGCCCTGACCCCCGGCCCAGGCCTGGATGGCCGGGCGCAGGGCCCGGAACGCCTTGCCGCGGTGGGAGGCGGCGTCCTTGGTCGCCTGGTCGACCTCGGCGCTGGTCCGGTCCCAGCCGTCGGGCAGGAACACCGGGTCGTAGCCGAACCCGCCGCTCCCCCGCGGCGCCTCCAGCACCCGCCCTTCCCAGGCGGCCTCGGCGTGCCACTCCCCCACCTCGGGGTCGACCAGCGCGGCGGCGCAGCGGAACCGGGCCGTGCGCCGCTCGGGGGGCACCCCGGCCAGGGCGGCCAGCAGCTTGTCCAGGTTGGCCTGGTCGCCGGCGCCCTGGCCGGCGTAGCGGGCCGAGCGGACCCCGGGGGCGCCGCCGAGGGCGTCGACCTCCAGGCCGGAGTCGTCGGCGACCGCGGCCAGCCCCGACCAGGCGGCATAGGCCCGCGCCTTGAGCAGCGCGTTCTCGAGGAAGGTGTCGCCGGTCTCCTCGACCTCGGGCGGCTCGCCCAGGCCGGCCCCGGCCAGGCCGACCAGCTCGACCGGCAGCCCCTTCAGGATCGTCCGCAGCTCGCGCAGCTTGCCCCGGTTGGCGCTGCCCAGCAGCAGGCCCGGAACCGTCACCCGGGGCGGCCGTCGCCGAGGTCCAGGGAGACCGGGCCGAGGGCGAGGCGGCGCAGGGGCGGGATGGCCGCCTGCTCCAGCATCGGCCCCAGGGCCTGCTTCTGGGCCTTGACCAGCGAGGCGATGCCGCTGCCGGCCAGGTCGAGCAGGGCGTCCAGCTCGGCCCGGCTGAACGGCTCCCGCTCGGCGGTGCCCTGGACCTCGACCAGGCCGCCGAGCCCGGTCATGACCACGTTCATGTCGGTCTCGGCGCGGACGTCCTCCTCGTAGTGGAGGTCGAGGCAGGGCGTGCCGTCGACCATGCCCACGCTGACCGCGGCCACGTGGTCGCGGAGCGGGAACGACTTGACCCGCTTCTCCTGCATCAGCCGGTGGCTGGCCGCGAACAGGGCCACCCAGGCCCCGGTGATGGAGGCGCAGCGGGTGCCGCCGTCGGCCTGGAGGACGTCGCAGTCGACCCACAGGGTCGACTCCCCGAACGCCTTGGTGTCGGTGACCGCCCGCAGGGAGCGGCCGATCAGGCGCTGGATCTCGTGGGTGCGGCCGCCCGGGCGGCCCTTGGCCACCTCGCGGCCCGACCGCTCGTTGGTGGCCCCCGGCAGCATGGCGTACTCGGAGGTCACCCAGCCCTTGCCGCTGCCGCGCAGGAACGGCGGCACCCGCTCCTCGTAGCTGACCGCGCACACCACCTTGGTCCGGCCCACCTCGACCAGGGCCGAGGCGAAGGCCGTCTCCTGCCAGCCGAGCGTGATCGTGACCGGCCGCAGCTGGTCGGGGGTGCGCCCGTCCTTCCTCACCATCAGAGCTCGTGAACCTCCAGTTGGGTGGCGAAACCCACCGGGCCGCCGTAGGCCTGGGCCGCCCGGGCGGCGGCCGCCCCGGGGTCGGCACCGGGACGCAGGTGGGTGAGCAGCAGCCGCCGGGCCCTGGCCTTGGCCGCCCACTCGCCGGCGAGCTGCGGGGTCAGGTGGATCGGGGGCATCCCCTCGGGCCACTCCGACCAGGCGGCCTCGCAGATGAACAGGTCGGCCTGGTCGGCCAGGCGGCCCAGGGCCTCGCAGGGGCCCGAGTCGGCCGAGTAGGCGAGCGTCCGGCCGCCGGCGCTGGCCCGAACCCCGTAGGTCTCCACCGAGTGCACGGTGGCCACCGCCTCCAGCCGCAGCGGCCCCAGGTCGACCCGCTCGCCGTCGTGCAGGTCGTGGACCTCGAAGGTGCCGTCGATGGGCTCGCTCTCGCCGGTGGTCAGGAACGGCCGCACGTGGCTGACCCAGTCGGTGGGGCCGAACACCGGCACCGCCTTGGGCGGCGGCTGGAAGTCGCCGTAGCGCAGGGCGTAGTTGGCCGCCAGCAGGTCGCCCACGTGGTCGACGTGCAGGTGGCTGACCCAGATGGCGTCCAGGGTGGGCAGCTCGGTCACCCGCAGCAGGTTGGAGAGGGTGCCGGGCCCGGCGTCGACCCACACCCTGGTCGTGCGGCCGCCCTCGTCGGCCTCCAGCAGGTAGCCCGAGCAGGCGCGGCCGGCGGCCGGGTAGGTCCCGGAGCTGCCCAGGACGGTGAGCCGCATCACGAGACCTCGGCCTCGACCGGCACGGCGGCGCTGCGCCGCTCGACCACCCCGACCTCGGGGCCGAGGAAGCGGGCGCCGACCTGGCGGAACTCGTCGGGGTCGCCGGAGGCGAGGAACCGGTGGGCCGGACGGGCCCCGTAGGGGGCGTGCAGGTCGGCCCTGGTCAGCTCGGCGAAGACGCCGCGGGCGGTCCACTCGGCCGAGTTGACCAGGAACACGTCCGGGCCCACCAGGTAGCCGATGACCCCGGTGAGCAGCGGGTAGTGGGTGCAGCCGAGGATCAGGGTGTCGACCTCGGCGGCCAGCAGCGGGGCCAGGTAGCCGCGGGCCAGGTCCAGGATCTCCGGGCCGGTGGTCTCGCCCCGCTCCACGTACTCGACGAACCGGGGGCAGGCCTGGGCGACCAGGGTGACGTTCTCGTGGGTCTCCTCGATGGCCTCCCGGTAGCGGCCCGAGCGGATCGTCCCCTCGGTGCCGATCAGGCCCACGTTGCGGTTGCGGGTCAGGCGCACCGCGGCCCGCACCGCCGGCTCGATCACCTCGACCACCGGCAGCGGGTAGGCGGCCCGCAGCTCGTCGAAGGCGGCCGCCGAGGCGCTGTTGCAGGCGACCACGGCCAGCTTCACGTCCTCGGCCACCAGCAGGTCCATGATCTCCTCGGCGAACCGCCGCACCTGCGCCTGCGACCTCGGCCCATAGGGGAACCGGGCGGTGTCGCCGAAGTAGATCACCGACTCGTGCGGCAGCAGGTCGATGACCGCCCGGGCGACGGTCAGCCCGCCGACCCCCGAGTCGAAGATGCCGATGGGTCGAGAGTCCATGGTGCAGGACGATACCGCAGCCGAGCGACCCGACCGCGCCGTCAGGCCCACAGCTGGCCGCGGAGGCCGGCCTCGGCGGCGTCCGGGTCGGCCCCGTAGGCGCCGGTGGACAGGTACTTCCAGCCGCCGTCGGGGGCGAGGACGACGATGTCGGCCCGCTCGAGGCGCTCGGCCACCCGCAGGGCGACGTGCAGGATGGCCCCGGTGGAGATGCCGGCGAACAGGCCCTCGGTCGCGGCCAGCTGGCGGGTCCGGGCAAGGGCGTCGCGGGAGCCGACCTTGATGCGCCGGTCGAGGACGTGCTCCTCGAAGATCGGCGGCACGAACCCCTCGTCCAGGTTGCGCAGCCCGTAGACCAGGTCCCCGTACTCGGGCTCGGCCGCCACCACCTGCACGGCCGGGTTCTGCTCCTTGAGGTAGCGGCCCACCCCGACCAGGGTGCCGCTGGTGCCGAGGCCGGCCACGAAGTGGGTCACCTCGGGCAGGTCGCGCCAGATCTCGGGGCCGGTGGTCTCGTAGTGGGCGGTCACGTTGGCCGGGTTGCCGTACTGGTACAGCATCACCCAGTCGGGGTGCTGGCCGGCCAGCTCCTCGGCCCGGGCGATGGCCCCGTTGGAGCCGCCCGCGGCCGGCGAGCTGACCACCTCGGCCCCGTACAGCTCCAGCAGCTGGCGGCGCTCGGCCGAGGTGTTCTCGGGCATGACCACGACCAGCCGGTAGCCGCGGACCCGGGCGACCAGGGCCAGGGCGATGCCGGTGTTGCCGCTGGACGGCTCGACCAGGGTCGCCCCCGGGGCCAGCCGGCCCGTCTTCTCGGCGTCGTCCACCATGGCCCTGGCGATGCGGTCCTTGACGCTGCCGGTGGGGTTCTGGCCCTCCAGCTTGGCCCACAGGCGCACGTTGGGCGAGGGCGCGAGCCTGGGCAGCCCGACCAGCGGGGTGTTGCCGATGGCGTCGGCCAGGTCCTCGTAGCGCATCCCGGTCTAGCTCCCTCCGGCCACGGCCGGGAGGATGGCCACCACGTCGCCGTCGGCCAGCTTGGCGTCCAGCGCGCCCAGGAACCGGACGTCCTCGTCGTTGACGTAGACGTTGACGAAGCGGTGCAGGGAGCCGTCGTCGGTGAGCAGCGACCCGGCGATCCCCGGGTAGCGCCGGTCCAGGTCGCCGATCAGGTCGCGGACGGTGTCGCCGTCGGCGGAGACGGCCTTCTCGCCGCCGGTGTGCTTGCGCAGGATCGTCGGGATTCGGACTTCAACGGCCATCAAGGCCTCCTGGAGCGGGTTCGCGGGCGGGGCGCCGGGTCAGGCGCCCGGGGACGGCCGGGGCCGACATCGCCCGTAGCGGGCCGCCGGGCCCTGCCGGTGCCAGACCGGGCGGGCCAGCCCCTCGGCCGGTGGCCTCATCCGGGCACCCCGGCGGTGCGCCGCCGCAGCTCCTCCTCGTCGACCTGGCCGTCGCGGATCCGGAAGGCCCGCAGCACGGGCGCGTCCTGGTCGGCCAGGGACAGGATCAGGTAGGCGGCGTCCGGGTAGGCGGCCAGCTCGACGTCGGTGCGCGACGGGTAGGCCTCGGTGGCCACGTGGGAGTGGAAGATCCCGACCAGGTCGAGGCCGAGGTCGTCCATCTCGGTCATGGCCCGCAGCTGGGCCCTGGGCTCGACCACGTAGAAGGTCGGGCTGGCCTCGGCGTTGGGGAGGGCGTAGACGCGCTCGACCGACCCGTCCCGACCGGCCAGCAGCGCGCAGGCCTCGTTGGGGTACTCGGTCCTGGCGTGGGCCACCAGGGCCTCGTAGTGGTCGTCGTCGATGCGCAGCACGTGAACCTCCTGCTCACGAGCGTAGCATCGCTCACCCCGCCCCGGCGATGAGCCTGCCCAGCTGGGTCGAGGTGCTGAAGTCGTTGCTGACCCGGTTCTTGGTCACCGCCCACGCGACCCCGCTGGCGGTGTCGCCGCAGGCGAAGCTGCCGCCGACGCCGCCGAGACCGAACACGGTCGGGGACTGCTGGGCGTCGCCGGCGGGACCGCCGATGCCGTACCCCAGCCCCCAGGTGGTCGGCATCCCGAACACCTCGTCGAGGCCGCTGGAGGAGACGGCGGTCGCCTCGGCCAGCCGCTCGGGCGCGAGCAGCCGGACGCCGTCGACCTCGCCGAGCAGGGCGGCGTACATCCGGGCGATGGCCCGGGCCGAGGTCTTGCCCCCGGCCGGGATGTCGGCGGCCAGGACGTCGGGCCGGTTGCCGAAGGCGGCGTTGGGGAACGACTCCGGCGGCCCCGCCTTGAACATGGGCAGGTCGGGCGGGAGCGAGGCCATCATCTGGGCGGCCGCCTCGGCCGCGCCCGGCTCGTCCTCCAGCGGCGCCAGCCGGTGCTGCTCGGAGGCGGGCATGCCGAACCACAGCTCGCCGGCCACCCCCAGCGGCCCGGCCACCTCCTCGGCCAGGACCTGGGAGATCGGCTTGCCGGTGGCCCGGCGGACCACCTCGCCGACGATGTAGCCGAAGGTGTAGGCGTGGTAGCCGACCTTGGTCCCCGGCTCCCACCACAGCTCGGCGTCGGCGATGGCCGCGCACATCTTGTCCCAGTCGCACAGGTCCTCGACGGTGGTGTCCAGCGGGATCCCCGGCACCCCGGCGGTGTGGTCCAGGACCTGGCGCACGGTCACGCCCTGCTTGCCGTGGGCGGCGAAGTCCGGCCACAGCTCGGCCACCGGGGTGGCGTAGCCGAACAGGCCGCGCTCGGCCAGGATGTGCGCGATGGTGGCGGTCGCGCCCTTGACGACCGAGTAGTTGTAGAACACGGTGCCGGCGTCGACCGGCCGCCCGGCGGCCGGGTCGGCGAGCCCGGCCACGGCGTCGACCACCTGCTCGCCGTCGCGGTAGACGGCCACCTGGACGCCCCGCTCGGTCCCGGACTCGACCAGCCGGTCGATCGCCTGCTGCACCTGGCCCTGCAGGTCGTCCATGGGTGTCTCCTTCGTGTTCGTCGGGGAGCTCAGGGGCCGGGTCAGCGCGGGGGCGGGAGCCGCCGCACCCCGATGCGCCCGGGCGGGCCGGCGAGCACCCGGCCGACCACGGCCGGCTCCACGCCGCGGCCGCGCAGGTCCGCGACCAGGCCGCCGAGGATACCCGGGGCCACCGACAGCAGCAGGCCCCCGGAGGTCTGGGCGTCGTGCAGCAAGGTGGCCACCACCGGGGGCAGGCCGGGCTCCAGGTCGAGGTGGTCGCGCAGGTAGGCCTCGTTGCTTCTGGTGCCGCCGGAGACGAACCCGGCCGCGGCCAGCTCGGCCGCGCCGGGCAGGAACGGCACCCTGGCCGCGTCGACCTCCCCGGCCGCCCCGCTGGCCCGCAGCATCCGGTGCAGGTGGCCGAGCAGCCCGAAGCCGGTCACGTCGGTGGCGGCCTCGACCCCGGCGGCCAGGGCGGCCTCGGCGGCGTCGCGGTTGAGGGCGGTCATGGACGCGACCGCGGCCGCCACGGCCGCCGGGTCGGGGTCGCCGCGCTTGACCGCGGTGGCCACCACCCCGGTGCCGAGCGGCTTGGTCAGGACCAGCCGGTCGCCCGGCCGGGCCCGGGCGATGGTCAGCAGCCGGTCCGGGTCGGCCATCCCGACCACGGCCAGGCCGTACTTGGGCTCGGGGTCGTCGATCGAGTGGCCGCCGACGACCGGGCAGCCGGCCCGGGCGGCCACCTCGGCCCCGCCCCGCAGCACCTCGGCCAGCAGCTCCACGGGCAGCTCGGCCGGCCAGGCGGTCAGGTTGAGCGCGACCAGTGGCCGCCCGCCCATGGCGTAGACGTCGGAGAGGGCGTTGGCGGCGGCGACCCGCCCCCAGTCGCGGGCGTCGTCGACGATCGGGGTGAAGAAGTCGGTGGTGAGCACCAGCGCCCGCTCGTCGTCCAGTCGCAGCACGGCCGCGTCGTCGCCGTCGGCCGCCCCGACCAGCAGGTTCCCGTCGCCGGCGTCGCCGAGTCCGGGACCGACGCTGGCCATCAGCCGCTCCAGGGTGGCCAGGGGCAGCTTGCAGGCGCAGCCCGCCCCGTGCGAGAGGGTGGTCAGGCGGGGCAGCTCGGCGGCGGTGGTCATCGGTTCGCGCTCCTGTCCGGAGAATCGACGTGGCCCACCCCGTAGGATAGGCCCGCCCATGTTCGTCGCCGTCGTGCGTGACGCCTGGCGCCAGTACCGGCGCCGGCCCCTGGCCGCCGCCGTCGCGGTGGTGGTCGGCGGGCTGCCCGTGTTCCTGGACCCGGACGACCCGCTGCTGGCCGTGCCCCTGGCCCTGCTGCTGCTGGTCGCCGGCCTGCTGGTCGAGCTGTTCCTGGTCGCGTACCTGGCCGGCGCCCTCGACCCGGCGCCGCCGCCGGCCGCGGCCGCCCTGGCCACCCTGCGCCGCACCATCGGCCCCGGCGTCCGGGCGGGGCTGCTGCGGGCCGGCTACCTGCTGCTGGCGCTGATGGTCGGGCTGCTGCTGTTCGGCTCCCGCGAGGAGGGGCCGCTGCCCCGGTCCGAGCAGACCAAGCTGGCGATCGGCCTGTGGCCGCTGTTCGCCATCGCGTTCGCCTTCCTGGCCGTGCTCAACCAGCGGGTCGTGCTCGGCGGCGAGCGCAAGGTCCGGCAGGCGGCCGGCGTGTCGCACCGGGTGGCGTCGGCCCACTTCCCCATCTGCCTGCTCATCGGGCTGCTCCAGGCCAGCGGGCTGGTGCTGGCCAGCCTGGTGGTCGAGTTCCGGGTGCTGGCCGCCCTGTCGATCCTGCTCGCCCTGGCCGACCCGTACCTGATCGGCATGTGCAACTCCCTGTACCTGAGCACCCGAGGCGACCAGGAGCCGGCCGACGCCGGCGACGGCTCGCTCAGGCCCCCACGCAGGTGAGGCCGCTGCCGGGCGGGTAGTTGGCCACCCCGAGCACGGCAAGGGCGATCCCGGCCAGGAAGGGCACGGCCAGGGCGGCCGCCTGGAGGTTGCGGTTGCGCGGCCCGGCCGCGTCGTACAGGCCCATGGCGACCACGCCGGCCAGGAAGCCGCCGATGTGGGCCAGGTTGTCGATGCTGGGGTTGCGCGAGGCGATGAACAGGTTGAGCAGCAGCACCAGCAGCAGGCTCTGGAGCGGGGCCGAGCCGCCGACCCGGCGGCGCCGGAAGAAGTAGGCGACCAGCGCCCCGAGCAGGCCGAAGATCGCCCCCGAGGCGCCGACCCCGAGGGTGGTCTGGCTGAAGGCGAAGCTGGCCCCGGCCCCGACCAGGCCGGTGCCGACGTACAGGGCGACGAAGCGCAGCCGGCCGAGCAGGCTCTCCAGGGTCGGCCCGAACGCCCACAGGGCCCAGCTGTTGAACGCCCAGTGGAGCAGCCCGCCGTGCAGCACCATCACCGTCAGCAGGCGCCACCACTGCCCGGACTCGGCGATGGCTGCGGCGTTGAGCGCGCCCAGCCGGCACAGGGCCCTGGCCGAGGGGTCGAGCAGCCCGAAGGCGCTGCCGCTGAGCCCCGCCGCCGCGAACAGCATCAGGGTGTTGATGCCGAGCAGGGTCCAGGTGGCCAGCGGCCGCTCGGAGCCCGGCAGGCCGCGGGCCCGCACCGTGGCCCGGGCGTCGTCCGGGCACAGCTGGCCCACCGGCGCCGGGGTGGCGCACTCGCCGCAGATCGGCCGGTCGCAGCGCGAGCAGCGCAGCCCGGTCTGCCGGTCCGGGTGCCGGTAGCAGTAGGTCGGGGTGGTGGCCCTGGTGAGCCACTCCGGCCGGTCGGCCGGCCCCTGGGTGTCGGGCAACGTTCGGCTCCTTGGTCGCGGAGCTCAAGCATGCCATCTCCGCCCTGGTTAGGCAGGCACGGGCCGGCCCGGGGCGGCCTCAGCGGGCCAGGAACCCGGGGATGGCGGGCAGCTTGAGCTCCGGGGCGTCCGGCAGCTCGGCGCCCTCCCGGACGGCGTCGACGCTGGCCACCGTGTGGGCGGCGATCGCGTCCCAGGACAGGGGGGCGACGGCGGCCTGGCGCAGGGCCCGCCGCCGCTCCCGGTCGCGCTTGAGGGCGCCCTGGATGGCCCGGGAGAACTCCGAGGGGTCCCTGGCGATCCAGACCAGCCGGCGCAGCTCCTCGGCCCCGGCCACCTCGGTGGTGACCACGGGCAGGCCGGCGGCCAGGTAGCCGAACAGCTTCTCGGGCACGACCGCCCTGGTCGCCGGGGCCACCTGGTGGGGGGCGATGGCCACGTCGGCCGCGGCCAGGTAGTCGGGCAGCAGCCGGTACGGCCGGGGCCCGATCACGTGCACGTTGCGCAGGCCCGAGATCAGGGGGGCGAGGAAGTCGGCGGCCGGGCCGACGAACACGAAGCTCGCCTCCCGCAGCCGGTCGGCGGTGCCTCGGACCAGGCCGACGTTCAGGTAGGCCCGCATCGAGCCGGCGTAGATGATCAGCGGCCGGGGCAGCCCGGCCAGCTCGGCCGCGGGCTCCCCACCGGCCAGGCCCTGGTCGGCCCCGACGGGGTGGAGCACGGTGCGGGGGTTGAGGCCGGCGAACTCCTCGCGCAGCTCGTTGGTGCCGGCCCAGACCAGGTCGGCCCCGGACAGCTGGACCTTGTAGACCTCCTCGAGCGCCTGGCGCTCGTCGGCGTCGACCGGGTAGGGGGCGCGGGCGTCGCGGCGGACCATGGCCACCCGGGTCACGCCGCGGCCGCCGAGCCGGCTGGCCAGGTCGCTGGCGAACGGGTGGGCCAGGCTGTGCAGCATCACCAGCGGCTGGGCGAAGGCCTGCTCGCGCTCCAGCATGGCCACGGTGGCGTCCAGGGCCGCCTCGCGCCGGTCGGGCTGGCTGGTCGGGGCGAACAGGTAGACCCCGTCGTCCTCGACCCCCTTGAGCCGGCGCAGCTGGCCCTCCATGTCCTGCTCCCAGCGTGGGTCGCGGAAGCGGCTGCGCAGCTCGGCCGGGTCGATCGGCGGCTGCACGTGGAACACCCGCCCCACCCGGGGATGGCGGGCCAGCGCCCGGGCCAGCAGCTCGTCCCCACGGCCGTACAAGCCCCAGTCGTCGAACGCCCAGGTCTTGAGCACGTTGTAGGTCGGCTGCTGCTGCTGCTCCTGGCGGTCCTCCGCCAACCTTGCTCCTCCCTCGATCCGGGGACGGCGATCCTAACCGACCCCGGAGGGGCAGTCGGCGTTACGAGGCTCCGGCGTCCAGGTCGAGCGACAGGCTGTTGATGCAGTAGCGCTGGCCGGTGGGCGCCGGCCCGTCGGGGAAGACGTGCCCGAGGTGGGAGCCGCAGCGGGCGCAGACGACCTCGGTGCGGACCATGCCGTGGCTGTGGTCGGGGCGCAGCTCGACCCCGGCGGCGTTGGCCGGCTCGGTGAAGCTGGGCCAGCCGGTGCCGGAGTCGAACTTGGCGTCGGAGCGGAACAGCTCGTTGCCGCAGGCGGCGCAGCGGTAGACGCCCTGCTCCTTGGAGTAGGTGTACTTGCCGGTGAACGGCGGCTCGGTCGCCGCCTCGCGCAGCACCCGGTACTGGTCGGGGCTGAGCTGCTGGCGCCACTCCTGCTCGGTCCTGGTCACCTCGGCCATGGTTGGTCGCACCTTCCTCGCGTGGGGTCCTCCCTCCAGCATACGGAGGCGCTCCCGGCTGGGCCGTTGTCGAGTACCTTGGCGGCCATGAGCATCCCGGCAACGGCGGCTCCCACGCCGCCGCTCCCCCGCTACGGCGAGGCCTCGCTCGCCGACCTGCTGCCGTCGCTGCTGGCCGCCCTGGACGTGCCCGGGTTCGCCAACCCGCTCGGGGTGGAGCCGCTGCGCCGGGCGTGCCTGCTGGTGGTGGACGGCCTCGGCTGGGAGCTGCTGCTGGCCAGCCGGGGAGCCGCCCCCGTGCTGGCCGGCGCGGCCGAGCGGGGCCGGCCGGTCACCACCGGGTTCCCGGCGACCACCGCGACCAGCCTGGCCTCGATCGGCACCGGGCTCCCGCCGGGCCGCCACGGCCTGGTCGGCTACACCATCGCCCTGCCGGGCATGGAGCGGGCCTTCAACTGCCTCCGCTGGTCCCCCTACGGCCTCGGCGGCGCCAAGGACCTGCGTGACCGGGTCGTCCCCGAGCGCATGCAGCCCGAGCCCACCGGGTTCGAGGCCGCCGTCGCCGACGGGGTCGAGGTCACCCTGGTCGGGGCCGGCGAGTACGCCGCCTCCGGCTTCACCCGGGCCGCGCTGCGCGGGGGTGGATACTGGCGCACCCACTCCCTCGGCGACCAGGCCGCCGGGGCGGTGCGCGGCCTGGCCAGGGGCCGGCGCAGCCTGGTCTACCTCTACCATCCCGACCTGGACCGCACCGGGCATGTCCGCGGCGTCGACGCCGACGCCTGGCGGCTGGAGCTGGCCCACATCGACCGGCTGGTCACCCACGTGGCCGAGCGCCTGCCCGGCGACGCCGCCCTGTTCGTCACCGGCGACCACGGCATGGTCGACCTGCGCACCGACCAGCGGGTCGACCTGGCCGACCAGCCGGAGCTGGCCGACGGGGTCCGGCTGCTGTCCGGCGAGGCCAGGGCCAGACACGTCCACACCCAGCGGGGCGCCGCCGGCGACGTGCTGGTCACCTGGCGGGCGCTGCTCGGACACGCCATGTGGGTGGTGCCGGGCGAGGAGGCCGTGGCCGCCGGCTGGTTCGGACCCCAGGTCACCGACGAGGTCCGGGCCCGGATCGGCGACGTGGTCGCGGCCGCCCACGGCCCGGTCGGGGTGGTCCAGCGCGAGGTCGACCCCACCCAGGCCCTCCTGGTCGGCCACCACGGCTCGATGACCCCGGCCGAGCAGCTGGTCCCGTTCCTGGAGCTGCGCCGCTAGGGCCGGCGGCGGGCCGTGCGCCGGGCCAGCAGGCCGGTCCCGGCGAGCAGGAGGGCGACGGGCAGGGCGCAGCCGCCCGAGCGCAGGCGGGACCGCGGGCTGCCCGGGCCGCGGATGGGCGCCTCGTCGGCGTAGTTCTCGTCTTCCTGCCAGTCGGGGACGCCGTCGGCGTCCCTGTCCCTGTGCCAGCTCACGGTTCCTCCGGCCTCGGCGGACCGGGACCGGCCCCGGTCGCCGCCGCGGCGGCGCCAATCCTAGACGCCCGGGGGCACACCGGTCACCATCCACCGACCGGCTAGACGCCGAGGTCCTCGTCGGCGTCGGGGAGGTCCCCGCGGGCGATCCGGTCCAGCAGCTCGGGCAGGTCGCGGGGGGTGGTCACGGTCGCCGACGACCGCAGCTCGTCCACGGACCACCAGCGCAGCTCGCGGATGCCCTCGGCCGACAGGGTGGCCACGTGGCCGGGGTCGACCTCGAACGCGTCGGCACGGCACAGCACCCACCGCTCCCGCTGGGTCATCCAACGACCCGACCAGAAGCTCCAGAAGGTGTGGTGGCGCCGGCCGATCCAGGGGCCGACCCGCAGGTCGTCGCGGGCCAGCTCCTCGCGCAGCTCCCGGCGGACCGCGGCCAGGTGGTCCTCGCCGGCCTCCAGCCCGCCCCCCGGCGGGCCCCAGTGGCCGACCTCCCGGCCGTCGTCGTAGATGACCAGCAGGGCCCGGCCGGCCCGGTCGACGACCAGGCAGCGGACGGCCTCGCGGACCGGGTGGACGGTGACGTCGGCGGGGACCTCGACGACCAGGCTGCCGGGCCGCCAGTCGGGCAGCCGGGCGACCTCGCCGGCCGGGGACACCAGCGCGGCCAGCCCCGGGAAATCCTCGTCCTCGGTCGCCCCGGCCTGGGTGGCCATGGCCACCGGCACGGCCAGCCGGCGGGCGTGGCGCACCGCGTCCCCGAGCCCCGACGACAGCCACCAGGCGTGGCCCTCGCGCCAGCCCCGCTCGTCGGTGCGGCGCCCGTCCAGGCCGGGGGCCGAGCAGAAGAACAGCACCGCCGCCCCGGCGGCCACCGCCTCGGTCCAGGGGAAGTCGACCTCGGCCTCGGCGCAGAGGGTCACGCCGAAGCGGGCCGCCCCGAGCTCGAACACCCCGGCCCCCTCCCCGGTCCGGTAGCCCTCCTCGCCCTCGCCGAGGTGGCGCTTGCGGTACACGCCGCCGAGCCGGCCGCCGTGGCCGTACACCTGGGTGATGTGGAAGGCCGCGCCGGCGCGCTCGGCGATGCCGAACACCGCGGCCACAGCGCTGCGGAAGGTCCCCTCCAGCAGCGCCCGCACCGGCGGGGCGTCGACGGCCAGGGCCCGCTCGGGATGACGGCGGGGGTCGACCGACCCGGTGAGGGAGAGCTCCGGGAACACGGCCACGTCGCAGCCCTGGGCCCGGGCCTGCTCGAGCACGGCCAGGTGCCGGGCCAGGTTGCCGTCGAGGTCGCCCTTGTGGACGTTGAGGGCGGCGAGCAGGATCCGCATGCCGGGACCGCCGCGGCGCTCAGCCGGGCCGGTCCGGGTGGGGGATGGTGCGCAGGACCTTGGCCGGGGAGCCGGCCACGATCGTGTAGGGCGCGACGTCGCCGAGGACCAGCGAGCCGCCGCCGACCACGGCGTTGGCGCCGATCCGGCACGGCCCCAGCACCAGGGCGTTGCTGGCCACCCAGGCGCCCTCCTCGATGACGATGTCGCGGCCGGTGCGCGGGATGGCGAACATCCGCTCCCGCCCGAACTTGGTGATGTCGTGGGTGCCGGTGAGGACCGACACGTTGTGGCCGAAGAAGGCGTTCTCCCCCACCGTGATGTCGCCCGAGCCCACGTTGAACAGGGCGTTGTTGACCACGGCCGAGGGGTGGATGTGCAGACGGGCCCGGTTCCCGTGGACCAGGTACTTGTACATCTCCACATGGGCCTCGGGACCGGCCTGCCTGGGGTCCTGCTCGGCCAGCACCTGGCGCAGCGGCTCCCGCAGCCAGCGGACGAGCAGCCGCGCCATCATGCGGTCAAGTGTCGACATCCGCGCCTCCTGTCCCTCGCCGTCCCGGCCGGCTCGCCCGAAGCCGGCCCAGCATCGCATCCCAGGTCACCGACCCGGAAGTCGAGCCGCCGCCGCCCGGGAGGGCCGGGGCCGTAACGGTCCCGTACCGTTGCCCGGGGTATCGTCGGCCCCGTCGTGCCGTGTGGCGACCCGAGCCCGAGATGGTGGCCTATGCAGCTGGGGAGCCGGACCCTGCTCGCCTGGCTGGTCTTTCTGGCGACCTTCGCGTGCCTGGTCGGCGGACTGGTGGTCACGCTGTTGGTGACCCGGCCGCTGACCACCGACGCGCTGGTGGACGGCGCCTTCGAGGGCACCATCTGGCTGCTGTTCGCCACCGTCGGGCTGGTCCTGACGCTGCGGCGGCCGGCCAACCCGATCGGCTGGCTGTACGCCGCCGCCGGGCTGGTCTGGACCCTCTACATCCCCTGGGACCCCTGGGTCGACCAGCTGCTGCGCAGCGGCCGCCCGCTGCCGCCGGCCGCCCGGCTGGCCGCCCTGGCCGGGGACTCGCTGTGGGCGCTCGGCATCACCCTGGCCATCACCCTGCCGCTGCTGCTGCTGCCGAGCGGCCGGCTGCGCTCGCCCCGCTGGCGGCTGGTCGCGGTCACCGCCATCGCCGGCACCGCCATCACGGTGGTCGGCTGGTCCCTGGCCCCGGACCCGATGACCCAGACGCTTCAGCCCGTGGCCAAGCCGTTCCCGCTGCACGGGACCGCGGGCGCGGTCGCCGACACCATCCACTGGATCGGCTGGGGGATGCTGTTCGCCTGCGTCCCGGTCGCGGCGGTCTGCCTGGTCCTGCGCTTCCGGACCTCGCGCGGGGTCGAGCGCCAGCAGCTGCGCTGGGTCGCGGCCGGGGCCGTCGTCGCCGCCGCCGCGCCGCTGATGCTCCTGCCCCTGGGGTTCACCGGGCTGGTGCCCGACGACGTCTTCGCCATCCCGCTGCTGCTCTCGGTCCCGCTGGCGATCGCGGTGGCGGTGCTGCGCTACCGGCTGTGGGACCTGGACCGCCTGGTCAGCCGGACGGTCACCTACGCCGCCGTGACCGCCCTGCTGGTCGTCCCCTACCTGCTCATCCTCCCGGTCGCCACCCACCTGGCCGGCGGCTCGGGCAGCCTGGCCGTGGCCGCCGCCACCCTGGCCGCCGCCGCCCTGTTCCAGCCCCTGCGCCGCCGGGTCCAGGACCTGGTCGACCGCCGCTTCAACCGCCGCCGCTACGACGCCGCCCGCACCGTGGACGGCTTCGCCCTGCGCCTGCGCGACCAGGTCGACCTTGACGTGCTCCACGGCGAGCTGCTGGCCGTGGTCGACCAGACCATGCAACCCACCCAGGCCTCGCTCTGGCTCCGCCCCCCGGCCGTCGGCCCGCGGGCGCCCCGCTAGGCCCGCCACGGGAGCGCCATGGAGACGACCGAGGTCGACGGGCTCGGCATCGCCTACGAGCGTGCCGGCCACGGGCCGCCGCTCGTCCTGCTCCAGGGCTATGTGGGCGACGGCCCGACGACCTGGCGGCGCCAGCTGGACGGGCTCTGCGACGACTTCACGGTGGTCGCCTGGGACGCCCCAGGGGCCGGCCGGTCAGCGGACCCGCCGGAGTCGTTCGGCATGGCCGGCTACGCCGACTGCCTGGCCGGCTTCGTCGAGCGGCTCGGCCTGGGGCGGCCGCACGTGGCCGGGCTGTCGTTCGGCGGCGCCCTCGCCCTTGCCCTCCACCGCCGGCACCCCACCGTCCCCAGGACGCTGGTCCTGGCGTCCGCCTACGCCGGATGGGCCGGGTCCCTGGCCGCCGAGGTCACCGAGCAGCGCCTGCGTCAGGCGATGGTCCTGGCCGACCTGGCACCGGCCGAGTTCGTGGGCAGGCTCCTGCCGACGATGTTCTCGGAGGGCACGCCGCCGGAGTCGGTCGACGCCTTCGGGGCCAGCATGCTCGGGTTCCACCCGGCCGGCTTCCGGGCCATGGCCCGCGCCTCGGCCGAGAACCTGCGCGACGCCCTGCCCCGGGTCGACGTCCCGACCCTGCTGGTCTACGGCGACCAGGACGTGCGCGCCCCCCTGGCCGTGGCCGAGGACCTCAACACGGCGATCCCCGGCTCGACCCTGGTCGTCCTCCCGCGCGCCGGCCACGTCTGCAACATCGAGGCCCCGGAGGCGTTCAACCAGGCCGTCCTGAGCTTCCTCCAGCCGTCCGGCGGCCGGCGGCCAGGACGCTGACGGTGTTGGCGGTCACGATGGCCGCGATGGCCAGCCATTCCGGCCAGCCGAGACCCTGGTCGAGGACGACCAGGCCGACCAGGGCGGCCAGCACGGGGTTGACGCTCATGAAGACCCCGAACAGGCGGGCCGGCACCCGGCGCAGGGCGAGCATGTCGGCGAGGAACGGGACCGCCGAGGAGAGGACGCCGGCGGCGGCGGCCTCGCGGAGGGCGGTCGCGGTCGGGGGGTGATGGACGAAGGTGGCGATGCCGATCGGGACGTAGGCCAGCGCCGACAGCCCGGCGGCGGCCGCCGAGCCCTCGGCGCCGGGCAGGCGGCGGCCGATCACCCGGTTGAGCAGGATGTAGCAGGCCCAGCAGACGGCGGCCAGCAGGGCCAGGGCCATGCCCAGGTAGTCGGTGGCCGGCTGGGGGCGGGCCAGGACGACGACCGCCGCGCCGGCGGAGGCGGCGCAGACGAGGTCCAGCGCCCGGCGCGAGGCGGCCAGCGCCACGGTGAGGGGTCCGAGGAACTCCAGCGTCACCGCCAGGCCGAGCCCGATCCGGTCGATCGAGGTGTAGAGCGACAGGTTCATGGTGGCGAAGACCAGGGCCAGCGACAGCACCGGCCACCACTGCCGCCAGGTGAACCGCCGCACCTGGGGGCGGCCGATGGCCAGCAGCACGACCCCGGCCACCCACTGCCGCACGGCCACCACCCCGGCCGGCCCGATCACGGGGAAGGCCAGTGCCCCGGTGGCCGCGCCGACCTGATTGGACAGGCCGCTGCCGAGCATCAGGGCCACGCCGGCCAGGCGCCCCGAGCGCCCGCCGGCGGGCGCGGTCGCCGCCGCGGGCCGTCGCTGCAGGAGGGAGATCGCCATGGGCCCGAGTATGCGGCCGGCCCATGCATGCGCAAAATGCATGCAGGCGGTTACCTATACGCTAGGATCATGGATCTGGAGCTGCGGCATCTCCGCTGCCTGGTCGCGATCGTCGACACCGGCAGCTTCACCGACGCCGCCATCGAGCTGGGCCTCTCCCAGGCGGCCGTGTCGCGCACGCTGATGTCGCTGGAGGCGGTCCTGGGGGTGCGGCTGCTGCACCGCACCAGCAGGATCGTCACCCCGACCACGGCCGGGGTGCAGGTCCTGGCCCGGGCCAGGCAGCTGCTGGCCTCCGCCGACGACCTGGTGCGCGAGGCCACCACCGGCCACACCCGGCTGCGCATCGGCCACGCCTGGTCGGCCATGGGCCGCCACACCCCCGAGTTCCAGCGCCGCTGGGCCGCCCTGTACCCCGACATCGAGCTGCAGCTGATCCGCACCAACTCCAGCACCGGCGGGCTGGCCGAAGGCCTCTGCGACCTGGCCGTGGTCCGCACCCCGCCCGACGAGCGCCGCTTCGCCGGCGCCGTGGTCGGCCACGAACGCCGCTACTGCGCCTTGGCCGCCGACGACCCCTGGGCCAGGCGCCGCTCCATCAGGCTGGACGAGGTCCGCGACCGCACCGTCGTCATCGACCGCCGCACCGGGACCACCACCACCGACCTCTGGCCGTCCGGCACCGGTCCCACCCTGGAGGACACAAAGGACATCGACGACTGGCTGGCCGTGATCGCCACCGGCCGCGCCGTCGGCATCACCCCCGAGAGCACCATGACCCAGTACCGCCGCGAAGGCATCGCCTTCCGGCCCCTGCGCGACGCCGCCCCCGTCACCGTCCGCTTCATCTGGCGCCGCCACGATCCCCACCCGGCCACCCACGCCGCCGTCGCCCTCCTGACGGACCTGTACCGGCCGAGTTCTCGATGACTAGGCCGTCCGGGTGATTTCTCTTGTCGCGGATCGGCGCTAGTGTGCCGGGGTCACCCTGGGTCACGGCAAAGGAGCGTGCGATGGCCTCTCGACTCAATCCGTATGTCAGCTTCGACGGTAACGCCCGCCAGGCCATGGAGTTCTACAAGGGGGTCTTCGGCGGCGACCTGAACACGAACACCTTCGGTGAGTTCGGTCAGGCGGACTCGCCCGACGCCGACAAGGTCATGCACAGCCAGCTCGAGACCGACAGCGGCTTCACGCTCATGGCCTCCGACACCCCGGCCGGGATGCAGCGCAACCCCGGCGACACCATCACCATCAGCCTGAGCGGGGACGACGCCGACGCCCTGCGCGGCTACTGGGAGAAGCTGTCGGAGGGTGGCACCGTGACCATGCCCCTGGAGAAGCAGATGTGGGGCGACGAGTTCGGCATGTGCATGGACCGGTTCGGCGTCCCCTGGATGGTCAACATCACCCAGGCCCAGTCCTGACGCCGGTCACCTCGTCGTAGCCGGAACCCTGATCGCCGCAGGGACCGCGACCGCCTCGGGCGGCCGAGTCGTCGATCTCGGCAAGCGGGAGGGAGACGCCGTACTCCACACGATGACCGGGCTGCCGCCCGGCGTGCTTGGCTTCGAGGTCAACGGTGAGCTGCACGCCGACGACTACCGGAACGTGCTCGTTCCGGCGGTCGAGGCGGCGATCCGGGCAGGCGAGCGGATCCGCATCGTTCTGGTGTTCGAGCGCTTCGACGGGCTGTCCGGCGGCGCGTTGTGGCAGGACCTCAAGATGGGTGTCGAGCACCTCACCCACTGGGACCGTATCGCGCTCGTCACCGACATCGACTGGATGATCCAGCTCACGGCGCTGTTCGGCTGGATGACGCCGGGCGAGCTCGAGCACTTCCCGCTCGCCGAGCGTGAGGCGGCGATCGCCTGGGTTGCCGCCGCGGACTGACCGAGGCACCCGCCGCCGGCATGGCCGGGCTCGGCGCGATCACTCGGGTCGAGTGTCGAGCTGATCAGGCTGCTGCGGACTCCGGTGGTCGACCGGCAACCCGCACCGGGGCGTCGGTCGCCACCACGGCCGGGGCGGTTGCCTTGTCTCCGGCAACTGCGACGTGGTACTCAGCTTGCTTCGGTGGGTCGGCGACCTCTTTGGCCACCGCCACCGGTGCAGGCCTACGACCCCGGGGTGCTCCCCTGACCCGGGGTCGTAGCGCGTTCGGGTCCCCGCGCCACGGATCCCCCCGGGTGCGACACCTATGCAGCGGCGGCGATCGACAGGGCGGCCGCGACCATGATGAGACCGAAGCCGCCGAAGATCGCCCACAGCCCCGTGGACTCCCACCTGTCGCCCACCTTCCTGGCCCTGGCCAGGGCGGTCAGGACGAACCCGGCAAGCACGCCGGCCAGCCCCAGGAGGGTCAAGAACCCGATCACCGGCCGGTCTCCTCACTGGCTGTGACGACGCCCATGGTGACCCCCTAGTTGTGCCCTGGGGTGGTCCTGATGCGCAACGGAGCAGGTCGCAGACCTGCTCCTCCCAGCATCGGACCGGCTTTGCTTCTGTGCCGGGTTCATCCCAATGGCCGGAGATCTTCTTCGCTAGGTGAAGTGCGAGGTTTTGCGGCATCGGTTATGGTGGCTGCCACCGGGACTCGGTCCAACGAAGGTCGGGAGGATCCGCATGCGTCGCAGGACCACGCTCATCGCACTCGCCGTCGCCCTGGTCGCGGCGGCGCTGGCTGGGGCCGCGCCAGCCCTGGCCATCACGGGCGGCGGCCCAGACACGGTCCATAAGAACGTCGGGCTGGTCCGCTTCACCACCACAGCGGGAAGGTTCCGCTGCTCCGGCACCCTGATCTCCCCGACCGTGGTGCTGACCGCCGGTCACTGCACCGAGGGCCCGGCGACCAATGTCTATGTGTCGTTCGACGACGCCCTCCAACCCGACCCGCTGGCGCCGGGGATCAGCCCCGCCGAACGGGCCGCCCGCGCAGCCCACTACATCACCGGCACCGCCCATCCCGACCCAGGCTGGGACGGCAAGCTCAGCATCGCCAAGCAGCACGACCAGGGCGTGGTCGTCCTCGACGCCCCGGCGACGACCAAGTGGCCCATCTCCCCAGCCCCACTGCCCCCGGTCGGCTACCTGGACCGCAACCAGGGCCAGCTCAAGAACGAGACCTTCACCCTCGTCGGCTACGGCGTCGACATCGGCGACAAGAAGGCCCAGATCGTGGTCCAGGAGCGCCGCTTCACCACCTCCTACCTCAAGAACGTCCAGAGCGAGGTCGTGGTCTTCCAGATCAACGACAACGACGCCAAGGCGGGCGGCGGGTCGTGCTTCGGCGACTCGGGGGGCGCGGTGTTCCTCAACGGGTTCGTGCTCGGCGACGCCTCCTATGTGAACTCGCTGAGCTGCAACGCCACCGGCAGCTACCAGCGGGACGACACGCCCTACTCCCGAGCGTTCCTCAACCGGTTCCTGAACCCCTAGCCACGCCACCGGTGTGGCTAGGGGTTGAGCCCACCAGCGGTGCACAGGCGCAGGATGGGCGGATCCGACGTCAGGAATGGTCTTCCGCCGGCGACGCTGCCCTCAGCGCTGGACCCGGTAGTGCATGTGGGTGACACCAGACTCCCCCTCGAGGATCCGGGTGCGCTCCAGCTCGATGTGCTCGGGACTGAGGTTGTCGAAGAGACGGCGCCCTTGGCCAAGGAGCACCGGGATGAGGTGGAGCTCGAGCTCGTCGAGGACGCCGGCAGCGAGTGCCAGCTGCGCGGTTCCGGCGCCGTGGACCAGCACGTTCTTGTCGCCCGCAGCCTGCTTGGCCCGGGTCATCGCGGTCGTGACGTCGGACACGTAGGTAACCAGCGGCCACTGCCGCGCACCGCTGTCGGGCTCATGGCGGGTGAGGACGAAGATCGGCACGCCGTCGTGGTGGTCGCCGCCCCAGCCGCCCGCCGGCTCGAAGGTCCCCCGGCCGATGACGACCGCTCCGGTGGCCATCAGCTCGTCGAAGACCTGGCCGTTGACGCCCGCCAGACGGCCGGAGACTCCCTTGTGGTCGGCGTCGACATCCGTCAAGAACCAGTCGTGGAGGCGGTGCCCGCCGTCGCCGAGCGGGTTGTCAGGTCGTTCGTCTGGCCCGGCGATGAACCCGTCGAGGGACATGGACATGGAGAGAACGGTTGCGGACACGGTGTGTCTCCTTCCCTGGCCTGTGGTCGGGCGCAAGGACCTGGTACAGGACGGCCGCCGGCCTCAAGCCCTCGACGCACGGCAACGGGGCCTGGTCACCGACCAGGCCCCGTTGGTGGAGGTGGGAGATCGAACTCCCCTTGTCTCGTGATTCGCGCCGACCGGCGGCACGCTGCACTGATGCCCGTATCCGGCTCCTGACCAGCGGGAATCGTCTGTCTCAGCATCACCTATGGCGACCCTCGGTGAGTCACGGCATCACGGTGGTTTGTGGCCCCGATGTTGGCCCCGCCGTGGCCCCGGGGTCCGCCCTCGTGTTGCTGTCCGCATGCAGCGGGGCCGCACCCGATACTAGCGGGCCGGCCCTATGGGACACGAGGAGCTGCCCCTCATGCCCGAGGAGAACGTCACCCGTCGCCGGCATGTGCTGCTGGTCGACGTCACCCAGGCGGCCAGCGAAGTCAGCCGCCTTCGCTGGGCGGTCCTACTCGAGGAGGTCATCCGGTGACGCCTGACGGCTCATGAGCGCTTCTTCTGCTGCTACGCGCGCATGGCCAGCTACGCGAGCGCCCTCGGTCGCCTCCACCGGCCGGGGGCGTCCGCGTGCTTCAGGTGCGGCGGCGTGGTCGTTGCGGTGCTTCGGTGGGTCGGTGGTTGGTTCGGGGTTCACCGTCCACCCAACCGGGCTGGCTGTCGGCCTTGGGAGCGAACAGGCCCCACGCAGTTCGGTCGGGCGATGACCCCTGGGGGCGAGGAGAAGACGCCCCCGGGTCCTGGCCCGGGTACCTCTACTGGGTCAGGGGTGAATGCTCGGTTCGCTGCGCCGGCCAGGTCGACGGCCCGATGCTCACGATGGCGGCGTAACGGCGGCGGCGGTGCTTGCGTTCCTTTGTCTGTCGATGGTGAGGCGCTCCTGGTCCACAACCGGACGCGACCGCGCCCTTACATCGCCCATAGGGCAGACCATCGACCCGAGGGGCCGCGCTCCACCAAAGGCATGGCCCAGGCTACGACCCCGGGGCAGGGGACGCCCCGGGGTTGTGGCCCGGTCAGCTCTACCTGGCCGCAGGCGATACAGGCGAGCTGGTCGGACTCGGCGAAGGTCTCGGTGAACACGCCCAGGCTGGGGGCGGTGTCGCGGCCCACGGCGACCTGGTTCATGGCGCCGAGGGTCACGCCGCTGGTAGGCCATCGAGGTGAACCCGGTGATCGTGTTGGCCGCGACCGGTGCCGGTGAGCATGGCCGCGTCGATTCGGAGGTCAGCTCGGCGCCCGCCCGGCAGTGCCGATGCCGGAGGGCATGGGGCAGCAGCCTTTCGGTGCGAAGGATGCTGCCCGGGCCTGCCGGGCGTAGCGCTACGGCATCAAGCCATGTCCTCTGTCCAAGACGCTCGGGCGCAGTCTTGTGGGGAACCTGTCGTTTAGGCCTTCGGGCCGTTCACCGAGGCCCCGAGTGCTGTGGTCGCGAAGGACACCCCAAGTATAGAGATTGCTGATCATGGAACGCCAAACCATCGGAACAGGTAATCCAACTCGATCCGGTCACACAGCGACGGCCGCCGAAGGGTGGCCCCAGAGTGGCCCCACCGTCGTCCGGCCAAGCAGAAGGCCAGGTCAATGACCTGGCCTTGTGGTGGAGGTGGGGAGACTCGAACTCCACTGTGGCTATCTGCCCCGCCCGAGGTCAGGGGGCTGTAGGTGGGACGCGGTTCGACGGCGATCACTCCCCCGGTGGCCGATGTTCCTGGCTGGGCCGCGAGGACCGAGCCGGGCCACCAGTGGGCGCGAGCACGCCGACCAGCCCGCCCGCGATGGTGGCAAGGATCGTGGTGAACGAGTCCGGCACCGGGGTCCCGTTGTAGATGAACGTCGTCCAGGCGATGCCACCGATGACGAAGTACAGGCCAAGGGCCGCCACGATCGCGACATACAGCCAATCGGGAAGACCGCTCGGGCGACGTTGCAGCTGCATCTGCATCACCTCTATGTCTCTGGGCTCCTCTCGTCAGTGTGCTCCGACTTGCGCAGCTTGCGATAGTTCGATAGCCACGTCGGCAACATTGACCCCTCGCTCCCAAAGCCAGATCGCCGCGACCGTCACCTGCAGAGTTGTGAAGTCGCGCAGGTCGATGCTGGTTCGGCGTTGTCCGTGGTGTCCGCTCAGGACCGGCCAGGACCGCTGTGAATGGCACGCTAGTGGCACGGCCGCCGAGGATGCCCCCGTATTGGGTTGCGCCGTTGGTTCTACCTTGATCCTAGGGTGAGGCCCGTCCTCGGTGACTACCGGCTCGTGGGCAAGAGCCCGGAGGGCTCGTGCCAGTCCAGTCGGGGGGACTCGAAGCGTGATTACGCATGCACAATCCAACTGGGTGGCTTATCGGCTCCGGCCGGCTTGGGGCCCGAAGACCCAAAACGCGTAGAACGCCATGCCCAGTCCCCACCCAAGGATCACCCAAATCGGCCAGAACGCTCCGCGGCCGCTGAATGCCCAGATGCCAATCAGAAACAGGTTGATGACCACGTAGGCGAAGAGGACCCGGTAGAACGTTTGCCTGGCCTCCCCGGGCGTTCGTTCCTGTACCGGCGCTGTGGGCGGCGCCAGAAGCGGCGGCAGTCTGGGCAGGTTGGCCATGGTCGCATCGAGGTCGCCGAAGGTCGTGGCCGCGTTGACCCGCTCGATGCGTTCGCCAAGTTCTTCCGCGGTCAGCCGACCGGCCTCGTGGTGGCGTCGAAGTAGCTCGATAGTCTGCGCTCGTTCGGCGTCGGAGGCACGGAGGTCGGGCTGGCGGCTCGGAACGTTGGGGTCGTAGTCCATGCCCATTGAGGCCCTCCTACCTCATGATGGGTGGCTCCGCGGAACCGTACCATTGCCGTTGCTTCCCGGCGCATGCCGACTGGCGAGCAGGTGTCACCAGCCAGGTCGCCGGCTTGACGCCTGACGGCATCTTGGATCGGGGACGACGTGCCGGAACCCCTGAAGCCCTCGACCTAAGCCCAGGGTGTGCGCGTGGTGCTGTGCTCTCACCGGCCAACTATGGATTGCCTTCCAGGCGACTTCCTCCGTGCGAGAGAGAACCGGGGTGGTCCCAGGACCTGTGGTGCTGAGCGGAGAGAGCTGCTGAGCTGGGGTATTGACCGACCGCTCGTGACCGCTGTTGTCCTGACGCTCGGAGGGGATATGGCCCCGATGTGGCCCCCAGTGACCCCATCCGGTGCGGTGATAGGACTGGGTCGGGAAGGGGTACCTGTTCTGTCATGGCGGACCGTGACATCGACAGCTCCGATGTGCTCCAGCGAGCCGAGCAGGCGCAGGCGCAGAGCAAGGCGCTGCAGGAGCAGCTCGCCCGGACGGCGGAGGCAGTGGCCGAGACCGAGCAGGACGTCGCGCGCGTGCACCGGAAGCTCGCTGATGAGGGTGGCTCACTGGCTGCCGAGGCCAGGGAGCATGCCGACCGGGCTGAGGATATCGCGGCGAAGGAGCGAGCCGAGGCCGCGCGCCTCCGTCGGGCTGAACCCGGCTGAGGATCGCCCTGGCATGGGATTGTCGGTGGCCGTCCTCCGGTGATGGAAGGCTTGGGTGGGGTAGCTGGCCTGATCCGGAGGGCGGAGGCTGGCCTGGACCCCTGTCGGTTCTACTTTCCGGATTGCCTGATGGGTGTGGTTCCACCTGGGTAGTCGTTGGCGGGCCGGAGGGCGGCCTCCGGCCGCCCGCAGGGCCGGCCTTGAGGATGTAGAGAAAAGTCTCCCAGCGCCCTCAACAGCACGGACACGACGGTGCGGAACGCTGGCATGCTTCGCGTCCCGCACCGTCGCATCGCTCTGTCGACCTGGCGATTGGCGGGAGCTCCTCGTCATCCTGGTCGTCGCCGCCGCCATGGAGCAAGGAGGTCGGGCGGTCCAGGGCCTCCCCCGAGGTTCGGCTAGGGAGCGATGTTCTGGTTGACGTGGAAGAGGTTGTCCGGGTCATAGGTCCGCTTGACGTCCACCAGGCGCTGGTAGTTGCCACCGTAGTTCGCCTGGACCCGGCTCTGGTCATCCCCGGACATGAAGTTGACGTAGCCGCCCGCCTCCGAGAACGGCGCGGTGGCGTGGTAGTAGTCACGAACCCACTGGATGTTGGCCTCGTTGTCCGCCGGGTCCGGCCACATCCCGGCGATCACGGTCGCGAAGTTGGCGTCCCGGTACGCGAATGCGGTGGCCTCGGAGCTCACCCGATGGCAGGCGCCGTTGATCGGGTAGATGTGCACCGTGGAGTTGACCACCGGCACCTTGGGCCCGTGCTCGAGATGGGCGGCGATGGCCTCGTCGGTGAGCTCGGTCACGAAGTTGGCCTTCCAGTAGTGCTGCAGGGCTCCCGGCGGGTAGAGGGCGTCGAAGGCGCTGTTGAGCGCGGGATACGGCATGGGCCCGACGTGCTCGGCGACCACCGGGGCGACGTCGTGGAGCGGCTTGAGGGCGCGTTCTCCCCGGTCGATCGGACCCGCCCAGCAGGCCACGAAGGCCAGGAGGGTCTCGCCGTGCCGCTCCTCGGGGATGAACGGGAGCGGCGGCGCGATCTGCCAGGCCGGGAAGCCGCCGAACTGCTCCGGGGCGTCGGCGATGAACTCGCGGTAGAAGCGCAGCACGGTGTCGGCGTCGTCGAGCTCGAAGAACATCGGGCCGCCGTAGACGTCGCTCACGGGATGGAGCTGGAACTCCAGCGACGTCGCCACGCCGAAGTTGCCGCTCCCACCCCGGATCGCCCAGAACAGGTCCGGGTTCTCGTGCTCGCTGGCCACCAGGGACCGGCCGTCGGCGGTCACCATCTCGGCCGAGACCAGGTTGTCGCAGGACAGGCCCACCCCACGCGCCAGGTACCCGATCCCGCCGCCGAGCGTGAGCCCGGCCACGCCCGTGGTCGAGACGACGCCGCCGGTGGTCGCCAGGCCAAACTCGTGGGTCGCCGAGTTGAAGTCGGCCCAGGTCGCCCCGCCCTCGGCGCGCGCCCGCCGGTTGGCGGGATCGACCCGGACGCCGCGCATGCCCGACAGGTCGATGACGACGCCGTCGTCGACGGTGCCGAACCCCGGAACGCTGTGGGCCCCACCGCGGACGGCCAGGTCGAGACCGTTCTCGCGGGCGTGGTTGACGGCCGCAACGACGTCGCCGGCGTTCACCGCCCGGACGACGACTCCCGGGTGCCGGTCGATCATCGCGTTGAAGACCTTGCGTGCCTCCTCATACCCCGCGTCGCCGGGGGTGAGCACCTCGCCGCGGACCTGCTCGCGCAGTTGCTCGACGGTCGGATTTCCCATGCGCCCCTCCTTGGGCTGGCGGTAGCCCCTCTCCCCAGGGGTTGCCGCGGTGGGTCGATCCTGAAGCCAGCCGCCGCGCCGCGCAATCGGCCATCCGCCGTGTTTCAGACCTGGTGGATGCCTTAGTCAGACCTGGTGGATGCCTTAGATGGACCCACGGCGCGCGGCTCCTCCCTAGATGATTGATTCCAAGGAGTCGGGGCCTTGATGGCTCCCAGTGGCCCCAAATGCGAAGGTTGAGGAGGGCGTCCAGGTCGGCGCCCACCGGGCCTCCACCCCTCGCCGCCGCTCTTGGTGATCCTGGCCGGCGTGGCCGTCGCTCACCACAGGCTC
>Ga0209382_10001132_pt1 | contig 42780 bp, 39 predicted proteins | sample SoiMetdeltSBSDD5_FD_187599 | JGI IMG/M metagenome (GOLD analysis project Ga0209382, IMG submission 187599) | Bulk soil microbial communities from a Populus tree surrounding site in Tennessee, USA - Soil MetaG P. deltoides SBSDD5 (SPAdes) (version 2) | ecosystem: Environmental > Terrestrial >... | reverse complement strand
AACTTGAAGATGTCCTGCGCGCGCTCGAAGGCGGCCGCGCCGTTCGCGAATCGCTCGACGAGGAACGCGCCGACGAGCGCCTCGATGGTATTCCCCGCGGCGATCCCCAGCGACGAGATGATCGAGCCGGCGGTGCTGATGTTCACCAGGAACGCGCCGGCGAGGATCGCCGGCCACACCCGACGGCCGAGCAGCAGGATGGCCGCGAGCGCGATGCCGGCGGGCGGCCACACGGCCGTTGCGTTCGTGTGCACGATCGCGAACGCGAGGCCCAGCTTGCCGGCAACGAAATAGAGGACGCCGACGCCGAGCGCGGCCGCCCACATGACCGCGCGTGCTTGCATGCTGTGTTCGGGTCTACGCCCCTGGACCACGCTCCATCGAGTGGGGCTGCCAGCGCTGCAATCCGCTCTTATCCAGTACGGCCGGGTTCACGCAGCTCATCGGCCAGCGGCCGCTCAGCACGAGGGCGATCTCCTGACCCACGCGCCGCAGCCGGACGGCGTCGAAGCGGGCGGACGCCGAGGCCACGTGCGGCGTCAGGATCACGTTGTCCATCTTCAGCAGCGGGTTCGAGGGCACCGCCGGCTCCTCTTCGAGCACGTCGAGGCCGGCGCCCGCGATCCAGCCCTCCTGCAGCGCCTTGATGAGCGCGGGCTCGTCGACGGTGGGACCGCGCCCCGTGTTGACGAAGAGCGCCGTCCGCTTCATCGCTCGGAAATGTTCTTCGCGCAGCATGTGGTACGCGCTCGGTGTCGACGGCGCATGCATGGAGATGATGTCGGCCTGGGCGAGCAGCTCCGGCAGGCTGACCGGCTCGACGCCGTACCGGCTCATTGCCAGCTCCTCGATGAACGGGTCGTAGGCGATCACGCGCAGCCCGAACGGCTTGGCGCGCACGGCGACGCCGCGCGCGACGTGACCGAAGGCGATCAGGCCCAGCGTCTGGCCCATGAGCCGGGGGAACTGGTAGAGCAGCGGTCGCCCCTCGCGCCAGCGGCCCTCGCGCACCATCCGGTCCATCGTGGTGAGCCGACGAAACGCGGCGAGGATCAGCGTCATCGCGTGGTCGGCGACTTCCTCGATGAACGTGTCGGGGCAGTTGGTCACGGGAATCCCGCGCGCGGTGGCGGCGGCGACGTCCACGGAGTCCACGCCGACGGAGCCGAGCGAGATCACGCGACAGCGTTCGAGGCCGTCGACGATCTTCTTGGTGATCTTGCGCCCCTTGGCGTAGAGCGCGTCCGCGTCGCGCGCGGCGGCCACGAAGTCCTCGTCGCTCTTGGCCTCGATGTCGACGATCTCGGCGCCGATCGGGCGCAGCGCCTCCAGTTCGAGCGCGTAGTCCGTCTTGGCGCCGTACGTCGGTCCGGCCGGCGTCACCACCTTGAATTTCGCCACGGCGGCCTCCCTGCGGTGAATTCGAAAACCGTGCCCGGCATTATACTCGCCGACATGGATACCACCCGGGTGCTGGACCTGCTCGACGCCGGCGACTGGAAGGCCGCTCACGAGATCGTTCAGAAGGAGTCGTCGACGATGGCCGCGTGGCTGCACGGCATCGTGCACATCCTGGAGGGCGACCTCGACAACGCGCGCGGCTGGTATCGCCGAGCCGAGCGCGAGTTCCCCGGCGGCGGCGCCGCCAAGGCGGAGATCGCCGCCGCGCGCAAGAGCGTCGGCTGACTTCGCGCTCTGGCGACGCGGCTACTTGTAGTCCAGTCCGGCCGCGGCGAATTTCGGCCTGAACTCCGGACGCGCGAGATATGCCAACAGCGCGCGACCGGCGTCCGGCGTCGGGGCGCCGGTGAGCAGTGACGACGTGTAGACCGTGACCTTGTTGATCTCGGCCGGCATCGGTCCGACGAGCGTCACGCCCTTGACGGGCAGGATCTCGCTGATCTGGTGCAGGCAGAGATCCGCCTTGCCGCTCGCCACCGCCTCGGCGGCATAGCCGCCCTTCCACAGCACCACCTTGTCCTTGATGGCGTCCGCGAGCCCGAGCTGCTGGAGCACCGCCGCCACGTGCATGCCGCTGGTGGCGCCGGTCGCGGGATCGAGATAGACGATCGACTTCGCCTCGAGCACCGCGCGCTTGAAGGCGGCGACCGTCGAGATGTCGGGCTTCGGGGCGCCCTCGCGCACGGCCACACCCACCGCGGTGCGCGCGAGATCTCGGCGACTGTCGGTCACCACGTGATTGGACTTCGCGAGCGCGTCCATCACGGCATCCGGCGCGACGAGGACGTCGGCCTTCTCGCCGCCCTCGACGCGCTTGCGCAGGCCGCCGCCGGTGTCGGCGGTGATGACGACGGTGTGTCCGGTCTCCTTCTGAAAGCCTTCGCTCAGCTCGGTGACCATCGCCTTCATGGCGCCCGCGCTGAGCACGCGGACCTCCGCGGCCGCCGCGGGAGAAGCGAGGGCGAGCACCGCGATCAGCGCGACCCCGATCGCCGGCGCCGTCATACGGTGTACATCGAGAAGTCGACGGCCTTCTCGGTGATGAACTCGAGCAGCGCCGGCGTGCCCTCGCGCGTCTTGGCGATCGCGCGCCGGATGGCTGGCACGATGTCATCGGGCTGCGTGACGCGCTCGCCCCAGCCGCCCAATGCCTTCGCGAAGTCGGCGTAGTTGCCGCTGATGTCCGTCGAGCGGTACTTCTCGGTCGCCGTCGCCATCACCTTCAGCTCGATCGCCATCGAGAAGTTGTTGAGCAGGACCGACAGAATGGGGATGCGCTCACGCACGGCCGTCTCGAAGTCCATGCCGGTGAAGCCGATGGCCGCGTCGCCCCAGAGGTTGATGCACAGCTTCTCGGGCTGCGCGAGCTTGGCGCCCATCGCGAGGCCCAGGCCGTAGCCGAGCTGCGTGGTCTTGCCCCAGCCGATGTACGTCAGCGGCGCGATCGGCTCCCAGAAGGGCGAGATCTGATCACGCGGGCTGCCCGCGTCGTGGGTGATGATCGTGTTCGGCACGTCGACGGTGTGCAGCAGATCGTAGATCACGCGGTACGGCGATAGCGGCGTCGTCTTCGCGGTCAGCCGCGGCATCCACTGCGCCATCCATTCGGTCTTGAGCCGGCTGATCTCGGCTGTCACGGCCGCCGTGCGGCCACGCGGCTTGCCTTTCAATCGATCGCGGATCTCACCGAGCAACGCGTCGAGCGTCAGCCCGGCATCGCCGACGAGCGCCATCTCCGCCCGCACGTCTTTGTTGATGTCCAGCGGATCGAGCGTCGCGTGCACGATCTTCTTGCCCTTGGGCATGGGCACGCCGTAGTTCGTCGACGCGAAGGAGCAGCCGATGCCGAAGATCAGATCCGCGTTCGTCAGGAAATGGTGCAGCTGCTTGCTGATGGAGCGGCCGCCCGAGCCGAGCGACAGGCCGTGGGTCTCGGGGAACGCGCTCTTGCCCTGCAGGCTCGTCGTGACGGGGGCTTCGAGCAACTCGGCGAGCTCGCGCAGCTGCGTCCACGCTTTCGCGTAGTGCACGCCCTGGCCGGCGTAGATCACCGGGCGCTCGGCGGCGACGAGCGCGGCCGCCACCTCGGTCACGCTCTTCGGATCGGGTGCGACGCGCAGTCGCGGCGCCGGCGTGTACGTCCATCCGTCGGGCACCTCCTCGCGCATGACGTCCACGGGAATCTCGACCAGCACTGGCCGCGGGCGCCCGTTCTTCACCTGCGTGAATGCACGGCGCATCGCATCGGGGACCGCGTCCGGCATCACGACCTGCTCGGCCCACTTCACCACGTGCTGGTAGTTCAGGAACGAGGAGAAGTTCGGGGTGATGTTGAGAAGCTTGCGCGGATACCCGCCGGGCAGCACCACGATCGGCACGGAGTCGCCGAAGGCCTGCGCGACGCCGCCAAACGAGTTCTCCGTGCCTGGACCGTGCTGCATGGCGAAGACGCCGATGCGATCGCCGGACGTCACTCGGCTGAGCGCATCCGCCATGTGCAGGCCCACGCGCTCTTGCCGCACGATGATCGTGCGAATGTCAGCCTCGGCCGCGGCTTCGATGATCTGGTTGACGGGGTAGCCGATCAGGAACTTGACACCTTCGCGCTTGAGAATGTCCGCCACCACGGCCGCTGCCTTCATGCGATGCCTCCTGTTGCCCACTTCCGCGTGGGCGTGGGGCATAGTATGCACCATCACAAGGAGGGGCCCATGAGCCGCGGATTCGCCGTCGCCGCCAACGTGAAGACCGACGTCATCGCCGCCGCCGCCCGCGAGGCGGAAGGCGCGGGCTACACCTCATTCTGGGTGAATCATCCGGGTCCATTCGACGGGCTCGCCTCGGTCGGAGTTGCGGCGCGAGACTCGCGGCGCATCGGGCTCGGCATCGGCGTCATTCCGCTGCACACGCGCGGCCCGCAATCGATCGTCGACGGCGTGCGCGCGCACGCCCTGCCGCTCGACCGGCTGTGGCTCGGCGTCGGCAGTCCGAATCCGAAATCGCTCGACCGGGTCCGCGAGGGCGTCGCGGCGCTCCGCAAGGACGTCCGAACCAGGATCGTCGTGGCCGCGCTCGGCCCGAAGATGTGTCGGTTGGCGGGCGAGGTCGGCGATGGGGTGCTGTTTAACTGGCTCACGCCCGAACATGCGAAGGCGTCGGCCGCGCTCGTTCGCGAGGGCGCGCAGGCGGCGAAGCGCTCCGTCCCGCGCCTGTTCGCGTACGTGCGGCTGGCCATGGGCCCCGGCGCGGCCGAGCGCGTGGCCAAAGAAGGCGCACGCTACGACTCCGTGCCGGCCTATCACGCGAACTTCGAGCGCATGGGCGTGAAGCCCGAGGCCACGGCCGTCGTCGCCGACGCGCCGGCCGAGGTCGCGCGCGCGTTGGCGCGCTGGGACGGCGTGCTGGACGAGATCGTGCTGCGCGCGCTGCCGGCAGACGAGGGCGTCGAGTCGACGCTCGCGCTGATACGAGCCGCCAGGCCCTGAGCTCGCACGCGACGCGATGACCGAGGAGATGACCCGCTACTACGCGCGGCGGGCAGGCGAGTACGAGCGCGTCTACACACTGCCGGCGTGGCAGCCGGGCATCGCGGAGGTGCGCCGTCGCATGGCCGCGCTCTTCGCCCGACGTCGCGTCTTCGAAATCGCGTGCGGGACCGGCTACTGGACCGAGCGGCTCGCGTCCGTCGCGACCTCCGTTCACGCCACCGACCTCAATGAAGAGACGCTGGCGCTCGCGCGCGCCCGGCCGTACCCACGCGGCAACGTGACGTTCGCGGTGCGCGACGCCTACACGCCCGCCGACGAGCCGGCGCGCTGGGACGCGGGATTCGCCGGGCTCTGGCTCTCGCACGTCGACGTCACGCGCATGGACGCGTTCCTCGACGCCTTTCATTCGTATCTCCTGCGCGGGGCGGTCGTCCTCGCGTTCGACGAGCGCGACGATCCCGCTCGCACCGCGCGGGTCACGCGCGTCGACGAGGCGACGGGCAACCGCTACGAAGGCCGCCGTCTCGACAACGGCGAGCGCTATGAGATCGTGAAGAACTTCATCGACGAGCCCCGGCTGCGCAATGCGCTCGGCCTGCGCGCGCGCAGTCTCGTCTACGACGACCTGGGCCGGTTCTGGATGGCCACCTGGGAGGTTACGTGACGGAGCGACCGATCGTCCGGTATCCCGACGCGACGATGCAGATCCTCGATCAGGGCTTCGCGAGGTTCCGCATCAACAACGCGGCGGTGGAGCGCCTGGCCACGGGATTCCGCTGGGCGGAGGGCCCCGTGTGGTTCGGCGACGGCCGCTGCCTCTTGTGGAGCGACATCCCGAACAATCGCCTCATGCGCTGGGACGAAGAGACGGGCGCCGTCTCTGTCTTCCGTCGACCGTCCAACAACGCCAACGGCAACACGCGCGACCGTCAGGGCCGGCTCGTGACCTGCGAGCACGACGCGCGCCGCGTGACGCGCACGGAGTACGACGGCGCGATCACCGTGATCCTCGACCGGTTCGAGAACAAGCGGCTGAACTCGCCCAACGACGTCGTCGTGAAGTCCGACGATTCCATCTGGTTCACCGATCCGCCGTTCGGCATCCTGAGCAACTACGAGGGCCACAAGGCCACGCCCGAGCTGCCCACCAACGTCTATCGCGTCGACCGCGCCGGCCGCGCCAGCGTCGTCACCGGCGACGTGCCGCGGCCCAACGGCCTCGCGTTCTCGCCGGACGAGTCGCGCCTCTACGTGGTCGCCAGCGGCGACAGCCCGCGCACGATCCGCGTCTTCGATGTCGTCGCCAACGGCACGGCGCTCGCCAACGGTCGCGTCTTCGTGAATTGCGGGCCGGGGATTCCCGACGGCTTTCGCTGCGACACCGACGGCAATCTCTGGTGCGGGTGGGGCGGCGGCGAGGGCCACGACGGCGTCGTCGTCTTCACACCCGAGGGGAAGATGGTGTTCCGAATCCTGTTGCCGGAGCGCTGCGCCAATCTCTGCTTCGGCGGGCCGAGTCGCAACCGGCTGTTCATGGCGGCGAGCCAGTCGCTCTACGCGGTCTACGTCGACGCGCAGGGCGCCGCCTTGAGCTGATGCGGCGCCGGGCGCGGCCGGCGCCGACCGACGTTCAGCGGCTCGTCACCACGACTTCCGTTCGGCGGTTTTGCGCTCGGCCCTCTTCGGTGTCGTTCGGCACAAGGGGCCGCTCCGATCCGAACCCGGTCGTCTGGATCCGGTCGGGCGCGACGCCCGTCTCGACGAGCCGCTCCTTGATGGCGTGGGCACGATCGAACGAGAGATCCTTGTTCGTGACCGGATCGCCGCTGGAGTCGGTGAAGCCCTCGAGGCTCACCCGCACGCCGGGATAGGCCTTCATCGTCCGGGCCAGCCCGTCGACGCTCGGCATGGCCCATCGGCTCAGGAGCGCCGAGCCGGGCTCGAACGCCACGTCGTCGAAGACGAAGCGCCGGGGCACGCTCGCGTCGCTCGGGCTCGCGAGGTATGCGTTGAGCTTCACGAGAAATGAGCCCGCCTTGACATCGAGCCTCTCGCCGGTCGGCAAGGTGAGCGCCTGCCGCGGCAGCGCGGCCGGCGCCGGCTTGCCGACGTCGTTCGCCGACGGCGGGTGCATCACGAACACGATCGCGAGCCCCACGAGCGCCGCCAGCACCGGCAACAGCCACGCGCCGAGCCGTCCTTGGCCCACCTCGGCGAAGTCCAGCCCGTCGCGGTAACGACGCTCCTCCTCGGAGACGGTGGCCGACACGGTCGGCGCTTGCAGCCCGAGCACGCGGGCCAACGCCGGCGGCGTGACGCTGGCGATCGACGCGCGCTGACCAGCCAGGTAATTCATCATGGCGGACCAATCGAGCTCGTGCGTGGCCACTTCACGTCCGAGGACGCCCATGACCACCGGCGCGGCGACGCACATAAGATTTCGGGCCGCCGGACCGGAGAGGTTGGCGGATCGCGCGATCGTGTCCGTCACGTCCTGCTGCTTGTTGCCGAAGAGGCTGGCGAGCAGCTGCCGGCCCGACGTCATCAGCCTCTCCGTCGCCCTGCCGCCCGTCAGCATGCCGAGCAGCTTGTCCAGCGTGCCGCCGCCGTAGCCACCGTCGCTGATCAGCGAGCGCACCCAGTGCGCGCCCGCGGGCGTCGAGGCGGTCGTGACGATACTTGCGAGCAGCGTCGGAATGGCCGTGGCGAAGCCTGCGCCCGTCGTGGAGGGAGTGGCACCGATGAGGCCGCTGACCGTTCGCACGACGTCGGGACTCACCGCGTTACGAGCCTGATCGAGTAGGGAGGCCATCATCAACTCCTTGGCTCATCGTGCTGCCGCGGGGAGGAGTGCGTGTGATGGGAGGATGCGGCGTTGCGGCGGACCGGTCCATAGGACTTAGGTCCCAAGTACACCAGCACCCAAAAGGGGCTGAGCGTGGGGCGCGCCGCGGTGGCGGACGCGCCCCAGACTCGCGAGCTACTTCTTCGCCAGCTTCGTCTCCATCAGTGTGCGGACTTCGGCGACCGCGGCCCGCCAGAGCGGCGCGCCGGGCACAGCATACTCGGCGTTGACCTGAGCCCGGAAGTCGTTCATGGCCGCATCCTGCTTGGCCTTGTCGTCCTTGGGGGCCAGGTCCAGCGTCTTGGAGCGGATCAGCGCCGCCTTGCTGGTGGCCGGATGCGCGCGCTCGATCCAGCGGCCGATCTCGTTCCAGTTGGCGTCGAAGAAGACGACGACCGGGATGGAACGATAGCCGTTGTTCAGATAACAGTCGGTGATGTCGAGGTTCTGGTCCCGCAGGAAGACGCGCAGCTCGGCGCCTGGGATCGACTCGACGATCCTGGCGATCAGCGGGGAGTTGCGGTGCACGTCACCGCACCAGTTCTCGGCCAGCATCAGCACGTACTTCACGCCCTTGACGCCCGAGAAGAACTTCTTCTCGTCGTCGCTCAGGGTGGCGCGGTTGTAGTTCTCCTCAGTGCGCTTCTGGGTATCACCCATCTGGGCCATGTAGTCCTTCCAGGTCATGCCCTTCGAGAAGCGCGCGCTGTCAACGGGAACCTGCAGCTGAGCCATGTTCTCTCTCCTCTCTCTAGTTGGCGCGGCCGGCGGCCTGGTACAGATCGGCGAGCGGCACGATCCGTCCGTGCAGCGGTAGCAACCGGTCGACGGTCAATCCGAGCCGCGCGAGGTTGTCCACCAGGTTCAGGGTGAACGGGCTCGGCGGCATCGGAGGTGGCGTGTTGGCGGGCGGCGGCGTGAAGGTGTCGGCCTGAGTGAGCAGGCGCTCCTTCGGCAGATACACCATCAGCAGGCCGTCGTCGTGGGTGTTGCCGGCGATGTGATGAATCTCGACGCTGCGCGCACCGTCGCTCAGGACGCGCTTGTCGCGCACGCCCTCGACGGCGGCCGGCTTCTTGCCGGACTTGGCGAGATGATCGGGGTCGACGGTCGAGCGCGCGGCGAGCGCGCGGTCGAAGTACGGGCGGTTGATCTCGTGCGTGATCACCGTCACGCCCTCGGCGGCAAACGCGCGGAGGCCGCCGGCGTGGTCGAAGTGGTGGTGACTGTTGACGACGTACCGCACTGGTTTCCCCGGCGCGAGTCCACGAGCTTCTTTCAGCACGGCGAGCGCGCGCTCGTCGTTGAGCGGCGCCTCCACGACGATCAGGTGATCGCTCATCTCGATGGCGACACTGTGATGCGTGCCGCCGGTGAGGTACCAGACGCCGTCGGCGACCATCTGCGTCGTCACCGTCGCGTAGGGCGCGGTAGCCGCGCGGACGTTGTCGGGGACGCTGACGTCGACGACGACGTTGGGACGCACCTCGCTGACCGTGAGGTCGAGGGTGGGGAAGCCGCCCGCCGTCTGCTTGATGCGCGTGGGGAACTTCATCCCGCCGAAGTCCTTGTAGTCCGCGTACTCGATGGTGACCGGCATGTCGCCGAGCACCGCGTTGGGCACCGTCGCGTTCACGCGCTCGACGAGATTCGCGCGGTCGAGCGTGACGCGCGTCAGGTACTTGCCCGGCGACCCGAAGACGATCACGCGACCCTGCACGGAGGCGTTGCTGGTCTGCGCGGCTCGCACGACGCCGTGCGGCGTCGCCCACAGCTCGAGTTGGCGTGTCGCGAGCGTGATCGGCGCGGGGATCGCCGCGTCGTTGACGATGTTCCACGCGTGATCGCCCGAGACGGCGAAGACCTGACGCTGCTCGCCGCGCACGGGCTGCAGGCCGCCGCCGCGCGGCGGCTCCTCGCCTTGCGTGCGCACCCACACGTCGCGCAGCGACGCCGTCTCGTAGTTGACCGAGCGCGTGAGGCTCTTGACGACGAAGCGCGGCCACGGGCTGCCCGGCGCGGCGCTCTGGCCCGCCGCCCAGCTCTCGCCGCTGGCCGTCATCTCGTACGACCTGAGGCTGCTCGCCCCGAGCGCCTTCGCCGCCGCATTCAGCGCCGCGCGCGCGTCCTGCGCGTGCACGGGCGCCGCCGCGAGCATGGCCAGCAGCATGGTGGTGAGCGAGATCCAGACCCGCATGCTCGTCCTCCTCATTTCGGTCAGGACAGCGAGGGACAACGCAACGAGCAGGCGTCGCATGCGAAGGCTCTCCGCCTTAGATGGGGAACCGGGGCCGAAAGACTCTTCGGATCAGGTAGGGATTGGCGCCGAGGTCGTAGAGCCGGCGGATGTCGCCGGTCAGGAGTGCCGACTTTTCGGCCTCGCTGAGGTCCAGACCTGCTACCTCGGCGTCGCTCAGCTTCTCGCGGGTCACGTGCGCTTTGGCCAGCCCCGTGAGGATCTTGTTGAGCGGATACGAGACGGCGATCATGGGTGCACCCACATCGTGCCGCAGCCGGTGATCCACTCGGGCACCGGCTCGTAGGCGAGCGACTCGCCTTTCCAGCCCGGCACCGCGCCCATCAGCGCCACCCAGTTGCGGATCTCCTGGCCGCCGTTGCCGCCCTCGCGCTCGATCGCGTCCCACGTCAGCCGCAGCAGCGGCTCGACGTCGCCGCGCTCGATGTGGTCGATGACCCAGTGATCCCACTCCGGGTTGATGCGCCCGGTCTCGGGCGTGCCGACCCAGTGCGAGATCCCGCCGGTGGCGACGAAGGCGACGCGCGAGGCGCCGGGGTGCGCGCGCGCGAAGCGACCGACGAACGCGCCCATCTCGTGACAGCGGCGCAGCGAGGGCAGCGGCGGCGCCGCGCAGTTCGTGTACACCGTCGCCACGGGAATGCGGCCCTCGGGATCGAGGAAGTGCAGCGGCACCGCGAGCTCGTCCCACGACTCGATCTCGTAGGAGTACGCGAAATCGAAGCCGCCCTCGAGTCCCGCCTCGAGCAGCGCCATGCTCCACTGCGGCAGGCCGCGAATCTTGCGCGGCGAAATGCGCATGAGCGTGCTGCCCCCGGGACTCGGCGCGTCGTAAGCGTCGACGACGCCGACGCAGAACGCCGGCAGGTTGCTGTACGGGAAATTCTGCAGATGATCGTTGACGAACATCACGAGCAGATCGGGCCGCGCCGCCGTCAGACGTCCCCGCATCTCGTGAAAGCCCGCGTACAGACGCTCGCGCTGCTCCGGCTGCGCGATCTCGGGCCTGCCCGTGATGAGGGGCGCGTGGGACGCCAGCGCTGCCGCGACGATCTCGGCCATAATGGGCCTCCGGTGGGCCCTAATGGCATCACCGCGAAGCGAGACTGTCAAGGTGGAGGCTGTCGATGCGATTGGGGTATTTCGCGATGCCGCTGCATCCGCCCGGCTCCGATCCGGCGCGAACGATGGACGACGACCTGGCGCAGCTGGCAACGCTGGATCGGCTCGGGTACGAGGAAGCGTGGATCGGCGAGCACTTCACCGCGCAGTGGGAGAACATTCCGTGCCCGGACCTCTTCATCGCCCGCGCGCTCGAGCGGACGAAGACGATGAAGCTCGCAACCGGCGTGTCGTGTCTGCCGAATCACGACCCGCTGATGCTCGCGCAGCGCATCGCGCAGCTCGATCAGATGGCGCGTGGACGCTTCTACTGGGGCGTCGGGTCCGGCGGCTTTCCCGGCGATTTCGAGCTGTTCGGCGTCGATCCCAAGAGCGGCGAGCACCGCGCGATCACGCGCGAGATCCTCGACACCGTGCTGTCGCTCTGGCAGGACGCCAAGCCCGGAGGCTACGACGGGCGCCGCTTTCGCTTCACCGTGCCCCAGCCGCAGTCCGACATCGGGCTGCGGCTGCACCTGCGGCCCTTCCAGAAGCCGCATCCGCCGATCGGCGTCGCCGGCGTGTCGGCGAATTCCGAGACGCTCGTGCTCGCGGGCGAGCGCGGCTACATCCCGATGTCGATCAACTTCGTGCCCCCGCGCATCCTCGCCACGCACTGGGAGGGTGTGAAGGCGGGCGCCAAGCGCGCCGGACGCATCGCCGACCGAACGACGTGGCGCATCGCGCGCGACGTGTACGTGGCGGACACCGACGCCAAGGCGCGGCGCGAGGCGATCGACGGCACGCTCGGCCGCGACTATCGCGAGTATTTTCTGAAGCTGCTCCCGAAGCTGCGCGGCTTCGACATGCTCAAGGTCGATCCGGCCATGCCGGATCCCGAGGTCACGCTCGAATATCTCTGCGACAACATCTGGATCGTCGGCAGTCCCGAGACCGTGGCGCGCAAGCTCGCAACGCTCTACCAGGAGGTCGGCGGCTTCGGCACGCTGCTCGTCATCGCGCACGAGTGGACGCCGCGCGCGGCGTGGGAGCGCTCGATGCGCCTGCTCGTCGAGGAGGTTCTGCCGCGCCTCAGCCGCGCTGAATCTGCCCCAGCCCGGGCAGCCGCCCGAGGAAGTTCCCGCTCACCGCGCCGTCCACGACGAGGTCGTGGCCGTTGACGTAGCGCGCGTCGGGACCGAGCAGGAACGCGACCACGTCGGCGATGTCCTCCGGCGTCGCGACGCGCCCGAGCGGCACGAGCGCGGCGCGCTCCGCGGCCAGCGCGGTGTTCTCGTAGACTTTCTCCGTCATGCCGGTGCGCACCAGCCCCGGTGACACGCTGTTCACGCGGATCCCGTCGCGACCGAACTCCTGCGCGAGGACGCGCATGAGCATGATGACCGCGGCCTTGCTCGGCGCATAGGGGCCGAGGTTGGCGTGGGCGTTGCTGCCCGACATCGACGCGGTGATCACGATCGCGCCGCGCGCGGCGGCCAGCGCGTCGTGCGCCGCCTTCGCCAAAAGCCACGTCGCGCGCGTGTTGACGTTGAAGAGCGCGTCCCAGTCGTCGACGGTGTAACTGAGGAGCGCGCCCGGACGATTGATGCCGGCGTTGCTCACGAGCCCATCGAGGCCACCGAAGCGCGCGACGGCGTCCGCGACCGCGCGGCCCGGAGCGTCGGCGGTCGCCATGTCCCCGACGATCGCGAGCGCCTCGGCGTCGAGCTTGCGCACGTCATCCGCGACGGCCTCGAGCTTCGCCTTCGCCGCCGCCATGTCGACCAGCGCGATCTTTGCCGCGCGCCCGGCGGAGCGCGCGTCGCGCGCCAGCCGCAGCGCCGTCGCGCGACCGATTCCACTCGCTGCACCCGTCACCAGTGCTCGCATATCGTTGGTCTCCGTCGAGCGTTGGATGTGTCGTCGCGACGGCGCGAGTATCGCACGCCGCGTGCTTGGTCGGCGGTCTCGCTTGGCGCTATGATCGAAAGCGCTGATGAACGGCGCCACGCCTCTCGTCGTCCTCCTCGCGCTCCTCGTTCTCGCCGGCGGCTGCGCGACGGCGCGTGTTGCCGAGTCGCCGATCGCGCCCAATGCGCCGCCCGCGGCGGCGGCGCCCGTCCCCGCCGGTCGGCCGCCAGGCCCGATGCCGGCCGGCGATCAGGCGCGCGCGTCGCTCGACGAGGGCCGTAAGCGCCTTGCGCAGGGCGACATGGTCGGGGCCTCAGCGCTGCTGCGCGAGGCGCTGCGCCTGCAGCCTGATCTCGGAGAAGCGCGCGCGAGCCTCGGCCTCACGCTCTACGCGATGGGCGATCTCGACGCCGCCGTCGACGAGCTGCGCGGCCTGCTGCGCGTGCGACCGGACCTGGCCGAGGCGCGATTGACGCTCGCCGTGGCGCTCGTCGCGCGGCAGGACTGGCCCGCCGCGCGCGCGGAGCTGGAGAGCGCTCTCGCGGCGCGCCCCGACCTCGTGCAGGCCAGTTATACGCTCGGCGTCGTCCGCTATGCGCAAGGCGACCTCACCGGCGCCATCGATGCGTATCGTCAGGTCCTCGCGCGCGAGCCGCGCGCGCAGGATGCGCGCTACAACCTGGCGCTCGTGCTCAAGCTGGCGCGTCGTGACCCGGAAGCCACGCCCGAGTTCCTCACCGCCGCCCAGGCCGGCATCCCGCGGGCGCAGTATTTCGCGGGTGCCGCGTACGCAACGGGCGTGGGCGTCGAGCGCGACCTCGTCGCGGCGATCACCTGGTGGATGCGCGCCGCCGAGCTGGGCGTCGGGCAGGCGGAGGAGGGGCTGGCTCAGCTGCGCCAGGCGGCATCCGGCCGGTCACGCCGACCGCCCGCTGAGCGCCAGGCGATCGAGCAGGCATTCGCGGAGTACCGCGCGCGTCTCTGGCTCTACTATTCCGGCCTCGCTCGTGAGGGCGACGAGCCCCTCGGCGCAGCGCTCCTCCGCCAGGGCCGCGCCGGCGAGGCGGTGGCGGTGCTGATTCGCGAAGCCGCCGCACTCAGCGAGCCGGCGCAGCGCCTGCTCGAAACGCTCTACGATCAAGGCGTCGACGGTCAGCTTCCCGCGCACGACGCGCGGATTCTGGCGTACCTCAAGAGCGCCGCCGCCGAGGGGCGCTCGCGCCCCCGTCCCTGAAGACGTTGGTCCGCGCCGGGCTGCTCGCCATCGGCGCCACGCTGATCGCCGCGCTGGTGGTACTCGTCGGCGGCGCCGGAGTCGCCGCGCTCGATTGGTCCGTGTACGACCGCTGGCTGCGCTCGCGCGCGGCCGTCGCCGACACGCCGCGCCTGGTGGTCATCGCGCGCGATGCGGCGAGCGAGGCGCGCTTGGGCGCGGGCGCCTGGGATCGCGCCGCGCTGGCGCGCGTGGTGACCGCCCTCGGCCGCGGCGGCGCGACGGTGGTCGCGCTCGATGTCGCGCTCGGGACGCCGAGCGCGCCCGGCCGCGGCGGCGCCGCCAGCGACGCGCTGCTGGCCCAGGCGGCGCAGACGGTGAATGTCGTGTCCGTCGTGTCGCCCTCCACGCCGCGCTCCTCCGTGCCGGCAGAGAAAGTCGGGCACAGCGTCGTCGAGGCCGACGTCGATGGTGTCGTCCGCGCGGTGCCGCTCTGGCTGCCGCTCGGCGAGCGGCTCGTTCCGGCGCTCGGGTTGGCGCTCGTCTCCGCGCTGTCCGGGAAGCCGCCGGCCGAGCTTCGGGTCCCTGTCGATGCGCGCGGCCGCGCGCTCGTCGACTTCGCCGGCGGCGCCTGGCCGCGCGGCGTGGCGATCGTCTCGTTTCTCGACGCGTGGACGGCGATCGAGCAGGGTGATGCCGAGCGAATCCAGTCCCTGGCCGGCGACAACGCGGTGCTCGTGCTGGCGGAGCCCGCCGGGTCGATGCTGCGCACGCCGGTCGGCGACGCCACGGCGATCGCGATCCAGGCGCACTTCGCCCGCGGCCTGCTCGCCGGCTCGCGCCTTCGCGAGGCGCCGGCGGCGGCGACCGCCGCGGTCGCGCTCGTGCTGGCGGCGCTGGCGGCGTGGTTCCTGCTGGCGATGCGCTGGTGGGTCGGGGTGGCCGGCGTCGTCTTCCTTGCCGGCCTCTATGTGGCCGCGCTGCCGCTGGCGCTGACGACGATCGGACTCGCGTTGCCGCTGATCACGCCGCTCGGCGCGATGGCGCTCGCCGCGCTCGGTGGTCTCATCGCCGGTCATCGCGCGTCGGGCGCGCGCATCCGGCGGCTGGAAGACGAGAACGCGCGCGTTCGCGACACGCTCGTGCGCCAGGAGTCGGCCGTGGAGTCGCTCGAGGAGGATCTCGACGCCGCGCGCGCCGCCGTCGAGCGATCGACCGGAGCCGAGCGTAACCTCGGGCGCGCGGCCGACCTGCTCCGCGAGCAGCTCGCCGAAGCGCAACGGCAGGAAGCGGCGACGCGACGACGGCTCGACGCGCTCGAGCACGAGCTCTCCGGTCTGCGCGCCGCGGACATGCGCCCCGCCGCGCTGGACGACGCCGGGCAGGAGGCGCTGCGACGGGCGTGCGAGGAGGCGGGAATCCTCACGCGCGATCCCGTTGTGCTGGCGGTCTTCGACGACCTGCGGCGCGCCGGGCGCTCGTCGCTGCCGATCTTCATCGCCGGCGAGCCGGGCACGGGCAAGGAGCTGTTCGCCCGCGCGGCGCACCGGCTGAGCTCGCGCGCGGCGGCGCCGTTCGTCGCGGTCAACATGGCCGCCATCCCGCCCGAGCTGTTCGAGAGCGAGCTCTTCGGCCACGTCAAGGGCGCATTCACCGGAGCGGTTGCCGACCGGCGCGGCTACTTCGAGCAGGCCGATCGCGGCACGATCTTCCTCGACGAGATCGGCGAGCTGCGCCCGGACCAGCAGGGCAAGCTGCTGCGTGTGCTCCAGGAAAAGGTGTTCCACAAGGTCGGCGCCACGCGACCGACCGGTGTCGACGTCCGCGTCGTGGCCGCGAGCAATCGTGATCTGGAGCGCGGTGTGGCCGAGGGATGGTTCCGTGAAGACCTCTGGTTCCGGCTCAAGGGCGTCGTGCTGCGTCTGCCGCCATTGCGCGCGCGGCCCGGCGACGTGGCGCTGCTCGCCGCGCGAATCGTCGCCGACGCGGCAACGGAGCTGGGGCGCACGAGCGTCACGCTGTCGGAAGACGCGGTCGCCGCGCTGACGCAATACCCGTGGCCCGGTAACGTCCGCGAGCTGCAGAACTGTCTGCGTCAGGCCGTGGCCCTGGCCGGCGCGTCCGTGCTCAAGCGCGAGGATCTCCGCCTGTCCGCGGTGGAGCGTAAGGTCACCGACGTCGACGCCGACACCGGCGACGCGGCGGTTCTTGCCTGTCTCAGACGTCACGCGTTCGACATGCAGGCCAGCGCACGCGAGCTGGGCTGGGACCGGAGCACCGTGACGCAGCGGCTCAAGGGTCTCGGCTTCCGGGCGCTGGCGGACGCCGGCGGCGACCGCGACCGCGCGGCGCTGGAGCTGGCCGGCGACCCCGGGCTGGCCCGCGCGGTGGCGCTCAAGCTCCGCGAGTATCACGATCACCTGCTCCGCTCTGTCGCCGGGTTTCCCAGCGCGGACGCCGCGGTCGCCGCGTGCCGGCGCCGCTTCAAGAACCTCCCGGAGCGTCACTTCCGCTCGCTCGAGCTGCTCGTCCGACGTCACATGGGGGGCCCCGACATGGCCCCCCAAACCCCCCAACGCTCGTAGCGGCCCGGCGAAGCCGGGCCGCTCCTCGGGAGTGCGGGCCCCAGGCTCGCGCGCGGGTCCCGGTGCGGGGATGCGGGGACGTCCCCGCGTGGCGCGTCGCCTCGCATGAGCAAAGTCCGCGTCGTCACGGCATTTCACGTCTGGCCCACCCGTTGCGATAGCCCTGCGCCGAGCGCGGCCCCCGCATGGGCGGCTCGGCCGGCGCCGGGTGCGAAGCCAAGCCACGGAGAAGGTCATGACGGAGAAGGTGCAGTCGACACACGCGAAGAACGAGTTGCTGCGAGAGCTGGTCATCGTCGTCGGGTGCCTGGCGATGCTGATGAGCGCGGTGGGCGCCCTCTACTGGATGCAGGCGCGCCCCGAGGAGGCGGCCGCCGGAACTGCGGTCGTCGTTGCCGCCGCGCCGACTGAGACGAAATCGGTCGCGACCGTGCGGCCGAAGGCCGGCGTCGTCGCGCCGGACGGAACAGTCATCCACGCGGACGTGTACTTCGACTTCAAGAGCGCACGCCTGCGTGCCGACGCGGCGAAGCTCCTCCAGGACAAGGCGGCGACCATGAGCCGCACCGAAACCTGGGCCGTGCTGGTGACCGGCTACTCCGACATCCACGGCCCCGCCGGCTACAACAAGGTGCTCGCCCAGCGCCGCGCCGAGACGGTGAAGCAGTTCCTCGTCGAGCTGGGCGTCCCCGAGTCGTCGGTCAAGGTGGTCGCGCTCGGCCCGGAGGCCGCGCTCTGCGACGACCCGGGCACGGAGTGCCAGCAGCTCAACCGCCGGGTGCATCTCGAGATTCGTCGGCTCGGTCCGGTGGCGGGCCTGTCGACCACGCCCACCACCGCCGCCGTGCCGATGTCGCCGAAGGCCGACGAGCTCGGCCAGCCCTGAGGTTAACGCGTCATCCCTGGAGGGGAGCCTGATGAGCAGGACCCGACCGATGCTCGCGCTGCTGGTGGTGATGTTCTTCTTCCCCGTGCCGGTGGCGGCCCGCGCCGCCACCGGCGTCGCGGCCGCCGTGGTGGCGCCGGCGGCCCCGCAGCGGGTGACCGAGGGCACGTTGCTGTTCCGTGCCGCCGAAGGAAGCGCGATGCCTGCGCCGCTGCTGACCACGGACGTCGATCTGCACGTGACCGGACCGATCGCCCGCGCCATCGTGCGGCAGGAGTTCGTGAACCCGACCGCCGCGTGGGTCGAAGGTGTGTACGTGTTCCCGCTGCCGGAGGACGCCGCCGTGGATCATCTCCGGCTGCGGGTCGGTGACCGGGTCGTCGAGGGCGTGATCCGCGAGCGTGCGGCCGCGAAGGCGACCTACGAGCAGGCGAAGCGCGAGGGCCGGCGCACCGGGCTCGTAGAGCAGGAGCGTCCCAACATCTTCACGACGTCCGTCGCCAACATCGCGCCGGGCGCCGCCGTTGCCGTGGAGATCGAGTATCAACAGACACTGCGCTGGGACGACGGCCGCTATCGCCTGCGCTTCCCGATGGTCGTGGGGCCGCGCTACATCCCCGGCACGGCGATCGAGACGCCAAACGACGGTAGCGGGTGGGGCGTGAACACCGATGTCGTGCCCGACGCGTCGCGCATCACACCGCCCGTGATCCATCCCTCGCGCGGGCCGATCAATCCTGTCACGTTGCGCGTGACGCTCGCGCCCGGCGCGCCGCTGGCGCGGCTCGAGTCGCCGTATCACGCGATTCACTCCACGCCAGACGCCGATGGCACGTACCGCATCGAGCTGGCGGCGGGCGCGGTGCCGGCGGACCGCGACTTCGAGCTGGTGTGGGAGCCGGCGGTGGGGAGCATTCCAACGGCCGCGGTCTTCACCGAGGGGCGTGAGGACGGCGTGTATGCACTGCTCGTCGTGACACCACCCGCGCCGTCCGCCGTCGCGCTGCGGCGCGCACCGCGCGAGGTCGTGTTCGTCATCGACAACTCCGGCTCCATGGCGGGCGCGTCGATCGAGCAGGCGAAAGCCGCGCTGAAGATGGCGCTGGCTCGGCTGGCGCCCGCGGACACCTTCAACGTCATCCGTTTCAACCATACGATGGAGGCGCTCTTCGATGCGCCACGTCCGGCCGCGCCCGATCAGGTCGCGCTGGCCGCGCGCTGGGTCGATCGCCTGCAGGCGATCGGCGGCACGGAGATGCGCCAACCGCTCGAGCGCGCGCTCGCGGGCGGCGAAGGCGACGGCCGTCTTCGGCAGGTCGTGTTCCTGACGGACGGCGGCGTCGGCAACGAGGAGGAGCTGTTCGCGATCATCCGCCGCTCGCTCGGCGATCGCCGGCTGTTCACGGTCGGCATCGGCTCGGCCCCCAACAGCCACTTCATGCGCGAGGCCGCGCGGCACGGCCGCGGCACCTTCACGTACATCGGCGCCGTGAGCGAGGTGCAGGACAAGATGACGGCGCTCTTCCGCAAGTTGGAGTCGCCCGCGCTGACCGATCTGACGCTCGACCTGCCGAGCATCACCGGCGCCGAGGTGCTGCCCGATCCCGTGCCGGACCTCTATATCGGTGAGCCTGTCGTCGTCGCGTTTCGTGCGCCGACACTGCCGCCGCATGCCGTCCTGCACGGTCGACTCGGCACGGCGGCATGGGAGCGCGAGATCACCATGCAGCGGGCGGGCGAGAACGCGGGACTCGCCACCCACTGGGCGCGCGCGAAGATCGGCACGCTGCTCGATGGACGCCGCGGCGGCGCCAACGACGAGGCCGTGCGACAGGCTGTGATCCAGGTGGCGACCGCTCATCATCTCGTGAGCCCGTACACGAGCCTCGTCGCGGTCGATGTCACGCCGGTGCGTCCCGAGGGCGAGGCGCTGCAGAGCCACGCCATGCCGACGAACCTGCCGCACGGCTGGGATTACACCGCGGTGCTGGGGCTCGGCCAGGGCGCCACCGACGCGCGGCTTCACGCGATCCTGGGCGTGGTTGCACTGATCATCGCGACGGCGCTGGCGATCGCGGCGCGGCCACGCCACGTGCCCGCGCTCGCGCGCGTACGCCGCCGTGATTCGTAAAGCGTTCGGCGTCGCGGTCGTCGCCCTCCTGGCCGTCGGCACGTGGCAGCTCGGCTGGGGTGTCTGGATTCACGTCAAGGCGCATCTCGCCCAGCACCTGTTGCAGCGCGCGTGGGCGCGGACGCTGGCCGGCGAGCGTGACGTCAAGCCGTGGCCATGGGCCGACACCTGGCCCGTGGCGCGGCTGACGGCACCGGCCCACGGCGCCGATCTCATCGTGCTGGCCGATGCGAGCGACCGCACGCTCGCCTTCGGCCCCGGCCACGCGGCCGGCAGCGCGCTGCCGGGCACGGTCGGCACCGCGATCATCACCGGCCATCGCGACACACACTTCGCGTTCCTCGCGCGTGTGCGCGCCGGTGACGCGCTGGTGCTGGAAATGCCCGGCCGCCCGCCGGCCGTGTTCCGCGTGCGCGAGACGACGGTGGTCGACGCGAGGACAGCCGTCGTAGCCAGCGACGACGCCGTCAGCGTGCTGGTGCTGCTGACGTGCTATCCGTTCGACGCGGTGACGGCCGGTGGGCCGTTGCGCTACGTCGTGACGGCGGAGCGTGCCGACGGCTGACGGTATGCTGATGCTGCTGCACACCGCAGGCGATCCTGTCGCGCGGAGGTGGCGACGTGAGGCGACGTTCGATGGTGTGGGTTGCGTTGATGGCGTTCGCCGCCGGCATCGTCGTCGGTGGCTATCTGTTCTCCGCCTCCCAGCCGCGGTCGTTCCTGGCGCTGTCGCAGTGTGATCATTGCTATCAGCCGAAGGACCTCGCGGGGCTGCTGGCGTCGGTCGGGATCCAGAAGGCGGAGGCCGCCCTGCCGCTCGTGCAAAAAGAGACCGACAAATGTCTGGCGATCCGGCATCCCTTCCCTGAGGCGCGCGTCCACTTCGTCGTGTTCCCGAAGAAGGACGTCAAGAGCATCGCCGACGTCTCGCTAGACGACGGAAGCTACGTGCTCGACTGCGTGGCGGTCATCCGCGCGCTGGTGACCGAGAACCGCCTATGGAATTACCGTGTCGTGACGAACGGTCCGGGTCTGCAGGGCGTCACGTACCTGCACTTTCACGTGGTGGCGCGATGAACGCGATAAGACGAGCGCCACGGGCGGTGCCGGGGCGCTCCGGCGATCTCGTGCGTAGTCTCCGCACGGGTCCGTCTCAATTGTTCGGCGTAATCACCGTCTTCGCGCCGCGGCCCGCCGTCGCGTGGGCGAACGCTTCGCCGATGCGCTCGAGCGGAAAGCGCGCGGTGATCAGCCGGCCCACGCGCAGCCACGGCATCAGCGCGAGCGCGCGGCGAAACGCGGTGCCTCGGCCGAAGGCGCCGACGATCCTGATCTCCCGGTAGTGCACGTCCCAGAGGCTCAGCGGAATCTGGCTGCCCTTGGGACTGACGCCCACGAGCTGCAGCACGCCGCCCGGCTTCACCAGCGTCATCGCTTCGGCGACGAGCTCCGGCTTGCCGACGGCCTCCGCGACGACATCGGCGCCGCGATCCTTCGTCAGCGCCATCACGCGATCGCGTAGATCCTCCTTCGCGGGATCGATCACGACGTTTGCGCCCAGACGTCTGGCGATCGCGCGCCGCTCCTCGAGCGGGTCGGACAGGAGGAGCCGCGTCGCGCCCCGCCGCTTCGCGATCGCCATGGTCAGCAAGCCCATGATTCCGCCGCCGATGACGAGCATCGTCGCATTGCGCGGCATCGGGAACGACTCGAGCCCGGCCAGACAACACGCGGCCGGTTCCGTGAGCGCGCCCGCGACGGGATCGAGACCGCGGGGCAGGGGATGCACGGCGTGGGCGGGCGTGGCCACGCGCTGCGCGAAACCGCCGACGCGCGTGAGGTTCGGACACTGGCTCACGCGCCCGGCATCGCATTCCGCGCACGCGCCGCAGCCGTACGAGGGCTCGCACGCCACGGCACGGCCGATCAGTCGCTTGCTGACGCCGCGGCCGACCGCGCGCACGACGCCCGTGTACTCGTGACCGAGGACCAGCGGCGGCTTGTAGGGAAACAGCCCCTGCGTGGCGTGAACGTCGGTGCCGCAGATGCCGGCGGCCTCGACGGCGACGACCACCTGGCCGGAGCCCGCGACGGGCTCGGCCACGTCATCGAGGGTGAACCGCGTGCCGCCGTGCCAGGTGGCGACCTTCATCGCGCTACTTGTCGTCGAGCGTGACGAAGATGCAGTGACGCAGCCGGCCGTCGAGCGCCTTGGAGAGATGGCCCTTGCCGGTCGTGTCCTCGACGAGAATCACTTCGCCCGCGCCGATCTTGCGCGACTCGCCGTCGCTCGCGGTGATCTGCACGCCGGCATCGAGGTTGATGATGTACTGCCGTCGCGGCGCCGGGTGCCAGTCGAGATCGTAGTCGGGCTGGACCTGGCGGAAGATGATCCCCGTCGCCGGGATCCGCTTCGACGTCTTGCCGGCCCGCCCGCTCTCGGTGAATTCCACCTCGATGTCGCGGAAATGCGATTCGCCGTTCGCGTCGACGTAGAGATTGTGGATTCTCATGCGCGGCCTCCCGGGGTGTGCTGCCGGATTCTACCAGAGGCTTTTGAGATGCCCGCCGTCGGGCGACGGATGCTATCATCCTCGCCACTTTTCGGGCGAATGATCACGGTCGAGCGCGTGACGCGAACGTTCGAGACGCCGACCGGCGACTTCACCGCCGTGCGCGACGTGAGCTTCCGCGTGGAGGCCGGGCGCTTCGTGAGCCTGGTCGGGCCGTCGGGATGCGGCAAGACGACGCTGCTCGGGATGATCGCCGGGCTCGTCCCCGTTTCGGAGGGACGCATCCTGCTCGGCGACCGCGTGGTCGCGGGCGGCGTACCGCCGGACATCGGTTACCTTTTCCAGCGCGACGCGCTCCTGCCGTGGAAGACGGCGTTGCAAAACGTCGCGCTGCCGCTGACGATTCGTCGACGACCGGCCGCCGAGACGCGCACGCGAGCCGTCGAGTGGCTGCGACGCGTGGGCCTCGCGGGCTTCGAGGGCTACTATCCTCACCAGCTGTCGGGCGGCATGCGCAAGCGGGTCTCGCTCGCCACGACGTTGATCTACGGACCCTCCGTGCTGCTGATGGACGAGCCCTTCAGCGCCCTCGATGTGCAGACACGGAATCTCATGGAAAACGAGCTGCTCGAGCTCTGGGCGGACACCCGCAACACGGTGCTGTTCATCACGCACGATCTCGAGGAGGCGATCGCGCTCTCCGACGAGGTGGTGGTGCTGACCGCCGGGCCCGGCCGCGTCAAGGCCAGCTACCCCATCCCGCTGCCGCGACCGCGCAACGTCGTCGAGATTCGCTTCCACGCGGAGTTCACCCGGCTCTACGAGCAGATCTGGAAGGACCTGCGCGATGAAGTCCAGCAGAGCTACGCCCGCGCGACGCGTCTCTGACCGGCTGCGGCTGACCGCCGGCCGCATCGCGATGCTGGCCGCGATCGCCGCCGTCTGGGAGGTCGGCACGCGGATCGGTGTGATCGATCCCTACTTCGTCAGCCGGCCGTCGCGGCTCACGCTCACGGTGGGCGGCTGGTTCGCCGGCGGCTTCATCTATCCGCACATCTGGGCGACGGTGCAGGAGGCCGTCCTCGGCCTCGCCGTCGGCATCGCGGGTGGCGTGCTGATCGGCGTGCTCTTCGCGTTCTTTCCGTTTCTCTCGGCGCTCTTCCAGCCGCTGATGGTCGTGTTCAACGCGACGCCGCGCATCGCGCTGGCGCCGCTGTTCATCGTCTGGCTCGGCATCGGACTGGCGTCGAAGGTCGCCATGGTGGTGAGCCTCGTCTTCTTCATCATCTTCTTTTCCACCTACGCGGGATTGCGCGACGTCGACGTCAACCTGATCAACCACGTGCGGGTGATGGGCGGCACGCGGCGCGACCTGATGCGCCACGTGTTGCTGCCGTCGGCGTTGACGTGGATCTTTGCCAGCCTGCGCGCCTGCGTGGGTTTCGCGGTGATCGGCGCCATCATCGGTGAGTACCTCGGCGCCGATCGCGGCATCGGCTGGATCGTGCAGTACGGCGAATCGATGTTCGACTCCAACATGGTCATCGCCGGCCTGCTCGTGCTCATGGTGTTCGTGGCCACGCTCGACGGCTCGCTCGGCTGGCTCGAGAGCCGGTTCTCTCACTGGAAACAGAAGCCGCTATGACGGCGACGATAAGGAGCGACTCATGAAGCGCTCGATCGCTCTTCTCCTTGTGATGCTCGCCCTGACCCCGGGCGTGGCCGGCTCGGCTGGCGAGCCGGTGACGCTCGCGTACTCACAGATCGGCCTGCTGGCACACTTGCCGTGGCAGGTGGCGCTCGGCCAGAAATATTTCGAGGAGCAAGGGCTCGAGCCCAAGGGTTACAACTTCGAGAGCGGCGCCAAGTCGATCGCCGCGCTCATCGGCGGCTCCGCAGACTTCGCCGCCAACGCGCTCGAGCACGCGGTCAAGGCCAAGGTGCAGGGTAAGGACCTCGTCTACGTCTTTTCGAGCACGCGCCTGCCCGGCTTCGGGCTCGCGGTGGCCAGCACGCAGAAGGGCGAGATCAAGTCCGTGGCCGACCTGAAGGGCAAGCTGGTCGGCGTCTCCGGCATCGGGGCCGCCTCGCATGTGCTGCTGGACTACATCCTCAAGAAGAACGGCGTCGATCCGAAGGAGGTGAAAGTGATCGCGGTGGGGCTTAGCACGTTTCCCCCGGCGCTCGAGGGCGGCAAAATCGTGGCCGGCATGGCCGGCGAGCCATTCTTCAGCCGGATGGTTGCCAAGGGCACCGCGGTCTCCCTGGGCAACCTGTCGTCATTGAAAGAGACGCAGGCGATCCTTGGCGGCGAGTACGTCTTCAGTGGCGCCATCACGCGCCCGGACGTCATTCAGAAGCGACCACAGGTCGTCCAGAAGGTGGTGACCGCGCTCGTCAAGGCGAGTCACTTCATCGAGACGAAATCGCCGGAGCAAGTCGCCGACTCCGTACCCGCCGACTTGCTCGGTGATCGCGCGCAGTATGTCGAGGCGCTGCGCGCCAGCCGGGAGATCTATGCGCCGCTGGGGATGGTGAGTTCGAGCGGCGTCGAGACCCTGATGAAGTCGCTCGACTCGTTCGGCGTCTTCAAGGAGGGCGGCAAGCCCGACATCGCCGCGACCTACGACATGAAGTACGTTCGGCAGGCGATCAAGGATTTGAAGCTGCCGTAGCGGGCGTCGTCAGTCGTTCGCCGGCGAGGTCTGCGCACCGGCGGCAGACGCCCACGCGAGCTCCGCGACCGCCAGCGCGATGAACTCCCGGCGACGCATCAGCCGGAGCGCGCCTCCTTCTCGGCCATCTTGCGCTTCAGCTCTTCGGGCGTCAGGCGCACGATGTCCTCGTTCTGGTGGGCGTAGACCTTGTAGGTGTCGGTATCGAGCTCCTCGAGCTCGACTCGGCCGGCCAGCACGTCGGCCTTCCAGCGCTGGTGCTCGGGCTCGCGCGCGTGGAACTCCGGCATCACCTCGCGCGCGAAGATTTCGAGGCTCGCGCAGATGTCGGCGTGCGTCGTCCGGCCCGCCTGGTTCAAGAGAATGACCTGGTCCACGCCCGTGGCCTCGAACTCGCGCAGGCGCCGACGAATCGTTTCGGGAGATCCGATCAGTCCGCTGGAGAGCGTCTCCTGCGCCTTCGGCGTGTGACGCCACTCCTGGTAGGCCTCCCACATGTTGCCGGCGCCCGGGTTCGGAATGCCGTGGCGTCCGTAGTGCGAGAGGCAGAACACGAAGAATGTCCACCCTGCGGCCTTGTCGCGGGCCTCTTCGTTGGTCGGCGCGCACATGAAGCCCGAGACCATCGCGATGTTGGGATTGGCCGGATAGTCGGCGAGCTTCGCGGGCCGCCGCGTGAGCTCGATGTAGTAACGGTTCACCCACGCGCGGGCGGCCTCGGGCGAGACGAACTGGAAGCCGAGCGCGCCCATGCACCAGCGGCCCGCGCTGGCGATCGTGTTGATGTTGGAGCACGCGACCCACAGCGGCGGGTGCGGCTTCTGGTAGGGCTTGGGCACGACGTTGCGCGCGGGGAATTTCCAGAAGCGGCCGTCGTGCTCCACCGAGGTGCGCGTGAACGCGGGCACCAGCGCCTGCACCGCCTCCTCCCACTGCTCGCGCTTGTCACGCACCCGCGCGCCGAACGGGTGCAGCTCGATCGGACCCTGCGCCTCGCCGAGCCCCAGCTCGACGCGCCCGCCGGAGAGAAGATCCAGCACCGCCGCGCGCTCGGCCACGCGGATCGGATGGCTCGTCGGCAGCTGGAAGACGCCGTGGCCGAGTCGAATCCGCTTCGTGCGCTGGCTCGCTGCGCCGAGGAAGACTTCGGGCGCCGACATGTGCGAATACTCCTCGAGGAAGTGGTGCTCGACGACCCACGCGTTGTCGTAACCGAGCCGGTCGGCGAGCTCGATCTGCGTGAGCATGTCCCGGAACAGCCGATGCTCGCTCTCGTCGGTCCACGGCCGCGGCAGCTGCGCCTCGTAGAAGATGCCGAACTTCATCGGGGCGGCGGCGGCGTCATCGGGTGCCGGTGCCCCGGCGTCATCGCCTGGCGGCTCGCGCGATCGCAGCGATCTTGTCGGCGAAATTCACCTGGCTGTCGTCTTCGGGCGTGTAGCCGATCTTGCGCCGGGCGCTGGCCAGGCTCCAGAACCGGTGGGTGTTGCCGCTGATGCCGTATACGATGAGGAACGGCACACCGTTCTCATCGGTGATGTCTGGCGTCTCGACCATCTTGATCGCCTGCTGTGTCTGGTCGCGCGCCGACAGATAAGCTCCCAGCGCTCGATGCATCGTCGGGATGTCGCCGGGCTTGATGTGATCGATGTCGTCGTCGCGAGGGCCACCGATGCGCCACTGCACGACCTCGAGCTTGCGGCCGCCGACCTTGCCGGTGGCGAAGACGAAGCCGAGCAGCTCGTAGGAGGCCTTCGACCAGCCGTACCAGTTGTCCGAGCGCGGCGGCATCTCGGGCGTCACCATGTCCACACGCCCGTCCCACACGAGCCGCTCGTAGTAATCGGACGCGTGGTTGGAGCTGCACACGACGACGCGGCGCACGCCTTCTTCCAGCGCCACGCGATAGACGTTGTAAGCGAGCGCGATGTTGGTGTGCTCGGCCTGGAATTTCGCGTCGCTGTTGTCCTGCCACGTGTCCGCCGTCATGCCGGGTGCGCGCACGAAGCCGCAGTGAATGACGGCGTCGGCGCCGGTGAAGTGCCGGCGATACGCGTTGCGATCGGGCTGCGTGAGATCGGACACGACGAGTCGAGCGACGGTTTTCCCGTCCCGTGTCTTGTCGGTGATGTCGATGGGCACGACGTCCCATCGCTCGTCCAGGGCTCGGAACATGCGCTGGGCGACGTAGCCCGCCGCCCCGGTGATCACGACTCGACGCTTGGCCATGACGGTCACTCTCCTCGAAAATCCGGCTTGCGCTTCTCGAGCATCGCGCGCCGGCCCTCGCTGGCGTCCGCGCTGCGCCGCGCGGCCAGAGCGAGCGCGTCGAGATCGTCGTGCGCGATCGCGTCGCGCGCGGCGAGCGTGCGCTGGATCACGGCCTTGATGCCGGCCAGCGAGAGCGGCGCGTTGTCGGCCAGCGTGCGCGCCAGCTGCGTGGCCGCCCGATCGACATCGGCGGCGGGCACGACCTCGTGCACCATGCCGATGGCGTGCGCGCGCCGCGCGTCGATCAGCCGGCCGGTGAAGAGCAGGTGACGCGTGTGCGCGGGGCCGATGATCTCCACGAGCTTCTGCGCGAGCGGAAAGGGCACGACCAGGCCGATGCGCGCCAGCGGCATGCCGAAGCGCGCGACGTCGGCGGCCACGCGGAGATCACAGTGCAGCGCGAGCTCGCAGCCCCCGGCGATGGCGTCGCCGTGGACGACCGCAATGGTCGGATGCCGCGACGCCTCCACGCGGCGCAGGATTCGGACGACGCCGGATTCCGGATCGCCGGTGGCCCCGCGCTGCGCTTCCATCTCCTTGAGGTCCATGCCCGAGCAGAACGCTGGACCGGCGCCGCGCACGAGGACGACCCGCACGTCCTTGCGGCCGTCGAGCTCGTCGAAGGCGGCGCCGAGCCCGCGGAGCAGCGCGGCGTTCATGGCGTTGCGCTGCTCGGGACGATTCAGGGTGACTGTCGCGATGCCGTCGGCGACTGCGACCAGGATTTCGTCGGACATGGCGCGAATGGTATCACCTCGCGCTCGGGACGAGGCGCCGAGGGCGTAGGGTCGCGCGTGTTACTCGACGGTCTGATCGGCCCGCAGCAGCAGCGTCGGCGGCAGCGTGAGCCCGAGGGCCTTGGCCGCCTTGAGGTTGATGACGAGCTCGAACGTCGTCGGCTGCTCCACGGGCAGGTCGGCCGGCTTCGCTCCCCTCAAGATCTTGTCCACGTACGTTGCCGCCCGACGGCGCAAGTCCGCCAGGTTGGCGCTGTACGTCATGAGCCCGCCCTCGTCGACGTACTCGCGCGCCCAGAAGATCGCGGGCAACCGATGCTTCATCACCAGAGTCACGAACGCGCGCCGATGCTGCATCGTGACGGGGTCCGGCGCGGCGATGACTCCGGTCGCGCCCTCTCCTCGCGCGCGGAGCAACACGGCCTCGAACTCTTGAGGGCCGTGCACCGGCAGCGGCGACAGCGTCACTCCGAGCCGCCTTGCCGCCGCCTGCATGTCCCGCAAGGACTCCGGCACGAGGCCGGGTGGGCTGCCGATGACGGCGAAGCGCGACGCCGACGGTACCGCCTCCCGCAGCAGCTCGACCCATTTCTCTCGCATGCCCGGAACGAAATTTGTCAGACCGGTCACGTTGCCGCCTGGTCGCGCCAGGCTCGACACGAGCCCCTGGCCGACGGGATCCTGCACGAACGTCATCACGATGGGAATCGTGGAGGTGGCGTCCCGTGCGGCCCGCGTCTCACGAACGGAGGTCGTGACGATGACGTCGGCATTGGCGCGGACGAGATCTCGGGCGAGCTCACGCAGGCGCTCTGGGCTGCCGCCTGCTGCGCCGCGCTTGACGACGAGGTTGCGACCCTCGACGTAGCCCAGCTCGCGCATCCCGTTGATGAACGGGATCCAGAAGTCGCGCTCGGGTGCGGTTGCAGGAGCGCCGATCGACAGCACGCCGACCGTGTAGATGCGAGCGGCCGGCTGCGCCGATGTGGTGAGGGGCACGAGGACGCTCGCGCCAATGAGCATCAACGCGCGGCGCGAGAGCTCGTGCGCCATCGGCGCGATGGTATCATCGCCGCCGATGCCGCCGACGTTCGCCGGCTTCACACTGCCCGACGAGTTGCGCATTCTGCGCGAGCAGATCCGTCGCTTCATCCGCGAAGAGATCATCCCGCTCGAGCAGCGGCTCGATCCCGACGCGCCGGGACTGCCGCCCGAGGACTGGGAGCGGCTCGCGTCGAAGACGAGAGCGGCCGGACTCTGGGCGCTGGCGGCCCCCGAGCAGTACGGCGGCGGCGGGCTCGACACGTTCAGCATGTGCGTGCTCTACGAGGAGATGGCGCAGCACCGCATGGGCCTCTACAACATCGGCTGCGGCGTCTTCGGCCGCTACCCGCCGCCCGCCATCTGGGCGGGCAGCAAGGCGCAGATCGACACGTACGCGGTGCCGACCGTGCGCGAGGGCTGGCGCACCTTCTTCGCGATCACCGAGCCGTCGGGCGGCTCCGATCCCGCCGGCGCGATTCAGACACGCGCGGAGAAGCGCGGCGACACGTGGGTGCTCAACGGTCGCAAGGTGTTCATCTCCAACATCGACGGCGCCAAGTGGGGCATCGTGTTCGCTCGCAGCAACAAGGAGAAGGGGCGCGGCGGCGTCTCGTGCTTCATCATCGAGCCGGGCACACCGGGCTTCACGTGGAAGAACATCCGCACCATTCGCACCGCCGCCATTCCCAACGACGTCGTGTTCGAGGATTGCGTGCTGCCCGCCGACGCGCTGATCGGTCAAGAGGGCCAGGGACTCGACCTCGCGTTCGATCTGCTGGTGAAAAACCGCTTTCCGTATTCCGCGACGAACCTCGGCGTCGCCGTCGCCGCGCACCGCATGGCTATCGAGCACGCCAAGCAGCGAGAGACGTTCGGTCAGAAGCTCTCGCAGCGCCAGGCGATCCAGTGGATGCTCGCCGACGCCGAGGTCGAGCTGCGCGCGTGTCGGTGGCTGATCTGGGAGGGCGCGTGGAAGGCCGATCGCGGCGAGGACGCGCGGGTGGAGGCGTCGATCGCCAAGCTGTACTCGAGCGAGGTGCTGGGCCGCGTGGTGGACGCCGCCGTGCAGATCCACGGCGGTTACGGCGTCTCCAAGGAGTTTCCACTCGAGCGGTGGTACCGCGAGGCCCGCGTCCGGCGCATCGGGGAGGGTCCCTCGGAGGTCCACCGCATGGTCATCGCGCGCTCGCTCTTCCGCTAGAGCACCGGGGCCGGCGGCCCCGAGAAATTATCGGGCCGCCGCGCCGTGTGCTACATCTGGAATGTCCCGATGATTCCCGGCGTGCGCAGGGCGTTGCGGGAGTCCAGCACGATCACGTGGCGGACCATCCTCGTCGCCGGCGCGCTCGGCCTCACCGCTCTCGGCGCGTGGATCGTCCTGCTGCACAGCGAGGCGCGGCGCCAGGCGGCGCGGGAGGCCGAGCGCAGCGCGGACGTCGTCGCGCAGGCCGTCGCCCGCGAGCAGGCGCGCCTCATCGAGGCCTCCCAGCAGCTGCTCTTCGGGCTCTCGCAGCGCCCCGAAGTGGTGGGCGCGCGGGCCGGCGAGTGCGCGGCGTTGTTCGACGGCATCGTCCGCGGGTACGGCGGCTATCTCGATCTCGCCCTCGCGCGGCCCGATGGCGCCGTCGTGTGCTCCGCGCGCGGGTCGAGCGCGCTGCCCGGCGCGGCGCGCGTCGACGACGTCGTGCTGGCCGTCCGATCGGGCAGCACGACGGTTGGCTCGTACGCCCTGGACCGCGCGACACGCCGCCCGACCGTTGCCGTGAGCACGCCGGTCGTCGACGACGCCGGCGCCGTGCGCGCCGTGCTCGTGGCCGCGCTGGATCTGAGCCAGCTCATGCGTGCTGGGGTCGAAACGCGACTGCCCGCGGGCACCTCGCTCATGATCGTCGATCGCGCGGGCGTCGTGCTCGCGCACTATCCCGACCCCGCGCGCTGGACGGGGGAGTTCTTCGACGAGCTCCTGCGTCTCGGCCTCAACGAAGGCTGGAGTGAGGGCGTCGGACTCGACGGCGTCGCGAGCTTTTTCCTCGCACATCCGTTGCTACGCGACGCCAGCCGGACGGGCGACGCCCTCGTCGTGATCGCGCTGCCACGCCGCGCGGTCTTCCGTGACGCCGACCGGTTCGTGTCGCTGCAGCTCGCGGCGGTCGGGGTGCTCGTGCTGGGCGGCACGATCGTCGGCGGTGTGGTCGTGGATCGTCTGGTCCGTCGCCCGGCGCACGGCGTACTGCGGGTGGTTCGAAGCCTCAGCGGCGGCGATCTGCGCGCACGGATGCGCCGAGGCGATCATCGCGGAACGGTCGGCCAGCTCGCGCGCAGCCTCAAGCGGCTCGCACAGCGCATGGAGGCGCAGGAGAGCGAAGCGCGGCGGCTCAGCGAGGATCTCAAGCGTGAGCGCGCGGCGCGGCTGATCGCGACGGCGCCGGTCTCGGGGCTCGGAGTGACATCCGCGCCCGCGCCGGAGCCGCCGGCTCCGCCCCCCGTCGCGCCGGCCCCCGAGCCCGCGATGCCGGCGGACGCGCTCATCGCGACCGACGGCACGTACTGGGGCTTTCGCGAGCCGCCCTTCCAGAACGTGCCAAACCCGCGCTTCTTGTGGCTCTCGCCGTCCCACTCGGACGGGCTCGTGCGTCTCGGCTACGCGCTACAGCAGCGACGCGGCTGCGCGTTGCTCACCGGCGAGCCGGGATGCGGCAAGACGCTCCTGACCCACGCGGTCATCCAGCGGTTGGATGCCAGGCGCTACGAGGTCGCGCTGCTCAGCAACCCGCGGGGCGGGCGCGTCGAGCTCCTGCGCGAGGTGTTGTACGAGCTCGGGCGCGAGACGGCGGAGGCCTCGCCGACGGAGCTGGTGCACGCCGTGCACGACCTGGTCGTCGACCATCATCGCAGCGGCCGCGACACGCTGATCATCGTCGACGACGCCCAGCAGGTGGAGGATCTCGGGTGGTTCGAAGAGCTCGGCGGCCTGCTGAGTCTGCAGACCGTCGAGCAGGCGCTCGTGACAGTTCTGCTGGTCGGCAGCCCCGAGCTGACGGCGCGCGTCCGCGCGATCCGGCACCTCGATCGTCGCGTGTCGATCCGGTGCGAGGTGAAGGCGCTCGACAGCGAGCAGACGCGGCAGTACATCGCCTACCGCCTGTCAGTGGCCGGCGGCGCCGACACGCTGTTCTCCGCCGGCGCCATTGCGGCGATTCATCGGGCCACGGGCGGCGTGCCTTCGGCGATCAACGACCTCTGCGACAACGCCCTGCTCTGGGCGCGGCTCAACGAGCGCCGCCACGTCGACGAGTGGGTGATCGAGCGCGTTCTCGGCGGTATTCTGTCCCCCTGATGCTGGACGGCATCCGCGTCGTCGAGATCGGCCAGGCGCTCGCCGGGCCCATGGCGGGCGAGATCCTGGCTCACCTCGGCGCCGAGGTCGTGAAGGTGGAGCGGCCCGAGGGAGATGACGCGCGACGCTGGGGCCCGCCGTTCTGGAAGGACACGTCGCCCGGGTTTCTCGCCGTCAACGCCAACAAGCGCTCGATCGTCGTCGATCTCAAGGATCGCGAGGCGGTCGAATGGCTCACGGCGCTGATCGGCGACTCCGACGTCGTGCTGCAGAATCTGCGGCCGGGATCGATCGACGAGCTGGGGCTGGGCGCCCGCACGCTGACCGCGCGCTTTCCGCGGCTGATCTACTGCTCGGTCTGGGCCTTCGGCGCCGCGGGACCGATGCGGCTCAAGCCCGGCTATGAGCCGATGCTCCAGGCGTTTTCCGGTCTCATGATGATGAACGGCGACGAGGGCGGTCCGCCCACGCGCGTCGGGACCTCGATCCTCGACTACGGCACCGGCATGTGGGCGGCCATCGGCATTCTCGCGGCGCTGGTGCGACGCGCCGCCAGCGGCCGGGGCTGCGTCGTCGACGCGTCGCTGTACGAGACCGGCCTCGCGTGGCTGAAGGGCCACTACGCCTCGTTCAGCACCTCGGGCGTCATTCCCGAACGGCATCGCACCGGCAGTCATCGCGTGGTGCCGTTCGAGGCCTTCGAGACCACGACGGGGCCCATCATCGTCGCCGCCGGCAACGATCGGCTCTTCGGCAAGCTCGCGAAGGTGCTCGGCCGGCCGGAGTGGGCGAGCGATCCGAAGTATGCGACGAACGCCGCGCGCGTCGCCAACAAGCCGGCGCTGCTGGCGGAGATCGCGCGGCTATTCGCCACGTCGAGCAAGGACGGGTGGATCGCGCGCCTCGAGGCCGAGGGTGTGCCGTGCGCGGTGATCAACACGCTGCCCGACGCCGCGAGCACCAAACAGGCGGATGCGCTCGGCATCGTGCAGACGCCTCCCGGCGGAGACTACACGCTTATCGGGCTGCCGCTGTCGTTCGACGGCGCGCGGCCCCGGATCCGCCGGGCGCCGCCACGCGCCGGCGAGCACACCGAGGAGGTGCGCCGCGAGCGTGGCGCGGGAGGCACGGGTCCGCGCTGACCGCCCTGACACAACGGGCGGGCGCGTGATGCAGCCCACACCGGCAACGAAGGCCGATGCGCCCGACGTCCTCGCGCTGCTCGCGCGGATCTGGCGGGAGTACGGCTTCGTCTGGGCCCCCGAGATCGAGTTCCCCGACTTGTTCGCATTCGACGACTACTACGCGGCTCCGCGCGGCGCGTTCTGGGTCGTGCGCGACGACGCCGGAGGCGTGGTCGGCTGCGTCGGCGTCGATCGCGTGGACGCGCGCACCGCCGAGATCCATCGCCTCTACCTCGACGCGCACCTGCGCGGCCGCGGCATGGGGCGCGCGCTCGTGGAGACGGCGCTGGCGTGGGCGCGCGAGCACGCGCTCGCGCGCATGGTCCTCTGGTCGGACACGCGCTTCACGCAGAGCCATCGACTCTACGAGCGCATGGGCTTCGTACAGCTGGGAGAGCGCACGGTGCCGAACGACCCCAACGACTCGCGCGAGTATCGGTTCGAGCGCGACGTTTAGGCGGGCGGCCGGCGCGGATCGGGCTTCTGGCTGGCGGCGCGCGCGACATCGTCCAGGCGGCGCCCGAGCTTGACGGCGAGGGCGTTGACGTAGAGGAGCACGTCGCCGAGCTCGTGCACGAGGACGTCGCGCGTTTTCTGCGGCACGCGCGAGAGGTCGCCACCGGCGTCGCGGTACATGTTCTTCACCTTGTCGGCGATCTCGCCGGCGTCGCCCACGAGGCCGAGCGCGTAGTGCCATGCCTCGAACGGATAGACGCTGCCGTGAATCCGCATCTCTCGCTTCGCCGCCACCTCCGCCAGCTCGTCGAACGTCATCACGCATCCTCCACGGCCATCGGGATCCGGACAGTCTAAGCGGATCTCGCCGGCCCGACGAAGCGCCGTCGAGCCGACAGCGCCCAGTACAGCGCAATCAGCACGGCGAGGAGCACCATCGTCCACAGCACCAGCTCGTTGGGCGGCAGCGCGAAGACGACGCTGATCACGAGCACCCAGACGATGGCGATCGCATTGATGGCCGGGCCCAGGCGTCCCAGACTCCACGGCGCCGTCGTGCGGGTCGTGTACTCGCCACGCCGCCGGCGCCGGTTGCGCCAGTTGAGCCAGACCGGGATCACATACGCCAGATACAGGGTGATCGTGCTGATCGACGTCACGACCGAGTACGCCGCGGCATACACGGTGATGAGCACCGCGAGCGCGCTGGTGACCACGATCGCCCAGACGGGCGTGCGCAGCGACGGGTGCACGCGCTTGAGCAGACGCGCGCCGGGCATGCCGTCGTCGCGCGCGAACGCGTACCACATCCGTGCCATCGACGTGATCGACGCGAGCCCGCACAGCCACATCGCGACGCCGATGATGACGGCGACGACGTGGCCGAGCATGGCCGGCAAGTTGCCGTAGGCGATCTGCAGCACCGGGTAGGTATCGTTGGCGGTGGCCCCAACATCGCCGTTCGGTATCGACCAGGTCAGCACCAGCAGCAGCGCGTAGCCGACGACGGCCGAGACGGCCACCGATAGGAACACGCCCCACGCGGAGTTGAGCCGGGCCATGATCGTCTCTTCCGCGACGTGCGCGGACGCATCGTAGCCGGTGTAGGTCCACTGCGCCTGCAGCAGCCCGAGCACGAACACCAGCGCCAGCGGGGCCGCCGCATAGAGGCTGCTCAGCCCGGGCAGCAGCGCGAACAGCGGCGAGGGGATCTTGGAGTCGGCCATCACGAGCGCGGGCGCCGTGCGCCCCCCGCCGAGATCCGCCGAGGCCGCCTCCAGCGGAGTCGTCGTCGTCACGTGGCGCAGGAGGAACTTCGCGTCGTTGTGGTGTGCGCCCAGCAGCGCCAGCGTGAGCACGATCACGAGCACGCCGCCCACGTGCCACCACACGCTGAAGTCGCTCAGCCGGGCCGTGAGGCGGATGCCGAACACGTTGATGACCACCTGCGGGATCATGATCAGAACCATCACCGCCAGCTGGAAGTACCAGCTCGTGGCCGAGCCGAAGAGAGGCACGGCGACGTCGGCGGGGAGGCCGGCGATGCGCGTGCCCGCACCGATCAGGTAGGTGGCCGCCGCGACGTTGATCCCGGCGGTGATCGTCACCTGACCGACCATGTTCAACCACGCGGTGAGCCACGCCCAGCCGCGACCGCCCAGGCGGAACGCCCAGAAGTAGAGGCCGCCCGCGGTCGGATAGGCGGACGCGAGCTCGGCCATCGAGGCCGCGACGCAGAGCGTGAAGAGGCTGACCACCGGCCAGCCGACCGTGTTGATGATCGGCCCGGCGAGCTTGAGGCCGTAGCCGTAGAGGAGCACGGCGCCCGTGAGGACGGAGATGATCGAGAACGAGATGGCGAAGTTCGAGAATCCGCCCATCTCGCGGAAGAGCTGCTGGGCGTAGCCCAGCCGCGCGAGATCGCGCGCATCCTGCTCGAGCAGCTGCTGTCGCGTCCGCCCCGGCACGGGCATTGTTGGTGTCCGGAGCCGAGGCTACGCTACGATGCTGACGACCGCCATGGGCTATCGCCTCGTGCGAGGCGTCATCCGGCTATTGTTGCGGTTGTTCTATCGGCGCGTGGACGTCGTGGGCGCCGAGCGCATCCCGTCGCACGGCCCGCTGATCATCGCCGCCAATCACCACAACTCGCTCGTGGATCCGATGCTCGTCATGGGCACGCTCCCGCGCCGCATCACCGTGCTCGCCAACGCGCCGCTGTTCCGGCATCCGCTCATCGGGCCGTTCCTGCGCGCCGTCGGCGCGCTGCCGGTGAACCGCCGCGCCGAGGCGGGCGACGATCCGCGAAAAAACGAGGCGATGTTCGCGGCGGCCATCGCGCACCTGCGCGCGGGCGGCGCGATCCTGATTTTTCCCGAGGGCCGCACTCAGCCAGTTCCAACACTCTTGCCGCTGCGCACGGGCGCCGCCCGCCTGCTGCTCGGCGCTGAGGCCGACGGCGGGCGTCACGGCGTGAGCCTTCTCCCCGTCGGTCTCGTCTATGAGACGCCCGGGACGTTCCGCGTGGCCGCGGCGCTCGTCGCCGTCGGCGCGCCGGTGCCGGTCGACGACGCCGTCGCGGGCTACGCGGCCGAGCCGGAGGCGGCGGCGCGGAGGCTGACCGAGCGTCTTACCCACGCCATTCGCGCGCAGATCGTCGAGGCGGAGGACCAGCACACGCTCGAGCTCGCCGCCGCGCTGGAGCGCGCGTGGCGCGAGGAGCACGGCGGCGCCCGCGCCGACGCCGAGGCGTCGCTGACGTGGCGGCGTGAGGTGATGCGCGCGGCGCGCACGCTGCGTGAGCGCGCGCCCGAGCGTGTCGCGGAGTTTCGGGGGCGGCTCGAGGGCTACTGCGCACGCCTGCACGAGAGCGGGCTGTCAGACGCCGAGCTGGGCCGGCCGTACACCACGGCGATCGTCGTGCGCTGGATCGTCGTCAACGGCACCAAGCTGGCCGTCACGCTGCCGCTGGCGCTCTGGGGCATGGCCGCGCACGCGCTGCCGTATGCGCTCACGCGGCTCGCCGTCGCCGCCATGCGCCGCACGGAAGAGGAGGAGGCCACCGACAAGATGGCGGCGGGCCTCGTGCTCTATCCACTCTGCTGGGCCGCGGAGGCGTGGCTCGTCGAGCGCGTGGCCGGCGGCGCCGGGCTCACGGTATTCCTGCTGCTGCTGGCGCCCTCGGGGCTCATCGCGCTGGCGTGGCGCGAGCGGCTGGAGCGCGTGGTGCGCCAGACGCGCGCCTTCGCGCGGTTCGTCGTCGATCGGCGGCTGCACGCCGACCTGCTCGCGGAGCGTCGCGCGCTCGTCGCCGAGGCGGTGGCGCTCGCCGAGATGGCTCGCGCGTGAGCCGGCGCGATTCGCCGACCGCGATCCTGGCCGCCCTCACAGGCCTGAACGCGCTCAACTATCTCGACCGTTATGTCGGCGCCGCCACGCTGCCGCTCATGCTTGCCTCGCTGAGCATCTCCGACGCGGCCGGTGGCCTGCTTCAGTCGGCGTTCATCCTCACGTACGCAATCGTGTGTCCGTTCATCGGCTGGGCGGGCGACCGCAGTCCGCGCATGCGCCTGGCGGCGGCCGGCGTGTTCGTCTGGAGCGCGGCCACCGTGGCCTCGGGCCTGGCGCCGACATACGCGGTGCTGCTCGCGGCGCGCGCCATCGTCGGCGTCGGTGAGGCCTCGTACGCCGTCGTCACGCCCTCGCTGCTGTCCGATTGTTATCCGCCCGAGCGGCGCGCGCGCGTGCTCGGGATCTTCTACGCGGCCATTCCGGTCGGCAGCGCCCTCGGCTACGTCGTCGGCGGTCTCGTCGGCGAGCACTTCGGCTGGCGTGCGGCGTTCTTCGTCGCGGGCGCGCCCGGCGTGATTCTCGCGTTCGTGCTGCTGCTGCTCGCCGAGCCCCAGCGCGGCGCGCGCGATGCGGCCGCCGCCGCGGCCACGCCGCTGTCGCTCTCCGCCTCGCTGCGGGCGCTCGCCGCGCGGCGCTCCTGGGTGTCGAACACCGTGGCGCAGGTGATCTACACCTTCGCGATGGGCGGGCTCGCGACGTGGATGCCGACGTATTTCGTCCGTGAGCGCGGCATCCCGCTGGCCACGGCGGCCTCGACGTTCGGGCTGATCCTCGTCGCCGCTGGTTTCCTCGGCACGCTGATCGGCGGCCGGCTCAGCGATGCCCTCGCGCGCCGCGTGCCGGGTGCCCATTTCGTGCTGTCCGGATGGTCGCTCGTCGCGTCCATCGTCTTCACGCTGCCGGCTGTGCTCGCGCCGTCGCCGGCGATCTTCTGGCCGGCGACCTTCATCACGCTGCTGCTGCTGTTCATGAACATCGGGCCGCTGAACGCCGCGATGGCCAACGTGCTGCCCGCGGACCTGCGCGCCCGCGGGTTCGCCGTGACCACGGGCGTGATGCACCTGCTGGGCGACGCGGCGTCGCCGTGGCTCATCGGCGTCGCGTCCGACGCCGTCGGCCTGACGCTGCCGGTGCTGGCCACCGGCTCGCTGCTGGTTCTGGCCGGCGTCGTCCTGCTCGTCGACCGCGCCTCGCTCGTCCGCGATCTGCGGGCGCTGAGCGGAACCCGCGCGCCGGTGCCGCCGCATGGCTGACATCGCGCTCTGGAGCGCCCGCGCCGCGCTGGTCGCCATCGGCCTCGGCCTGTGGTTCTGGACACAGCGGCTGATCGGCCAGCGCCCGTTTCCGGCGCGCGGAATCGGCGACGCCGTGCATGACTGGACGGCCTCGTGGAATCGTTGGCTCAGTGCAAAACCGCGAGCCGCCGATGTCCTGCTCGTCGCGTCGTCGGCCGTCATCGATGCCCTCGGCGTGTTCCTGCTCGGCGCCGCGATCTTCGGCCCCACGTTCCGCCCGTTCGTCGGCCTGCTGCTGCTCTATGCGCTGCGCCAGCTCTGTCAGGGACTCTGCGCCTTCGCGCCGCCCGAGGGCATGATCTGGCGCGCACCGGGATTTCCGTCGCTCCTCGTCACGTACGGCACGGCCACCGATCTGTTCTTCTCGGGCCACACGGCGATCGCCGTGTACGGCGCGCTCGAGCTTGCCCGGCTGGGCGGCGGATGGTTCGTGCTTCTCGGGGTGGCGATCGTGCTCTTCGAGGCCGGCGCCGTGCTCGTCTTGCGCGCGCACTACACGGCGGATGTATTCGCGGCCATTGTCACGGCGCTCTGGGCGGCGGGCGCCGCCGAGGGTTTCGGGCCCGTCGTCGATCGCGCGCTCGCGTTGTTGCTGCGCAATTTCTGATCAGCGCCTCTGCAGCGCGGAGGTCAGAGACCCACCACTCTGCTTCAGCGTCGTGCTGCGTAAGGCGGTGATTTTCCGTGCGTCCTGATTCGGTACCGAATTTGCCCCCAGAGGGTCCCGATGCAAGGCGCAAATCTGCGCACCCTGATTGGCGTTGCGGTGGCGACCGCCGTCATGAGCGGAGCGTCCGCTCATGCCGAGATATCTCGGGCGGCGACGGCGAAGTCATCACCGCGACAGGCGCGGTCCAACGATCGCGAGTACTCGCGTGTCATCGCCGAGGCGTCCACGCGCTACGCGGTGCCGGAGCGGCTCATCTGGGCGGTCATCCGCGTGGAGTCCGGGTTCGACAAGCGCGCGGTCTCGCCCAAGGGCGCGCGCGGTCTCATGCAGCTGATGCCGAGCACCGCCAAGCTGCTCGGCGTCCGGAACGTCTTCGATCCCCGCGAGAACATCCACGGAGGCACGCGGCATCTGCGCGCGATGATGGAGCGGTTCCCGTACGACCTGCCGCTCGCGATCGCCGCGTACAACGCCGGCGAAAAAGCCGTGCTGGACTTCCGCGGCGTTCCTCCGTACCCGGAGACGAGGGACTACGTGGTCCGCGTGCTGCAGCTGTACGCGGCGCCGATGGACTGCTGCCGGTCGCGGGGCATTGCCATCCAACGCATCGCGGACATCCAGCCGGTCGCCGACCTTGGGCTGAGCGGCGAAGTTCAGCGGTTCGTCGCCGTCGACGGCACGATCACGTATACGAACATGCCCGTCGTGCGCCTCAGCACCGCGCGCTAGTCACCTCTAGTCGCCGCCCTGCGGCACCGGCCGCGGCCTGAATGCTCCCGTCACGCGGCGGCGTGTGCGCACGACCGCCAGCCTCCAGCGCTCCATGTAGAGATAGACGACCGGCGTCGTGTAGAGCGTCAGGAGCTGGCTCAGCAGCAACCCGCCGACGATCGTGATGCCGAGCGGCCGGCGGAGCTCGGCGCCGGTACCCACGCCGACGGCCAGCGGCAGCGCGCCGAGCAGCGCGGCCAGCGTCGTCATCATGATCGGCCGGAAGCGCCGCAGGCACGCCTCGTGAACGGCCTCCTGCGGCGTCTTGCCATCACGCCGCTCGAGCTCGAGCGCGACGTCGATGACCATGATCGCGTTCTTCTTCACGATGCCGATCAGCAGAATGATGCCGATGACCGCGATGATCGTCAGCTCGATACCCATTGCGAGCAGCGCGAGCAGCGCGCCCACGCCGGCCGACGGCAGAGTGGACAGGATCGTGAACGGATGGACCAGGCTCTCGTACAGAATGCCGAGCACGATGTACACGGCCACGAGGGCGGCCAGGATCAGCAGCGGCTGATTCGCCAGCGCGGCCTGGAACGCCTGCGCCGTACCGGTGAAGGTGCCGCGAATCCCCGCCGGCAGGCCGATACGGTTGGCCTCGTCGAGGATCGCGGTCACCGCATCACCCAGCGCCACGTCCGGCGCCAGATTGAAGAAGACGGTGACGGCGGGGAAGAGGCCCTGGTGGTTCACCTGCAGCGGCGCCCGGCTCGTGCCGGACTTCGTGACGGCGGTGAGCGGGACCATGTCGCCGCCGGCGGCGCGCACGTAGATCTGCGCAAGCGCGTCGGGGCTCTGCCAGTACTCGGGCGCCACCTCCATCACCACGTGGTACTGGTTGAGGGCCGTGTAGATGGTCGACACCTGACGCTGGCCGAAGGCGTCGTAGAGCGTCTCGTCGATCATCTGCGTGGTCACGCCCAGCCGCGAGGCCGTGGCTCGGTCGATCGTCAGCGGCACCTCGAGCCCGCGGTCCTGCTGGTCGCTGGAGATGTCACGCAGCTGGGGCATCTTCCGCATGGTGGCGACCAGCCGTGGCGCCCAGTTGTTGAGCTCGTCCAGGTTGTCGCTGACGAGCGTGTACTGGTACTGCGCCTGGCTGATGCGACCGCCCAGGCGCACGTCCTGCACCGCCTGCATGAACAGCGTAGCTCCCGGCACCTGCGCGAGCTTGGGCCGCAACCGCGTGATGATTTCGTCCGCCGTCAGCTTGCGCTCCCGATGCGGCTTGAGCGCCACGAACATCCGCGCGGTGTTGTTCGTCGTCCCGCGGCCGCCGCCGCCTCCCGTGAACGCCGTCGCGGCGTCGACGCCGGGATCGGCTTTCACGATGTCGACGAAGCGCGCCATCTTTTCGCGGATGGCCTGGAACGAGACGTCCTGGGCGGCGACGAGGACACCGGCGAGCCGGCCGTTGTCCTGCTGGGGGAAGAATCCCTTCGGGATGACCACGAAGAGGTAGACGTTGACGGCAAACGTGACGACGGCGATGAGCATCACCGTGGCCGGATGGCGCAGCGTCCACGTCAGCGTGGTGTCGTAGAAGCGCAGGATCCACCCGCGACGCTGATGGCCGGCCGTGCGCTTGGCGCGCAGGAGGATCGCGCACATCATCGGCGTGGTCGTGAGCGACACGAGCAGCGAGATGATGATGGCGATCGACATCACGGCCGCGAACTCGCGGAAGAGGCGTCCCACGAGCCCGCCCATCAGGAAGATCGGAATGAAGACGGCGATCAGCGAGACGCTGATCGACAGCACCGTGAAGCCGATCTCCTGCGCGCCCAGCAGCGCCGCCTGGCCGACGGGCATGCCCTCCTCGAGATGGCGGATCACGTTCTCCACGACCACGATGGCATCGTCCACCACGAAGCCGGTGGCGATGGTGAGCGCCATCAGCGACAGGTTGTCGATCGAATAGCCGATGAACCACATGACGCCGAACGTGCCGACGAGCGAGACCGGCACCACGACGCCGGGAATGAGCGTCGCGCGCCAGTCGCGCAGGAAGAGGAAGACGACCAGGATCACCAGACCGATGGAGATCATGAGCGCCACCTCGACGTCGTGCACGGAGGCGCGGATCGTGATGGTCTGATTCAGCACGGTCGACAGCTGCACGTCACCGGGCACGCTCGCCTGGAGGATCGGCATCTCCGCCTGGATGCGATCGACGGTGTCGATCACGTTCGCGCCGGGCTGGCGAAACACCACGAGCAGGATGGCCGGCTTGCCGTTGGACAGGCCGAGCGCCCGCAGATCCTCGACCTCGTCGCGGACGTAGCCGACGTCGCTCAGACGCACGCCAGCGCCGTTGCGCCAGGCCACGACGAGCGGCGCGTACTCGGCGGCGTAGCGCAGCTGGTCGGTGGTGCGAATCTCCCACGAGCGCTCGGGGCCGTGCAGCTGGCCCTTCGGCCGGTTGATGTTCGCGTTGGCGAGCATGTTCCGGACCGTCTCGAGGCCGAGGTTGTAGTGGGCGAGCGCGGTCGGGTTCAGCTCCACGCGCACGGAGGGCAGGGAGCCGCCGCCCACGAAGACCTGACCGACGCCCTCGAGCTGCGCGAGCTTCTGCTGCAGGACGGTGGAGGC
>Ga0209382_10001131_pt1 | contig 42796 bp, 47 predicted proteins | sample SoiMetdeltSBSDD5_FD_187599 | JGI IMG/M metagenome (GOLD analysis project Ga0209382, IMG submission 187599) | Bulk soil microbial communities from a Populus tree surrounding site in Tennessee, USA - Soil MetaG P. deltoides SBSDD5 (SPAdes) (version 2) | ecosystem: Environmental > Terrestrial >... | reverse complement strand
GCACTTATACGTGCGTATATTTTGGTATAAGTGCGCGGGGGGATTTCCCGAGTTCCTGTTCCAATTTCAGTCGCGCACAGGATGTTTGCGGAAAAAGCCCAATCCTAATCCGGCAACTAACGTGACCAGCGCTATCAGAATAATCGCTTCCAAAGACCCATCACCGTGGTCAGGCGAAAAACCAAACCATCTTTCGATAAAATCCACGGCACCGTTCCCCAAACATGCCAGCCAACATTGCTAGCGCGAATAGGGCGTGCACGATGCTGGACCTTGGTCCAATGAGGTAGTTCGACGCGGCTTCCCACAGGTATTGACCGGCCATGCCGACGGCAAACATGACGCCGACAACGATCAAAGCAATCGAGACGCCGCGTAAGTCGTCGTCCATTCGGCTAGCCAGCTTGTGACGTCAGCATCAACACCAGCCGACGCGTGGATATTCGATCGGTCTGCGAAATCTGTCGTAAGCAATCTTAGTTGAAGCACGAAAGACCTCGATCCAGTTCGCCGACAATAGCGTGCCCTACGTGGCGCCATGTCCGCTTTATCCCTGAAAGCAGACATGTGCGGTGCACCTAGGGAAGTCCGCTTTGGGCCAATAGCAGACATCGGACCGCCTATTCGATCACCTCGTCGGCTTCTGCGAGCAGAGTGGCCGGCAGGCTCACGCCCCAGGGCTTTGGCCGTTTTTGAATTGATCACCAACTCATATTTGGTGGGCTGTTGTGCCGGGGTGTCCTCTGGACGCGCCCCTCTCAGCATCTTGTCGGTGAACATGGCTGCCAAGCCATGCATCTCGGCAAGTTTGACGCCATAGCTGGCTGTACAGCCCGCTTCGGCCATCTCGCGAAACTGACCGATTGCCGGCAACTTGTGCGTCAAGCTGAGATTGCAAAGGTCTGTGCGGAAACCCGACAGCAAGGGCGAGGACCGGATGATCACAGCTTCTACTCGCCTGGCGCGGAAGGAGGCAAATGCGGGCAGGAAATCGTCCGGGCTTCGGACTTCTTCAGTGATCAGCTCAATATTAAGGGCGCGGGCGGTGTCGATGAGCTGCTGGGGCCTTGCTTGAGCGCTCGATGGATCACTCAGAACGCCGAAGCGTTGGCTGGAGGGTACGATTCGTTTCAGGACATCGACCCTCTTTCCATCAAGTTCAGTGGCCAGAATAGACACGCCGGTTGTATTGGCGCCTGGCTTGGCCATGTTGCTGATCAATCCGGAGGCAACGATATCGTCAACCACCGCGATAATCGGAATTGTCTTTGTCGCTTGTTGCGCTGCCCGCACAGCGGCGTCGCCAGAAGCCACGATCACGCTGGCCTTCTCATTCACCAAACGCTGAGCAAGCTCCGGGAAGCGATCAGCATGTCCGGCAGCAAGCCGGAATTCGATGCGAATGTTTCGGCCATCGACTTGCCCAAGAGCTGCCAAGCTGTTTCGAAATATCGTCGGAATCGGCTCGACGTTTTCGGGCGTGTTCAGTCGTAAGACTCCGACAAGCGGGAGGTTACCGACATTTTGCGCCGACGCCAGAATCCCTTCGCATTGGCAAAGCAACAAGACCAGCAGTAGGCGGCACCACATTCGTTACCCCTAACGGAGCATCGTATTGGCTTGATAAGCGACTTGCTAGACCAAACTCTCCGGCGGGTCGCGCCGCTCGTGTCCCCGCTGATGTCCGCTTTGGGCCAATAGCGGACATGAAAGGCTTGCCGGAACGCCTCTCAGACGAATGCAGGCGTGCGAGGCAGAATAATTCTTATCTCGGTGCCCTCACCCGGTTTTGTATCGACCTCAATTGTGCCCGCGTGCTGCTTCACGATGATATCGTGACTGATCGAAAGGCCAAGACCGGTGCCTTCTCCCGTCGGCTTGGTCGTGAAGAACGGCTCGAACATCTTTTCTTTTACGTCAGGCATGATGCCGATGCCGTTATCGCGAATACTGATTTGCACACGATCGCCAAGGTTTCTGGTCGAGGCCGTGAGAGTCGGCGCGTAGCCTCCACTATTGGTCTCCGCTCTGCGCTTGGTCGCCGCATAAAAGCCGTTTGCAATCAGATTAAGAAGAGCCCGTCGGATATCCTGTGGGAAAACATCTGCACCACCGGCAGACGGATCGAAGGCTTGCTTGAGCTTGATCTCAAAACCCTGCGTCTCGGCCCGCGCTCCGTGCCATGCGAGATTGAGGCTTTCCTCAACGAGCGCATTGATATCAATCATCCGATGGTCACCTGAGCCTTCACGCGAGTGCTGAAGCATATTCTTGACGATGGCATCCGCGCGTCTGCCATGATGCACGACCTTGTCGAAATTGCTCTTCAGCGTGTCGGTCAGTTCATTGATTTCAGTTCGCGCTTTATCGTCGAGCGGTATGCCCTTCAGGGTGTCCTGCAATTCATCAATCAGTTCGGTAGAGATACCGGAGAAATTGTTGACGAAATTGAGCGGGTTCTTGATCTCGTGGGCGATACCGGCAGTCAGTTGCCCAAGTAGGGCGAGCTTCTGCGTTTGTACGAGACGGTCCTGCGTGGTGCGCAGCTCCTCTAGCGACTTAGCCAGTTCGCGCGTGCGTGCTTCTACGCTTTCGAACAGACGGACATTCTCAATCGCGATCGCCGCCTGGTCGGCGAATGTCGTGGCTAGTTCAATCTGTTTGTCGGTGAAAGGCTTCGGATCTAAACGGGTCAACCCAAATACGCCCATAGGCACTCCCTCACGCAGGAGGGGCACACCTAACAGGGTCCTGAAACCTTCGGCTTTTTGCCGATCCCAGTTTTTATATTCCGCATCCTCCAAGACATCGGGAATATGTACGATTTTTCCTTCGACAACGGCACGTCCTGCAATTGTGCCACGATCAGGTGCCAAAGGGCGGCTTTTCCTGAACTCGATGGTCCCTTGCGAAAAGCCGTGGCTTGCGGCCCACACGTAATTGTCACCGACTGGTCGTAATAAGTAGGATTGATCCGCCTCGCACAACCGAGCCGCTGATTCCGCGAGCGTGTTTAGGACGGTCTGCAAATCGAATGTCGACCGGCTGATGACCTTGAGAACATCGGCCGTCGCCGTCTGCTGCTGGAGAGATTCGCGGAGTTCGCTAAGAAGTCGCGTATTATCGATAGCAATAACAGCTTGCGCGGCGAAGTTAGAAATCAACTCCATCTGCTTCTCGGTGAACAAACGGGCTTCCTGCCAATAGATTGCGATGGCCCCAATCAATTCTTCCTTTTTGACCATTGGCACAACGAGAAGGCTTCGTGCACCAGCGGTTTCAACTAGAGCCACAATTCGGGGATTACCTTCGATATAGGCACGCTCCCTAGTGAGGTCCGAGCTGTAAACGGGTTGTTTGGTAGTGACGATGCAAGTAAGCAGATTGTGTGGGTTTTCACTCACGACATGTGGTTGCTCTATTATGTGTGCTGGCGGATTGCCTAGCCATGACGTCGCGCGAAATACACCATTGGCAAATCTGAACATAACGCCGAACTTGGCTTCGCAAAGCTGCGTTGCCTTTTCTAACATGGCTTGAAACACAGGTTCTAAGTCGCCGGGTGAGCTACTGATCACCTTCAGCACATCGGCGGTGGCGGTCTGCTGCTGGAGCGATTCGGAAAGCTCGCGCGTGCGCGCCTGCACCTCGTCGAACAGGCGGACATTCTCGATCGCGATCACGGCCTGATCGGCGAAGGTGGTTACCAGTTGAATCTGCGAATCACTAAAAGGTCGCGGTTCTTTGCGCTGCAGCGTGACGACCCCGACGACGGTTCCCTCCCGCATCATCGGTACCGCAAGCCCGGCACGCACGGTGACGGGATCTCGTTGTCGGGAGCGATCGTACTCGGGATCGGCGAGGACATCGGATACGTGAATCGTACGGCCCCCTAGAATCGCTCGTCCGAAAAGTGAGCCTCGATCCGGGTTGGTGGAATATTGGGTGAAACGGTCACGCTGCTGCTCGGTGAGACGGCAGGTTGCGGCAACAGGATAGATGTCACCTTCGCGTGTCCTGAGAATGCCGCTATCCGCCTCGCACAGGTGCACCGCTGACTCGACCAGCGTATCCAGGACTGTTTGGAGATTGAAAGCAGACCGACTGATCACCTTGAGCACATCAGCGGTGGCCGTCTGTTGCTGCAGAGATTCGCGCAGCTCGTTGAGCAGGCGCGTGTTCTCGATGGCGATGACGGCTTGGGCGGCGAAGTTTTTAACGAGTTCGATCTGCTTCTCGGTAAACGGCCTGACTTCCTGACGGTACAAAAGAATTGCGCCAGCTAGAGCGCCATCCTTAATCATTGGCACGCCTAGAAATGTGCGAACTCCACCAAGTTCGGCAGCGGCAACCATTATGGGAACTCTCTGAGCATATCCTCGTGTATTTCTTAAGTCTTCTATTTGCACAACCTGCTCGGCTCGCTCGACTTGAGCCAAGAGAGTTTCCGGGCCTGGCCGAAATGGTCCGAGCGGTAGATGTTTGAGATAAGCAGGATCGGTGCCAAGGTGTGCCACCATACAGAATGCGTCGTTCTCACGAAGATAAAGAAGGCCAAATTTCGCCGCGCAAAGTCGCGTCGCATTTTCCAGCATGGCCTGAAATATTGGTTGCAGATCGCCCGTTGAACTCGAAATAACTTTAAGCACCTCCGAGGTCGCAGTCTGTTGCTCCAGCGATTCACTGAGGTCATCAGTGCGCTGGCGCAGCTCGTTAAGCAGTCTCGTATTCTCGATGGCGATGACGGCCTGAGAGGCGAAATTCTTCACCAGCTCTATCTGCTTGTCGGTGAATGGGCGGACCTCCTGGCGATAGATCACGATAGCGCCGATCAGTTCGGCATCCTTAAGCATCGGCACGGCAAGCACTGTTCGAGCATCAGCGAATTTCGCCAGTTGCGCACCGGTGGAACCAGATGCCGAATCGCCATGTTGCGCCTCGTCCCGGACATCATCAATTTGAACCGGCCTTTTTGTCGCTAGGGCGCGTCCGAGCGTCGTCGACGCGCCGGGTCGGATCACTGGATTGCGACGCCGTTCTTCGGCAAATGGCTGTGGCGCACCGTGCATCGCAACACAACGAAGGGCATCTCCTTCGCATCGATAAAAGGTGCCAAATCTAGCCCCGCAAATGCGCGTCGCCTTCGCGAGAATAGTTTCGAAAACCGGTCCAAGCTCGCCGGGCGAAGTGGATATGACTTGAAGCACTTCTGAGGTCGCGATTTGCCGCTCCAGCAATTCACGCTGTTCATTCAGCAGCCGCGTGTTTTCGATGGCGATGACGGCTTGCGCGGCGAAGTTCTCGACTAGCGCGATCTGCTTGTCGGTGAATGGGCGAATCTCCTGGCGATAGACATTGATCATGCCGAGCAACGTTTCATCGCTGCGCAGTGCAACGGTCAATGACGCGCGTATTCCGCCTGTATCCACCAGCCCACGAAATGTCTGATTGTCGCGGTACGCACTTTCCTCTCGCCGATCGGCCATATGATCGAAGCGCGCGCCTCGGACGATCCGATCTGCCGCGCTCCCTGGGATCGGCCGGACGGTACTGTGTTGATGGAGCCATTCGACAAACTGCGGATCCCCGCGCACCGCGGCGACATGCAGCCATTCACCGTCGAACCTCCACACGTGACCGTGAGTGGCCTCGCATAGCCGGGTTGCACGCTCGAGAATCGCATCGAAGACCCGTGCGAGGTCACCCGGCGAGCTTGAGATGACCTTGAGCACCTCTAGTGTCGCCGCCTGTTGCTCCCGTGACTCATTCAGTTCACGGGTGCGGCGATCAAGCTGATCTCTCAAATTACCGACGGCGGCGCTACGGCGTGTCGACGTCTTGCGGCGTGGCACTCTGATTGCTTTGCCGCCTGCTTTATCGCGCCGGCTCATTGCCTCCCCCGAGGCTCAGAAAGGAGATCGTAGCAACTCTCACTTGTGCTCAGGAAGGGGTCCAGCAGAAGACCAAGCAATGTCCGCTTTGGGCCAATAGCGGATATGAGCAGCGCAGCGAAGTACATGCTCATTCGATCACCTCGTCGGCGCGGGCGAGCAGGCTCGCTGGTAAAGGCAGACCGAGCGACTTGGCGATTTTGACATTAACCGCCAGATGAAATTTTGTCGGTTGCACAATCGGCAAATTCGCGGGCTTCTCACCTTTCAGAATACGACCGGCATAGATCGCGGCCTGACGATAGGACTCTGGCAAATCGGTGCCATAACTCATAAGTCCGCCAGCCAGCACGTATTCGCGCCACGCGTAAATCGTGGGCACGGCGTACTTCGCGGCCAGTCCTACGATCCTATCCCGTCGACTATCGAAAAATGGCTCTCCGGAAACGACAAGCGCACCAATGCGCATCCCTTGAAGACCGCCGAAAACTGTTTCCAATTCGGATTCCGACTTGGCATTGAGGATACGCACATCAATCCCTAAGGCCCCCGCCGCTGCAACGACACTTTTGGCTTCAATCTCGGACTTCTGATGCGCTGGGTTCAGCAAATATCCAATTACCCCGGCGTTTGGCATCAGCTCCTTCATCAATTCGAGACGCTTCGCGCCCAAACTTGCACTGAACAAGGCCATGCCGGTGACATTGCCACCTGGCTGATTAAGGCTTGGCACGAGACCGATCTCGACGGGATCCGAGGCCGCGGAGAAGACGACCGGTATCGTAGACGTCGCACCTTTCGCTGCGAAGGCCGACGGTGGTCCGCCAGCCGCGAAAAGGAGCGCCACGGGCAGATTAACGAGTTCGGAAGCAAGGGGAGCTAATTTGTCGTAATGGCCTTCCGCCCAGCGGAACGCGATGCTGAGATTCTGTCCCTCGATAAATCCCGTTTCGCGTAACCCTTGACGAAAAGCAGCAACGACACCAGCAGACTCCCCGGGTGATCGGCTGCTCAGGAACCCAATCACGGGCATTGCCGATTGTTGCGCGCGCAGCGCGGGTGCCCATGCGACAACGCTCAAACCGGCAACCGCCTTGATAAATTCGCGCCGCCTCATCGCGCCTCCGACCAATGCGTCGGTGTTGTAACATCAAAGAAACGGATCTTAGTCCATGGCGTGAAGCCTGGCGATGTCCGCTTTGGGTCAAAAGCAGACATTTGCAACGCACAAGCTCATGTCTGCTTCGGGCCAATACCGAATATTGCGCACTATTCCATCACCTCTCGGCAAGCGCGAGCAGAGTTGGTGGCAAGTTGAGCTTTTGTGTTCGAGAATTTCGGAGTTGTTTACTTGCTCGATTAATCGCATCTTCGGTTTTCGGGTTGTGATGTCGTCAATGGTCGCAAATGTTCATTCAGGGGGGACTTTCTTATGCGATGGTCAGTTTCTATTCGTGCCACGCTGATTGCTTTGACCGTGACCGGCACCGGGCTCGCGACCGGTGCCCACGCCGACAGCGGCAGCATCCGGTTCAACGTTATTAAGGCCGGGTTCGTCATTGGCGGCTCCGCCGGCAGAGGCACGCTGGTATTTCATGGCCGGCGCTATCCGCTCTCGATCGGCGGGGTGAGCTATGGCTTTACTTTCGGCGGCTCGGCAACCGATTTTGTCGGTACAGTCAGCAACATCCGAAGGCCATCCGATGTTAATGGCGTCTACGGCGCTGCTGGCGCGGGCGTCGCGGTTGGCCGCGGCGCGGGCGGCATCGTACTGACGAACCAGAACGGCGCGGTCCTGACACTGTCAGGTCGCCAGGCGGGGCTGATCGTCGCCGCCGATCTCAACGGATTGGTGATCTCGCTGCGGTAGTTGCTCAGCCAGGCGCTCCCCGCGCTTCCGAGAATCAGACTGCACACTTAAGGCCGCGGCTGATTTCCGCTTTGGATCTAAGCGAACATTTCGCACTGCAATCGCCATGTACGCTTTGGGTCATAAGCGGACATTTGCAGTGCATCAACTCATGTCCGCTTTACCCCCGAAAGCGGACATGTGCGGTGCAACTAGGGATGTCCGCTTTGGGCCAAAAGCGGACATTACCAACCCTATTCGATCACGTCGTCAGCAGCCGTGAGCAGGGTCGTGGGCACCGTGAGACCAAGTGCCTTCGCTGTCTTGAGATTGATAGCTAATTCGAATTTGGTGGGCAGTTGTACGGGAAGCTCGGCAGGTTTCGCACCGCGCAGAATGCGATCGACGTAGGAAGCCGCGCGACCGAACAGGTCGGTAAGATCAATTCCATACGAGATCAGACCGCCTTCCCGCGGCGCAACACTCACGAAATACATCAACGGCACCTTGTTTTGGATCGTCAGGTCGATAACGGCTTTGCGATGGACCGTCATGAAACTGTCCGTCATAGCGATGAGGCCGCTTCCGGGCTCTCGGCCAAGCCCTGAGATGGCCTCTTCGATATCAGTTTCGCGGTACACGAGCGACTTGAATTGCTTCACGCCTAATTTTTTTGCCGCAGCTTCCAACGATGGCAATAGATTTCCGTATATGGAGCTGTTTTCGGATTGAACATAACGGCGACCCGGGTCACTCGCGGTGCAATCTCCTTAAGCAGTTCCAGCCACTTACCGCCAAGCGTCGTCTCAAGATTGATAAAGCCGGTAATGTTGGTGCTCGGGCGTGGGAGGCTCGCGACAAAACCCGCGCCGACCGGATCGGATACAGCCACGAATACGATTGGAATTGTCTTCGTTGCCTTATGCAAGGCAGCAGTCACTGGCGTGGTGTTGGACATGATCACTTCGGGTTGAAGTGCCACTAGCTCTCTTGCAAATGTCGTCGCGCGATCGGTATCGCCCGATGCCCATCGAACATCGATTTTCAAGTTGCGACCTTCGCTCCATCCTAGTGTCAAAAGTCCTTGCTTGAATGCGGCTAGGCGAGTTTGTGCTTCGGGGTCATCTTCCGCATAGCCCACCATTACGCCGATGCGCCGCATCCGGTCGGTTGGCTGCTGCGCACGCGCCACTAGCGGCCATGCAGCCGCGCCGCCTAAAGCACCGAGAAATTCGCGTCGCCTCACCGTCACCCCCCGAGGAACAAACAGCATCGTAACGGTGAAAACGAGGCCCGTTAAGGGACGCCCCGATGTCCGCTTGGGTCAAAAGCAGACATATGCGGTGCAACAAGTCATGTCCGCTTTACCCCCAATAGCGACTGCAAAAGCGTATTCCCGCAAATGGTCATGTCTGCTTTACCCCCGAAAGCAGACATGTGCGGTGCAACTAGAGATGTCCGCTTTGGGCCAAAAGCGGACATGGGCCTATGCGTCGGCCTGTGCCCGTCCCTCCTCGGCACTGGGCCGCCAGTGTGCCGACGTTAATGTTAAGAACCACTTGGTGTTGGCTCCTGACGCTGCCAACAGCATGCTATTAGCGAACGTCGGGTTCGCAGCCGTGCAAAAGCCCACCTTCTATCGCAAGCGAGCGCAGGTCGCCGAGGGTTTCGCCAAGAGTTGTCGCGACGAGACAGCGAAGCAAATGTTCCAGAGGGTCGCGGGACGTTGGCGAGAACTTGCCAGGCTCGCTGGGTCACGAAAGTCAAGCCGAGCGTCAAGCAAGCCTAAAAAGGGGAAACCTCGGTAGCGAAATTCATCAATCATGTTTTGCAAGTCCGCTAAGGGCTAAAAACGGACATGATCAGGTTGAGTCGTACCCGCTAACCGCCCCTTGCGCTTCCTACGATGGGGGGCACAAATTGATCAACGGCTCACAAAGCGCGCGCCATCCGTCGTGCCGAAAATGCGGAATGATCTGTAAGACGATGCCGGCAACGAACAGCAACCAGCCGATGCGAGACAGCCATCGGTTTTTTCTAACCGCTCTATCCATTTGATCATCTACACCGCTAATACGATGTACGTCACCGCCGCCGACGAATGAGGCCAAGAACGCTTCATGGGCGCGAAGCCAAATATCCGTTACCTTCGCGACCATTTCTTGCCCCGCTGCAAGCAGCACGGCTCCCATACCGCTTAGTATCAATCCCCATACATCCATTGCTCGCTCTCCAATTCCTTCGAGCGCGCCAAGGGCAAACCGAGCCACTTTTTCAAACGTTGAGCGCGCATCGTACCTTGTTCTCTCTTAGGTGCGAGAGTTCAGGCCCTTCAGATGAGCAATGTAATTAAGGGGGCTATGCCTGTCCGATTTGGATCAAAAGCAACAGCGTTGCTTCCGTGCTGTCGGCTCGTCCCAATCGCGCGTCTCATCTCAAAAGGTCGCGTCACGCCTCCGATCACGCGGTTCTAGCTGCACGAGACTACGCTGCCTTGGATTTCTGAGCGGCCTTTGCGGCGTTGCGGATCACGCCCAGCACAGCATGCGGCTGAGAGAGCATTGGGACGTGACTAGAGCGTAACTCGACGACTGTAGCGCCCATGCGCTTTGCAACGAAGCGGCGCAGTTCCGGTTGAACGGTGCGATCTTCGGTTGCCACAATGTACCAACTTGGCTTCGACCGCCAAGCGACGCCGTCGACCTTTTGGTTGAACGGGTCGGGCACGGGCACAACTTGGGTCGCCCAGACCACCTTCTGCTCCGCCTCGGGCAGATCACCCGCGAAACACCCGATGCCGTCAGGCTTCACCCGGTCTTTGACCGCCGCGAAGGCAGGCGTGATGGCGTCGCCCGGCGGATTTCGAGCGTGGTGCCTTCAAGCCCGAGCATGTAGTGGATTGAGAGATCACAAACCCGGGGCAACGTAAAACAGATCGAAGCCACCGTTGCGATAAAGGCGGCTCAATTTGTGAGACGGCTTAGAGCCGATGCCTTTGGATTCGCCTGCTTCCGCACTGATTGCACCATGGGCCGCGGCACTGGCGACGAATGCATCAGCCCCCCAGGTAGGAATCGCTACATAAGCAGAATCAGCGCCGACGCGAAGCCAATATTGATCAATATCATCAACCTTTATGGCACCTCCACGAGTGTAGAACTGGGCGGAAAAGGGACGGACTCCGACAAATATCAGGGGCGCATTCGATTGTTTGGATTTTTCATTTGGCAAAGCGGCTGCGGGCATGTCCGGATTCGCTTTGGCCCGATCGTAAACCATGACCAGCGCCTTGGCCGATCTGCGCTCCATATGGAAAGGTTCACCTTCGTGGAACGCCAAGCGGCCCATCAACAACGACGTGATCAGCAAGGTGATCAGTATGCCAACGCTGAGCACCTGGTCGACCGCATTGCCAAGCCTTCGTTGTTGCACAAGCCAGTTGCCAGCGAGCATGGCGGCGGCGGGCATACCCGGCAACACGTACACGAAGGTAATATTGCGCGCGGCGGTGAAGAGCAGCAGCGGGGTGATAGCCCAAATCAGCAGATAGCCTCGCCAGACGCGATCGTCAGATCGCGATGACAAGACCTCGGAGATCATCTCGTTCGATGGCTTTTTTTTGCGGTTGTGCCAGCGCCATGCCGCGATTGGCAGCAGTAATGACCATGGCAACGTGTCGATGAAAGCGGCCACCCAGATGGTGCCAATGGGAAACAAGTGAGTGTGGCCGTACCGGTCACCCTGCCAGCCGGGCGTAACGAAGCGATGCCAGTGCTCCCCGATCAGGAAGTACGCGAGAAAACCTGGCGTGCGTTGCTCAGCGATCCAGTACCATGGCAACGCGATCGCAAGCGTTGCTAGCGCGCCGCGAATCCATGGAAGGCAGTGCCAGACGTCGAGCCACCGGCGGTTGTATGCAGTCCACAGAAACAGCGGCGTCCCCGCAAATACCAAGGAGACGGGTCCCTTCGCGAGCAATCCAACCACCAGACCGCCAAAAAATAGCAAGGACGCGACCCATCGGGAGTGACCCGAGGTAGCATCCGATTTTTCAACTGCAAACCAGAACCCGGCCATCACCAGCGAGGTACCGAGAGTCAATTCAATGTCGGTCATCACAGCGCCGGACGAAACGAAATAAAGGGAGGCGGCGCAAATCACTGCCACTGTCGGCATGGCGACATCGCGGTCGCGGTGACCGGACAGCCACCAAATTAGCGTGATGATAACCAGCGAAATAAGAAAATGGGGCAATCGCGCAGCGAATTCACTCACCCCGAAGAGCTTGAAACTGATTGCGGTTAGCCAAAATGCGAGCGGCGGTTTGCCCCAGTACGGCGTGCCGTAGTCAAACCAGGGGGTGACCCAATCGTTTAACTCCGCCATCTTGCGAGCGATCTCGCCGTAGCGGGCTTCCGTGCTGTCCATCAATGGCACTTGAGCCATGCCAAGCGCACGCGTTAGCAACAGCAATCCAATTAGGATTGGCACAATGCGGCGAAAGAATTTTGAGAAATCGACGGTCACTCCAGCGATGCCCTTACGAACATCTGCATCGTTTTCCGCGAATGCCATTAGAATTCCGAGCCGGCGCATCCGCCCGGCTGTTGCTGTGCCCGTACAGCGAGCTGCCAGGTAGCCGCTACACCACCGCGCAATCTGATGAGATCGCGCCGTCGCATTGGCACCTCAAGGATCGTCTTATTTGAGTCTTACTTAGCCTTGGAGCCGAAAGCGCGTAAATTTGGCCTCAATAACCGGTGTGCCGGATGTCCGCTTTGGGTCAAAGCGGACATTACCTCCTTACGATCTCTTCCTTGCGTCGTCACCGTCAGCGTAGGGAGCACCGGAGGCTCATGCGAGCGCGCAAATCAATCCCAGGCCTCGATCCCGGGCCAGCTCGTATGCGCGCGCTGCCGCCGCTGCGTCTTGGACGCCTGTGCCCGAGCTGTCGAAGATCGTGATCTCGTCGTCAGCCAACCGCCCTGGCCGATGCTGCGCAATAAGGGTACCAAGTTCGGCTCGTACATCCGACGGCGTCATCACACCGGCTTTGATTGCATGATGCATGTCGCCCATGACGATACTCTGTTGGAGCACATCAACGATCACGGCCGCCTTGGCCATGAGCTCGGGTTTGATTTCACTTTTCTCGGGATTGTCAGCCCCCACCGCGGCCACAAACGTTCCCGGCCGCACGTCCTCAAGGCCCAAGAAAGGCGAGCGAGAAGACGTGCAGGTCACGATTGCATCGCTGACCAATGCTCCTTCACGCAGATCATCAATGGCCGTAACGTCGACCCCGAGTTCCGCCGCCATCTGGGCTGAAAAGCGGCGTGAGGTTTGGGGGTCGATGTCCCATGCAAAGACCTGCGTGAGGTCGAGCTTGTGCCGCAATGCCCGTAATTGAATGCGGCCTTGTTCGCCACATCCGCAAATCGTGGCAGTACGGGAATCCGGTCTGGCCAAATACTGAATGGCAACTGCGGTTGCGGCTGCGGTCCGCTGCCGCGTAATCTCGATAGAATCGAGAAGTGCCAGCGGCCTACCGTTACTCGCATCGGCAAGGAAGACAACGCCCTGAATAGTGGGCAATCCGTGACGAGACCGGTTGTCTGGAAAATTGCCGTTCACTTTCACAGCAACGTAGCCGGACCCCAGCGGCAAGCTTGCAGCTTTGGCGTGGAAGGTGCCGTCCGTGACACTGACTTGCAGCGGCACTGGTGATTCACAACGGCCCTCCGCCAGCATTCGAAACGCTTCGGCGACCGCATCGACATAATCATCGAATCGCATCACCGTCTGCAGGTCCTGACTGGAGAGGATCAGAATCGTGCCGGGTGCTGCCGGGGCATTCCTTTGTGACGTGCTCATCTCATGTCCATGATTTCTGGCTCCTGAGGCGCGGCTATTTATGAAGCGGTCCGCCCAGTAGTCGCAGCGGAAAACCGTATGTCAGCCCAGCCCGGACCTCGTTGACGCCTGCGCCATTGACGATGGCGTGTCGAAAACCAACGTCGAAAGACAGGTTATCCTTCACCTGCCATATTGCGCCAATGAGAGCCGAGAATGTATGTGCCTGGCCGAACTCTTCTTCGTAGAAAAATTCAGCAACTGGCCGGACCGCCCACTTGTGCGGCCCCTCCAGGATAATGCCGGTGAAAAGATCTGCATGCTGGTCGCGCGTGAGCGCGCCTGCGATGTTCAGGTGGGCGGTGCCCCAGTCCCACCGTTGTGAAATGATTGCCGCGACGCTGGCGCCGAAGCGGCTGTTGCCAATGGTGTCCGGCAAGAGAGCACCGAACTCGGTCGCGATGCTTGGGCCTGCCTGATCCTGCAGGACTCCGGGGCGCAAGACGTATTTCAAAAAAGCCCCTGCATCGGTCAAACTCGTCGGCCCAGAAGGATTGAAGGGCGTTTCGACGCGCCCTTCGAACACCGCCTCCCAGTTTTTTACCAACCCGAAATTGAGAACAGTAGCTGGCGCGACCAGGGTCCTTTGACCATTGCTGCCTATTACTCCGGCCGGCTGGAATTCAATTTCTATTTCGCCCGGCTCGGCGACCGCCGCGTCGGTCCCATCGAACGGTCGGTAAGCTAAGGCGACATCGGGAAGAGCCACAAGCGTGAGCAAAAATGCTCGAACGCCCCATCGTGTCGCCCAGGCCCACTTCGTGCACATGGTTACACCTGTTATTTAAGGCGCCACCCGGTAAACCCAGATGGAAGCCGGCTCTCTAGCTCTAGCGCGAACGGCCAAAAACAAACGTTCCATGTCGGGCACAAAAAGCCCGGTCCGAGCGCCGGTTACGGTTGGGATTCGCGTGAGGCGTGAATACTTTGAGTCTTCCGCCCTCAAAACGTCGATAAACCCCGTTCCGCAGGTGATGTAGATGAGCTTGCGCTTTGCATCGAAGAAGAGATCATCGGCATCACCGCAGGTGTCGACCTCGGAAACCACATCGCCACTTTGCCAACTAAATGCTCCGAATTTGGGCGGACTTCTGAACGCGACAAGAACGCGCTGGCGTTCAGTGTCGAGTGCCATCGGAAAATTTCCGCCGTGAACCAGAGACCAGGTCGCCCGCTGCCGGCCCGTGGTCGCGTCAAGCACGGCAATAGCCCGATTATTTGGCAGGTTCACAAATATCTGGTGCGTTCCAGCATCGAGTTGGAAGCTTTCCGGATGGGCCTGCAGTGGGAATGAATCAACCTTGTTGTTGCTCCGGAGGTCGATAGTACCTATGCCGCCGCTGCCATAACCGACGAGCAGGCGAGTATCCGGCAGGTCGAGGCGAATATTGTCCGCATCTGCGCCAAGGTCGATTCGATCAGCGGGTGCGTATTCAGTGCCTCGAAAAACGCGCACTGACCCGTCTCCGCCATTGGCTACATAAAGCGAGTCGTTCGCTTGGACATAGGCAATACCTTGCGGCTCTTTCAGGCCGGACAAGCGATGCACGACTTTTTGCGCATCAAGATCTACCACGCCGACTGTATCGTTCCCCAATTCGGCGACGAACAGCCTGTGGTGCGCCAGGTCGACCGCCAAATGATCAATGCGGCCGCTGACATCGCCCAGAATTATTTTATGTTCGAGCTGCAACGGATCAGGCACAGATTGTGCGACGATAGCGCGCGTAAAACCCAGATGCATAAATCCGACAGCGATCGCGAGGACTATTATCAATCGATGCATGACAACACCCGTTACGAGCCAGGATGGGCCCTGCGGCCCGGCTGTGCCCCCTATGACTTTGCAAGTTGCTTGAACAGACGATCCGTGTTGCTCCAACGGATCGCCGTCATGAATGTGTCGACGTAGGTGCCTACTTTGGCGCCAAAGTCGATGTGATAGGAATGCTCGTACATATCGAGCGCGAGGATAGGCGTGCCTCCAGCCAGAGTGTGGCAATGATCCGACGCCCATTGGTTTACAAGTTTGCGATCTCTGGCCGACCACGACAGCAGCACCCAACCTGAGCCGCCACCGAGCGCTTTTCCCATCGCAACAAATTCCGAACACCAACGCTCATACGAGCCAAAATCCGCGGTAAGCGCATCGCGCAAAACCGGTCCCGGCTCGCTTTGATCGCCAAGTCCGTCGAAAAATAATTCATGGAGACACATTGAGTTCATCGCTATGAGTTGCTCGCGCTTGAGCCCGTTAATGAGAAATCCAGCGGCGCTGGCGTAGTCGAGTTCAGCGAGCTTCTCCTCGATCAAATTCAGGCGTTTGACCGCGCCGCCGTAGTTATTCTCGTAGTGGCTGATGATCAGCCGTTCGGACATTCCTTTGATGCGGGCGGGATCACAGCAGAGCGGTTTCATGCTGTACGACATCGAAGTCACTCACTTTAGGGCAGGACATTGATCGCGATCTGGTCGAAGCGCGTGACGCTGTCGGCCTTTGTCCAGAGAGCGATCTTTCCTACGCCGGCGAAGGTCTTGTCCGTCGTTGTGAATAACGTTTTGCCGTCAAACTCGACGGTGAACCGGTCGCCGTGTGCCTTGAGTCCAAGCGAATGCCACTCATTGCCGGCAACCTTGGTGTTCATTCCGTCGATTTTTTCGCGGCGGCCTCTGACCACGCGATAAAAGTGAACATTGTCTTCAAGGGCATTGGCGCGAACGACGTAGTAGTTGTCGGCATCGGCAACTCGGACTGCAATGCCACCCGCTTGGTCTACACGACCTGCAACGGGTTTGAATTTCAAGGAGACATCGACGTTCTTCGCCACTATCGGATCAAAGATAGCAAGCGGAAAACGATAGTCCGTGCGGTCGGCGCTGGACTGTTCAATTGCTCTGCCAGCAAAAGCTGTCTCATCGCTAACGACCATCCATTTTCCCGGCCCACCCTGGCCTGTCCGCGCAAATTTAAAGTCAGTGGGAACAGTGCCGATTTCCATGTTCGCAATAGCGACGACTGTTGCCGCTGATTGCGAAAGGCTCTCATGCGCGGAAGTTAAAAGGACTACCGTGATGAACACGACCGCGAACAATAAGAACGGAATTGGATTTGGCCTCTTTCCACGCATGCGCAATCACCTCGAAAATCGAGTGTTGCGCAGAGCTTGGACGGTATCGGCCGTCTGGCGGGGAGCCTGCGTTTCCCCGTGTCTGGAAAGTTAGGAACGAGCACTTCAGGGCGCAAGTTCAAAGCGGCCGAGTTCTCCGTTTTTATTTCTAGTTTATTCCCGCCAAGGCAATCGTCGAACAGCCAAGTTGAGCCCCGTTTAGTTTTTAGCGTATGACAACTGCGTCAGTAGTATTGACTTGGAGACACCGATGCCCGACCTGTCGCAAATTATTCAAACGGGCGCGGCTCAGGTGTGGTTCTACCTGCCGATCGCGGTGGTCCTCGGCGCACTCCACGCGTTAGAACCGGGGCACGCAAAGTCCCTGATGGCGGCCTACATCATCAGCGTTCGCGGTACACCGCGACAGGCCGCGTTGCTTGGCCTCTCGGCCGCCGCGGGGCACACCATAGTTGTTTGGCTTTTGGCAATTGCTGCCCTTTTGCTTGGCCAAAACCTCATCGCAGAGCAGGCAGAACCATGGCTGGCGCTGTTGTCAGGGGCCTTGGTGATTTTGCTCGCAGCACGAATGTTCCTTCGCTTAAGGGGCCGCGATCATCATCATGATTACGACCACCACCACCATGATCATCATGATCATTCATATGACCATGATCATCCGCCGCCAAAAACTGGAGCGACTGCAAGCGACATTGTCTGGTTTGGGTTCACCGGAGGCTTACTTCCGTGCCCAGCCGCAATTGCCGTGCTGTTGGTCTGTATTCAGATAAAGCAATTTGCGCTTGGCGTAGCGATGGTCGCGGCGTTTAGCGTGGGGCTTGCGCTAACGCTGGTTGGCATCGGGATGGCTGCGTCTTTGGCGTCGAAAAAGGCCAGCACTGCTTGGCCTTGGCTTGATCGGATAGCGCAAAGGCTGCCGTATCTGTCGGCGGGTATCGTGTTGATCCTTGGTCTGGTGATGACAGTTTTTGGACTTCAGGCAACGTGGCTTGCCGCACAACGCAGGCCGAACTAGACACAAATTTTAGAGGCCCGACTCGCATCTTGACTTTCGTCAACTTCGGGATCATCTAATTACGGGTCGGGCTTGACTGCAGTCGCCCGGCTTATCCAAGGCATTTCGCCCAAGCACTGCACTTAGCCCGCGCGTCGGGCCGAGGGCTTTTGGCGAATGTCATAGACCACCACAAGTCCGGAGCTGACGGGCGGCAATGGAGAAATCCATGCCTCCGAAGATTAAACGCACGCTCGCCATGATTGCGCGAGCTGCGTGCGTGACGATTTTTGCCTTGTTCTCAAGTCCCAGCCAAGCCGCGGAGTTTCGCGTGCTCTCGGCCGCGGCGATGCAATCGGTGTTCAAGGAAATTCGAGACGAATTCCAACGGACGACCGGATACAGACTGCTTACTCACTACGGCACAATCGGCGCCGTGAATGAATGGACTATTGGCGGGGAGGAAGCCGACCTAATTATCAGCTCCTCACAATCGATGCGCTGGTTCGTGCACCAAGGAAAAATCCAGGCGGGCAGCGAGACGGCGATTTGCCAAACCGGTATCGGCATTGTGACGGCCGCCGGAATTGAACTCAGCGTTACCTCCGTTGAGGATTTCAAGCGGGCGCTCCTTGCCGCAAAAGCAATCGTTTACGCCGACCCGACCCGTGGCGGGGCCGCCGGCATCCATGTTGCCAAGGTTATCGGACAACTTGGACTGACCGAGCAGCTCAAGCCGAAGCTCAGACTCGCGGCGGGCGGCGACGTCACCGAGGTGACGCTTTCCCTTGGCCCAGGCGCCCTCGGCATCACGCAGATCAGCGAGATAGCTGACAAACCTAAGGCACAACTTGTCGGCGCGCTGCCGGACGAGTTGCAGAATTACACCGTTTTCGTCGCAGGCGTGCCGGCCGATGCAGCGCAATCAGAGGGGGCGGCTGCACTGTTGAAATTCCTGCGAAGCCCGAAAGTGATCTCCGTGATCAGGGCCAAAGGGATGAAAGATTTTGGTTGGGACGGCGGCTCGGAGTGATCAGTTGAAAAAAGCGTCCGCGGAAGCGGCCGTCATGTCGGGTTCATAGCAGGCACCCGGCTCGTACAAGGCATTTCGCCCAAGCACTGCTCATCTCCGTCCTTCGGCGGATTGTCGTTGATCGACACTTGCTTGGACGGCGGCTTGGAGAAGACAAATGTCTACACAGTTCCGGCTACTCCATAACTTTGTCAGGCGTGATGACATCAGGTTTTGCCCGAAAGGTGCGGTTGAGCATGTTGAAGCGAAGCGAAAGCAGAATTGCGACAGATCACCGTTACATAAAGTGCCGGCCCCATTAAGGGACGGTCACATCGTCCTATATGCGGTCGAGGCGTCGATCACGCTGCGTCGTTCAAGAAATGGCGAAATCGCCGCCGGACCCTACGGTCACTCGCCGGCCTTGACGAGCATCAACTGCGCGACATCGGTCTGACACGTGATGAGACAGGATATCATGCGCTTAACGAATGACCCGCGGCGCTGTGATTATGAGTGCGGAGCCGTTTTCCATGTCTAAGCTCAAAGCTCGCCTCGGCCGTATCGCTATCCTATGGCGAGGCGATGAAGCGGAGCGCAGCGGCGCTACGTCAGAAACCAGCCGGTTCAAGGCTGTCTTCGCGGCGCTCGCCGGTGTCGGCGTTGATGCGGAACCGGTGGTCTACGAGGACGATGTCCTTGACGCCGTGCGCGCACAGCTCGCCACGCTTGATGGCGTGCTCGTCTGGGTCAACCCCATCCACGAGGGGCGCAACCGCGCCAATCTCGACGTACTGCTGCGCGAGGTCGCGGCGCGCGGCGTCTGGGTAAGCGCGCATCCCGATGTGATCCTCAAGATGGGGACGAAAGAGGTGCTCCATCGTACCCGGACGATGAGCTGGGGTTCCGACACGGCCCTCTATCGAACACCCGAGGCGATGCGCGCCGAATTGCCCGCCCGGCTCGCAGCTGGCCCGCGCGTGATCAAGCGTAACCGCGGCAACGGCGGCCAAGGCGTCTGGAAGGTCGAGACGCTAGCAAGTCCACACAACCGGCCAACGGTACGCGTGCTGGATGCGACCAAGGACGCGTCGGAGGAGCTGGCGCTGGATGAGTTTCTCCAGCGGTGCCTTGAGTATTTCGAAGACGGCTGCGTAATCGATCAGCCGTTCCAGGCGCGCCTAAGCGAAGGTGTGGTGCGCTGCTACATGGCAGGCGACCGCTGCGCCGGCTTTGGCCACCACAAGGTCAAGGCACTGATCGACGCGCCGGCCGCACGCGCTGAGGCTGGACGGCGGCTTTACACCTCTAATGCTGACCCGCGCTTCGAGCACCTACGCCGGCTCATGGAAGAAGAGTGGACGCCGCAGCTGACCTCCTTGCTGGACATTCCGCGGCGGGACCTGCCGATGATCTGGGACGCGGACTTCATGCTCGGCCCGCCGGACGTCGACGGGACCGACAGCTACGTGCTTGGCGAGATCAACGTCAGTTCGGTGTTTCCGATGCCCGACGAGGCGCCGGCCGAGATCGCCCACCGGGTTGCCGATCGGCTGCGGTCGAAGCTCTGATCGAGTTTCGGAATCGGGCATCCAGCCGGTCCTTTCTCGTAATCGGTGAATGTCCATCAGCAGGATCCAATTCCCGGCTGCGATTGCAGATGGCAGACCCCAATTCTGTCCAAGGCATGACTTCCCCGCCCCCGGAATTCACCGGAGTTGTGCATTTTCAGTTTTGGGAGACGCACTTCCGCGCTACCGCGGAGCTTTACTGGTAGTCGACAGTTCTACTGGTCCGCCATGTCAATGCTTGACCGCGCCCTGCTCCCGGACGCTTGCGACATACTGGTCAATTGAGTCGTCGAAGATTCGGACGACGCGCGGGCCAATCCTGTCGGCCCTCAGCAGCCCCTGCCGTACCAGGCGGATGACACTGCGCTCGGAACAATTGAGAATTTCTGCCACCTCGCGATAGCGATGAGCGCGACCGCGGGGGCGAGACGCTTCCGTGATGGTCATTGCAGCCCTCAAACAAAAATGCCGCGCAGAGACTTCCTCACGGAATGCGAGGAAATGTCTGCACGGATCCCACCTCGGGCCGTTTAGCGTAGTTAGCTGATCTGTAAGAGACCAAACGGGCTCTAAGTAACCCAGCCTTCAGTCTCTTTTGCCCACACTGCTCTTGTGCACGCCTAGGGCATCCAGTGGCGACCAGCCAGTTGGTCGATCCCGCCTCCGTATGATGCGGCCCGTTCTATCCTGCGGTTTTTCTTCCACCGCGAACGCCGTTCATGCAAGCGGAGCGATTCAACCGAGCGCGAATATGGGTTGGTTCGGCTTTTAACGTCAAGAAACAAATCAGGTCTGCATTTCCCCAGATTGTGCCGCTGGTTCCCAGTCGCTTCCCAGCGCTTTTGTTCTGGGAAGGAAATCTTGGCTAACTGTTGGTCGGGGCAGCAGGATTTGAACCTGCGACCTTCTGGTCCCAAACAAGATTCTAAGGGGTAAAAGGCGGTAAATCCCGGTTAAGGATGCAACCGGGCATACGTCAGAAACCCCTGAAAATAAGGCACATCTTTAACCTAGATTTACCGGCTTTTACCGGGTATGACTTTCTAGGCCGTGGGAGCCCGGTGGGAGCCCGGGGCCTTCTGGTTGTACCAGAGGACCGGCAAAATCGGTGGGAGCCGGTGGGAGCCCAGAGAGGGGGAAGCCATGACACGCCGTCGCCTGCTCACCGACAAGATGATTGCCGCCCTGCCGCGTAAGGCCGCGCGGTACAACGTCGCCGATCCGCAACTGAGTGGCCTTGTCGTCCGCGTCCCGACCGAAGGGCCAAGCGCGTTCTACGCCATCGCCCGAACACCCGGCGGGCGGGCCGGTAAGAAGATTTGGCACAAGCTGGGTACTACCGACGCACTGACGATTGCCGAGGCGCGAGAACAGGCCCGCGAGGCCATCAAGCGCATAAGGTCCGGACAATCACCCGTCGCCGAAATCCCGGCCAAGCCGGACAGCTTTCAGTCGGTGGCGGACAACTGGATTGCGCGAGCCGTCATCAAGAAGAAACTGCGCACCCGTCCGGAAATCGAACGCATATTGAAAGTGTACGTCTACCCGCAATGGGCGTCGCGTGACTTCGTTTCCTTGAAGCGAAGCGACGTCGCCGCGCTCTTGGACTTCATCGAAGACAAGCACGGCGGGACCATGGCGGATCGAACACTTGAGGTTATCCGGTCGCTGGCAAACTGGTTTGCGACCCGCAACGACGATTACCTGCCGCCATTCACCAAAGATATGAAACGGACAAATCCGGACGACCGGAAGCGCAAGCGTATTTTGTCGGACGACGAGTTGCGCCGGGTCTGGAAACAGGCCGACGAAGCCGGAAGCTTCGGCGCGTTAGTCAAAATGCTTCTGCTATGCGCCCAACGTCGCGGCGCAGTGCTGTCCATGAAATGGGACGACATCGACGACGATGGCACCTGGACGATTCCGCATAACGCGAGAGAGAAAATCAACGCGGGCAGTTTGAGGCTTCCGCAAATGGCGCTTGAGGTAATCAGAACTCAACCGCGCTACGCTTCCAACCCGCATGTGTTTGCGGCGTCACGCGGCAAGGGGCCGATGAACGGATTTAGTCGAGCGAAACTGAAGTTTGACACACGGTGCAACGTTCACGGCTGGACACTGCACGATTTGCGCAGGCAGGCAAAATCTTTGATGAGCCGTGCCGGTGTTCGTCCCGACATAAGCGAGCGGACACTCGGTCACGTCTTGCCCGGAATCCAAGCCGTGTACGACCAGCACACGTTTGACGACGAAAAGGCCGACGCTTTGAAAAAACTTGCAACGTTGGTCGACATGGTTGTCAACGACCGGCAGGCCAAGGTCGTGCAAATCAGAGGACGGACATGAGACTGCCAGTGCCGACACAGGTCGCCGACGAGGCGTTAGCCTACGCCCACAAAGTTGTAGATGAGGTACAGCACATCATCCCATTTGGCATGGACGTTACAGTGTGGCACCCGGAGTATGGCAGTCGCTTAATGCAAAACGTCTATAAAATGCAGATAGTGTACGGCGGGGCGCATGGGCTGCAAAACGTAATCGACAAGGCGCGGGCCGATGATGACGACGCGCACAAGGCGCTGCTCGATTGCTATTCGGCGGCAAGGCACGGAAACATAAACGTTCCGCCCGCCCTTGCCGCCTATGTTGACGAGTTTGTTTTGCGCGGTGGTCGCAAGCGTAGGCGTGGACGGCGGGCATCCAAGAATGCTGTCGCCGATTTGGTGATTGCCTCATGCGTTCAAGCGGTGGTGAATAAGTTTAACCTGCCGCCAACGCGCAGGGATGGCGCTAACCACCATGAACGGTCCGCCTGTGATTTGATTGTTTTGGCTATGCGCGGGAAGCGGTGGACCGACCGGACGCTTAATTACAAGCGGATCGAGGGGATATTTATTAAACATTTCCGTTCCGTCGGCGATTTTAGCTATATTTCACAGGTGCTTCTGGCGATTTCAATGTCTACAAAGAAATAGCCCCGATTTGATTAGGACCACAAGCCCGATAAATGTGCCTAATGAGTATCCCGGACGATGCAAATCCGGGAGGCTCCAATGTTTGCTTTTCTTTCGTCGTTGTTCGCTTGGTTCGACGCTTGGTTCAACTCTCTCGCGACTTTCCCATTCCTATTCTTGTTCCTGATCGGCACTTGGCTTCGATACGCCGATTTTGAACGCGACGGACTTTTCAAAAGTCGCCAGCAATTAAAGAACGCCATAGACAATCTCGGTTTCCCTCCCGGTCGATTAGTTACACCGAACGTTAGGGCTTGGCACAAAGAACGGGAAGTCGATCCTTGGCTTGAAAGCCGTCCGGTCGATCCGAAGCCGACACCGAAGTCGCCAGGCCGACCGCACAAAGCAACAGACCATCCATGACGACGAACGGGCGACCTTACGGTCGCCCGTTCTTTGTTGATGCCAACCGCCACGATCAACACCAACCCCAACCAAGGAGGATCGGGAATGCCCAATCAATATCACTCAAATAAGGCGTGGGCTATTTCCACCGAAGTCCGGCTGGAAAGCCAAGCCAAGCGGCTCGACCACCTAAATGCCAAGGTGGCTGTGGTCCTGGACGCGATGCGTGACGGAAATGCACTCCACCTGCGATTCAAACGTGGTGGAGAGGAATGGCGGTTGACCGACGGTCGTGAGGTTCATGCCTCAACCGCCCATCTCGTAATCAATCACCCAAAAGTCGTCAGTGTTGGTGATGCCCTTTTCGCTGACTGCCCCGCCTAGACTTTTCGCTACACAAATAGGAGGACCAAGTAATGACTTCCGCGAAGCCTACCAACGTTGACAACATCGAGGACCTGAATCTTGGCGAGAACTTGAAGTCCGCCACTATTGACAACAACGTCGAGAACTTGAAGCTCGGCGAGAACCTGAAGCCTGTCGAAACGCTTGATCCATTCTCACCGAAGAACTTGCGTCTCAGTCAGGCGTATCTGGAATCGACTCCCGCCAAAAAGCTTCTAACCACCGTTCCGGTGCGCAAGCCGGGTCAGCAAGATTTTCTGCGCGTGCATCATGATCCGAGTTTCTGTGAGAGCTTTGCCATGATCGAGTTGAGGGATGACCGCGAGGAATACATCGTCCACGCTTCATTGGTGCCCGAGCTTTGGGACGAAGTGGTCAACAAACAGTTGTTTCTGACCATCAACAGGCAAGGCACCGTCTTTTTTTGGCCGATACGTCTGCCAACACCGGAGGGGAAAGACCTCGAATGGTGGCGATCTGGACGTAAGGCCGCCGCCCTCGCAACTAAAAATTGGCTTCGCGTGAAGCCGAACATGAACCTAGGCGCATATGAAATTTATCTAGCGCCTGACTCCGCCAAACTCGGCGAACCGGAATGGCCGGAACTGGCGTATTGGGATCTGATCAAGATCGCGTTTAAGGATTACCTGATCACCAGTCTTGATCATCCAGTTATTCAGCGCTTGCGTGGTTTGAAGTAATGCCCAATCACGCGGCCAACTGTGGGCGTCACACGGCAGGCGAGCGGGGTCCTGATTGTTATCAGACTCCGCTCCCTGCCGTTCGGGCATTGTTGGACGTGGAAGATTTGCCGAAGGTCATATGGGAACCGGCGTGTGGCCCCGGCAACATCGTCGCGGCTCTCCGTGATGTCGGCCATCATGTCTATGCCAGTGATATTATCGATTACGGTTGTCCTGATGCGCTCGGTGGAATTGATTTTTTAACAACCACAACACCCAATGACTCCATCGCGGCTATCGTCACCAATCCACCCTTCCAGTTAGCTAATCAATTCGTTGCACACGCTCTCACTTTGGGCCTGCCCAAGGTCGTGATGTTGCTACGGCTCGCTTTTCTCGAGGGGCAAAGGCGGTCGCAATTGCTCGAAGGCGGTTTGCTGGCGCGAGTGCATGTCTTTCGCGACAGATTGCCAATGATGCATAGGGAAGGCTGGCAAGGTCGGCGGGCTTCTAGCTCGATTGCCTTTGCATGGTTTGTTTTTGAGCGCGGCCACTGCGGACCGCCACACCTCCACCGCTTATCGTGGAGGCCTTATGCGCATCACTGAATTTCGCGAAGTGGTGTTGGTGGATTTTGAATTCACAGCCATTCCCGGAGAACGGCAAGTACCGCTTTGTTGTGTGGCCTTTGAACTGCGCAGCGGTCGCAAATTTCGCATTTGGCAAAATGAATTCGGTTCCGCCCCACCTTATGCGACTGGTTCGGATGTTCTGTTCGTCGCTTATTATGCAAGTGCCGAACTTGGTTGTTATCGCGCAATCGGTTGGTCCATGCCGCCGCGTGTGCTCGACCTCTATGTTGAATTCCGCAATCATACTAATGGACGCCGACGCCCTGCCGGTTCGGGTTTGCTTGGTGCGCCGGCCTATTTTGGTCTCGATACAAACCCAGGCATTGAGAAAGAGGATCTACAGAAAGCAATCGGCAGTGACGTTTGGCAAAGCCGATATACGCCCGCGGAAATTTTTGATTACTGTGAACGAGACGTGTTGGCGTTGCAACGGCTGCTGCTTGCAATGTCACCACACATTGATCTTCCCCGTGCATTGTTGCGCGGTCGATACATGGCTGCGGCGAGTGCGATGCAGTACGCGGGAATCCCCATTGATGTCGAAACTCTATTGCGGACACGGGGCAGTTGGACGGATATTCAAGACGAGCTCATTAAAGCAGTTGATCGAGATTACGGTGTATTTGAAGGCCGAACGTTCAAGCGCGAACGTTGGGCGAGTTGGTGTGTAAATCAGAATATCCCGTGGCCGCAGTTGGCGACCGGGCAGATTGATTTGAGTGATGAAACATTCCGACAGATGGCAAAAGCCTATCCGCGTGTTGCACCGATGCGCGAGTTACGCTCCAGCTTATCCGAACTTCGCTTGAACGATCTTGCGGTCGGCAGAGATGGGCGCAATCGGACAGTGTTGTGGGCGTTTCAGTCTCGTACCGGGCGCAATCAACCTTCCAACTCTAAATACATTTTCGGTCCTAGCGTTTGGTTGCGCGGGTTAATCAAACCGCCGCCGGGACACGGCATTGCATACATCGATTGGAAGCAACAGGAATTCGGTATTGCCGCCGCCCTATCCGGCGATCCATTGATGCAGCAAGCCTATTGGTCGGGTGATCCTTATCTTGCCTTTGCCAAGCAAGCAGGCGCGGTGCCACAGGATGCGACGAAGGAAACGCATGGCCCGCAACGGGAATTGTTCAAGCAATGTGTGCTGGCGGTCCAGTATGGGATGCAGGAGCAAGGGTTAGCTGCGAAGATTGCCCAACCGCCAATCGTGGCGCGGGATTTGTTGCGAGCACACCGTCAGACATATCAGGTGTTTTGGCGCTGGTCCGACACAGTTTTGGATACTGCGATCTTAACCGGAAGTCTGCATACTGTTTTTGGTTGGTACATTCACGCCGACGATAAACCTAATCCGCGTTCATTCAGAAATTTCCCAATGCAAGCGAACGGCCTGAACAGTTACGCCTTGCCTGTTGCCTTGCCACCGAGCGTGGTGTCGAAGTTTGTGCGCCAGTACATGACGCCGTTTTAATTTGCGCACCGGTCGACCGCCTTGAATCCGATATCACCACGACACGGGAAGCGATGGCGGAGGCGAGTCGAATAGTGCTGAACGGATTCGAATTGGGTACGGATGTTTCAATCACGCGTTATCCGAACCGTTACATAGATGCGCGTGGGCGCGTGATGTGGGATCGCGTGATGGGCCTGTTGCATCAAACAACAATCGCTAGAAAATCGGCATGACCATCAACGGCAACGGTCACGATAACGATCCTCATGCAGACGTGAAACTAAACCGTTTGCCGCCAGAAACGGTTGCCGAGCTATTACAACGTGCGCAGGAATCATCGCCAGCCTTTAAGCCGCATAAGATCAGGGCCAAGAGGCAAAGGTTCATAATGGTGCCTTGGCATTGGTACGAAACACTGCAGGACTGTTCAGCAACAACTCACCGGGTCGCGTTATATCTTTTGTGGCTGCACTGGCAGCGAAAAGGTGGACCAATCAAGCTCGCTAATAAAACGCTGAGTTTTGCCGGTGTAAGTCGACACTCGAAATGGCGGGCGCTTCGGGACCTGGAACGGCGCGGATTGTTGCACGTGGAACATCGATACGGAAAATCACCAGCGGTCCGATTGCTCAATCTGTAATAAAACCTGCCTCAGATTTGAGGCAGGTGTTGCAAAAATGATGTTGCAGATTTGAGGCAGGTGATGTTGCAAATTTGCGGCAGGTTTCCAGAAAACCTGCCGCAGATTTGCGGCAGACGGTGTGCTTCTTTATTATTCTTAGAGTCTTATCTTTTCTATTATTTAATATTATAGGTATCCGCCCAAATGGCGGGCCGTGATCGGACCATTCAGGAAGCGTTGGCCGAATACGAGGCGCAACACGAAGTCGTGCGCCGGATGTCACTGCCTGTCGAAGATAAGCTGCCGTTCATACCGCGAATTATCCGGGATAGCGGCGGCTATCGCTGGTTCCGGTCGCCCAATGTTGTCTGTCTGGAGAAGTATCGGCGACTGAAGGCGTCGGGGTGCTTCTAGCGTTTAACACGGCCATCAATAGCGCCTGTTATAGTCCTGCTTGATGAGCACCACAGCTGCCCGGACGCAACCGTTAACCCGACGTCAGCGCCGCGCCATCAATCGCGCCCGCGTCCGCGAGCATCGCGACAGAAAGAACAACGACGCGGTGCGGCTCACGATCATGGTGCGGCCGCAACACATCGAGGCGGGCCCGATGTCCGCTTTGGGTCATAAGCGGACATTTGCGCCGCAAAACGTCATGTCCGCTTTACCCCCGACAACGACCGCGAAAGCGGATTTCCGCACAAGGTCATGTCTGCTTTACCCCCGAAAGCGGACATGTGCAGTGCACTAGCTTATGTCTGCTTTGGGTCAATAGCGGACATCGTTAATGCTTTCGCCGTCAGCGAGCTCATTCCTTGCTCTCATCCATTTTGGTCGCCGTATCCGCGATAGAGGCACCTATGGGATTGCGAGACGAGGCTTGAGCACGGTGATGAATTTATTGCCAGTTTCCTTGATCCACTGGTGCTGACGCGGCCAATCGGATTGTGCCTTGAGATCAGCGGAAATGGCGACCCAGAAGTATGGATCTTGGACGTGCAACTTCTGGCCGACCAAGGTTTCAAGTTCGGGTATCTGAGCTTCCAGCATGTCCTTGAAGAGACGCCGTTGATTCCGCGAGGCGGAACTGGTCACGCCTAAATAGACCGTGAGATCGTTGTTGGACGGATAGTACTGGACGCCGAACCGGATGCCGTCGTCGAGCCGCGCGAACCGGCAAACCACCCGCCCTTTAGCCGGGTCGTTTTCGCGGAGCGTGAGGTCGGAGTCTGCCAGCGCCGAGGCGCAGGCCCGCCAATACCTGATTTGGAGATCGCGCTGTTCGAGCGCCTGCCGGATATCCGGGTCTTGCAACGCTTCCTTTTCCAAGGCGAGAGCGCGAGGTTGCAGGACACGCTGGAAATCCTCGAGCCGGTCGCCGAACCAGTCGTGCTGGACCGGCCAATCGTTCTGGTCACGAATTGGGATGCCTTCGTCGGTGATGTAGATTTCGCCGCCGTTGTTGGGTTCCCACGTGAGCTGGTAACCCAGTTCGTGCTGGATGGCGGATTTGTCATTGTCCAACCCCTGAGCGATTTTGTCGCCTAACTTGCCGGAGAGCTTCAGAGAGACGAAAATCCGACCACGCTGCTGATTGAAGCCCAATTCGAACTCGGCCTCGCCGGTCTCGCCCAGGGGCAAAGACAGCGACGATTCAGGGGCAGGCTTGATCCATTCGGGCGCGAAGCCGCGTTCTTCCAAGCGACTGTCGAGATGACGCCAGTATTCCAGCCTGGTCTTGGCCGCATTGGTCAAGCCCTCGGGCTCGGGCATGGCCTCGGCCGAGGCGGCATAGGCCACACTACTGGCGGGTCTCGGCCAGAGGGTGAGCACCCGCTCGGTCAAAGCGACGGACCGCTTGCGGATGGCTTCGGCATCCCATTTGGGTAGGCTGGCGATATCGGCGTTGAGGTCGAGGTGGCTGTTGGCCAGTTCGACCCGCTTGGTTTCGAACGGCGAATTGCTCAACTCATTATTGTAGCCGGTAAGCGTAAGGTTGCCCAACGCATGGAGCAGAGCAGCCTGAATTTGCTCCCATTCCTCCCCGAGCATTTCTTTCCATGCCTTGCCATTCTTGTTATTGGTGATGGTCTGGGGCATGACGTGCTCGATGGTCAGTTTGGAGAGGTCCACGCGCTCGCGATGGCCGAAACTCTCCTCCAGGCCTTCAAGGATCATACGGGCCTTGGTGCTTTCCCGGCGATAGAGTTCAAAGCCGGGGAGACGTTCGCGAACGGCGGCATCATCCGGCCAACGGCGAACGAGCCAGTACGCTTGCAGATCCGCGCGCGGATTACTGCGGATCATGGTAATGGCTTCGACAAACCACTTGCCGTAGGTTCGGGTGCTCTCGCCGCAAATCGAGCGGCGAAGCACGAAGCTGACGAGGTCACTCAGGCAGCCGCACAAATCCTCCTTGCTCAACTCGCCCCGGTCGTTGCGAGCCAACAAGTTGAGGAGCAGCGGGTAGGCCGTGGTGATTTCCATGGCTTGGACCTGGCGCAATATACGGCGCAACACTTGGTCTTTGACCGAGCCGGGCCGGCGCAGCATGAGATCGAGGCGGGCGTAGCGCTTAAGTTCAACCACCAATGCCTCGGGCTGCTGAACGACCTCCTCGTGGGCATTCTTGAAATCCACGAAGGTCGCATCCTCCTTCGAATACCGGCCGTTACGCATCAGATAGTCGCGATAAAACGGCGTCATCTCAACTGCCTCGTCCGCGTCCGTGGCGTCGAACATTTCCTCAAATGCTTTCCAGTGCTGATCGTTGAACTCCCATTGCTTGGCGAGCGGGATGGCCATGAACACGAAGTTACGAATGAGATCGGATTCCTTGAGCGGCAGACCGGTGGAATTGAGGCTTTCAAAAATCTCGTAGGGATTTTCGCCATCAATCAGGACCGCCACCAGATTCAAGCGCGTGGCGATCACATCGAGCAATTTGCGGAGTTGTTTATCGGTATCCTCGCGGGACAGGTGCTGGACGTGGCGATGGAAATATTTCCATGCCTCATACACGCGGCTGTCGGCAAACGCCGCCATGTCGTGCCCCTCAATCATCGCCGTTAACACTTCACGGTCGCCGAGCCGGGGAAGTACCTTGTACCGCTCGCTACCCTGTTTACGCTTGAACAGGAGAAAATCCTCGGTGACTTCCTCGGCGAAATCGCTCAAGCGGCGCGAACGGGCGACATCCCGGATGGCCGAAAGCAGAATAGTGAGCGTGGTGATGCGCTGTTGGCCATCAATCAGCTGGAAGGCGGAACTGTTACCCGGCAGGCGCGGCGGCAACGTGCAAACCAGCGGCCCGAGAAAGTGAACCGGCTTCGCGCCGTCTTCCATCAGCGCCCAGATGTCCATGCGCAGTTTTTCCCAGTGGGTTTTCTCCCACGAGTAGAAACGCTGGAAGAGTGGGATTATGTACTGATCTCCGGTGTGGAGGATGTCGCGGATGGTCTTGGGTTGCGCTTGCATAGGTCAATACACTTTCAGTCCTAACTGTCCCGAGCGGACGCAGCAGCAGGTTGCCGAAGATGCATTTACTCGCGTGTCATGCAGGGGCCAATGGCTACATCGCAAATAGCCCACAAGCGGTATATCTTCCCGCCGTCTGAAAAAGCTTGTTGATCTTTGCCAATTGCTTGTTTTTGGCCGCCAACGCAATGTCAAATTGGGGATTAGGTTGACCTCACCAGAAAATACAAAGCTGATGTCCGCTTTGGGTCAAAAGCAGACTATGCGGTGCAAAACGGCATGTCCGCTTTGCCCCCGAAAGCGGACATGTGCGGCGCACTAGCACGTCACAATTAACTGAGAGCTTTGCAATGATAAGGACCATCGTTGCAATCATCCTCTTATTGACACTTTTTTCCACGCGTATTTTGGCCGCAGAATTTTATATTGTGCATGATCGCACGACACAGAAATGTACTGTTGCCGATAAGCCCCCGGTCACGAACATAAGAACAATAAACTTGGCTACCGATGCAATTTACAAAACTCGTCGAGAGGCAGAGTCCGCAATGAAGACCATCAAAGTGTGCGCTGCTCAGAAATAAAGGGCCGCCGCAATGGTGAAGAGCGGCGACCCCGGCCACCGCTTCTATCGACTGGGAGTGGATTCGAAGCGGCAGCCATTCAGTCAACCAAGACCAAGGCGGCGTTCCTAGTCCTGGACGTGTGGAAAGTGGGGAACGTCTGATTACAAGCACACTATTTAATACCTCAAGATATTCCGCTTGATAGTTTTAGGAGCGCGGCAGCCTGTTCAGGCCACTGCATAGGGACCGTAGGGGCGAACCTCCAGCGGTCCCTAATTTGCGCTCGACTTGATTCAATCGTGCCAAAAACAAAGGGGCTACCGCGATGGGTGAAAAGCGGCGACTCCGCCACGGCAACAAAAATGGGGAGCGTTGAAGCCGTTAGACTCCCATCTCTGAAAAAATCAATAAGCTAGTGGCGCGGTCGGGGGACCAGCAAGTGACAACACATTTAATAGCCGCTGGGGCCATACTGGTGTTCGCCTGCGTACTCTCCGCCTGCGCAGATAGAGAGCGATTGCTGGCTGGCGCATCGAGTCCATCAGAAGAAGCCGCGTATAAGGCGGGGGCTGCTCGTCGGGCCTACGATGGCTCCGCCGCGGATTATCGGAGCTGCCTCGCAACCAATTCGTCAAATGCGAATGCCTGCGATGGGCAGCGCCGCATCATGGAAGCCAACGAGCGGAAGCTGTCCGCTTCGACGCAGCGGCCAAGCCCATGAATGCGCCTGCCGCTTTCATTAATCCGTGCCAGTCAATTGTTACGTCCGGCTCTAGACGATGCGCGGCGCACTCCGTGGATAACTATGCAGTCTTTTCTTTAAGTTCCGGTGGAAGAATTTCGGGGTCAAACGCAGATTTGATGAGCGAGTTTTCCTTTAGGTATTGGTGGTACTGACTCACAACGGCTTTTGCTTCTTTCAGTGTGGCCGCGCGCCATTGAATCTCAAGATTTTCATTTCCAGCAATGCTTTCGATAATTCTTCGTTCTTCTACGAGCAGCCTGAATTCACTTGGTTGGTCCGGGTCGTCATTGCCGCTGAGGTTCGTGGCGAAATCAATGCGGCCAGTCGGAACCCAGTCCCGCTTTACGACACCTTTAACCTTGTTACTCGGGCTTTTCCCGGTTGCTAAGCCTGTAATCACTGCCAGCGGATTAGCCATCGCCCACTCCTTCTCCATCGGGAAGCGGAACGGCGGTATTTTGACCGGGACCTAATTACAATCAAGTCAAAGCACGGTTATCCACACCACGCCTACGCGGCATACTGGGGTTGTGCAAAAAGTCCGCGGCTTGTCCGACGCACTTTTGCGAGACCGAATAGAAACGTCTCATGCTTGAATAAGGGCAATCACATGGTTAAAACACGAAAGGCAAAAAAGACTAAGATCAAACGCAAGCGAACGGCGAAGACAAATAAACCCGAACGCGCCCCGGACGAAGATTTTCTTCCGACTACATTTAACGAGTTCGAGAAGCCATCGCCGCACTATAAGTTTGAAACGACGCCCGGCGGCCAGCGTATGTTGTCGGCCCCAAACAATAGCGAGCGTTCTTTGCTCAACTTTCAGCCCTATGCACAGCGAGCCCTGGCAATTGCACAGGAGCATCGTCTAAGGATCAGGCCGCATTCAGTTCAGGGCAGCAGGTTCAAAATTCTTTATGATCTGATCGTCATTTTTCCTTAATGGCGCTGTTATGGCCGTATCGCTCGGGACCGGGATCAAAGTAATCCGAAGGCACCCGCTGCCACTCGCGTTATTGAGATGACTTTCTAAGGAATTTATTTGTTTGACTCCTAAATTTAATTCTTCCTGGCGCCAAGATCACATGCCGCCTCGTTTTCGTCGCAACGGCGCTATCTCGGGATAACTTTGAAGGTTTTCAATAAAGTCGGACAATCGTTGTGCCTCCTCCCCTTTTTTTGGTCACTGTGGTTGTCTGCTCTCGACACCTCGTGTCTGGCAAGCGAGGTGTCGGGGGCCCAGACATGTGCTATTTCAAAGACCGGGCCATCAAAGGCGTGGTAGAAAATCAAAAATCCCAGCAGCGACACGAGCGGTTGATGGGAGTTTCTAGGTCGAGGATGACCGTCAAACCATCGTAGTGAAATCCTGCGAGGACGGTAACAGGAAGTGCCCTCGACGGCACAATCGGCTGTAGCGATTTACCGCGTTGCCGCACGCCCACGAATCTCATAGGGCTAACGCCAATGCGCATGGTGCGCATGAGGGAGCTAGAATCCCATGGAGACAACAACAGCCGCTACAGCAGAAGCCGACGTCAGCAAGCAGTGTAACAAGACAGACTTGGTCACCGCACTCGCGGAGCAACATCACCTAAGCAAGCGCTCTAGCCAGAAGATGCTCGATGACCTGATCACCATGATCGCCAAGCACTTGAAGAAAGGCGAGAAGGTGAAGATAACCGGGCTCGGCATTCTGCAAGTGCGCAAGCGCGCTGCCCACAGGGTCCGCCATCCGGCCACCGGCGAGGCAATTAAGATTAAAGCTAGAAAAAACGTGGCCTTCCGCGCCACCAAGAAACTCAAGATGGCGATCTGATTGCCAGGGGTCAGTTGCGCGTTCTAAACATTTGGCCGTCTGTTTGGGCTACAAGCCATACTCCGCGATGGCGCAATCATCTTTGCTGATTTGATTAGCAAGCTCGACGTGCTGTATGTCCACTGCCCCGAGTGCAGCCGCGCTGGTCGTTATCGTGTGCAGCATTTAATCGAGGAACGCGGACGCAACGCCAAGCTGATCAGATTATCGGAATTGCCTTGCAGCCAATCCATCAAATATGAACGCCTGCGTGGGCCAGCGCCGCAAACTACTGCCTAGGCTTTCGCACAACCCCCTTGAAACAAAAAATTCCTTGACGACTCCTGGGTGGACTCGGTTCTTTCCTAGACGCCCTCGAAATGCAGTCGCATTGTCACGCCGCCGCGGGAGATGCGGCACCGTGGCTGTGCTTCCGCAATCGCAGGGCGAGTGCGACGAACGAGATGCCAAACACGATTGAATAGGCAGCGATGGCCCAGACCAGGCCAAGCGCGCCGGCCCCCGGGGCAATAAGAACAATCGCGCCGAAAATTACTGAGAGCACGCCGCCGAGGATCAGCATCCATTCGTTGTCGATCTCTTTCCGCAGTTGGATCGCGCCGATAATCTCGAAGATGCCATGTACCAATGCCCAGGCACCGATGAACAGCACTAGCACGATCGCGGTTATGCCGGGCCATAGAAATGTCACAGCACCAGCAGCGATGCCCAGGAGGCCGACCACGACAAGCCACCAAGTCGGGACCGGCTTGGTGCTGCCGGTGAAAGCAGCGACAAGCGAAAGCACACCATCGACGAGCGCGAAGGCGCCGTAAAGGAGCACCAGCGTCACCAAGGTTAGTCCAGGCCAGAGAAATGCGAGAACACCGAACACAATCGCGGCGATGCCTCGCAACAACAGGAGCCACCAGCACTTGGCGAGCGCGTGCAGCATCGGACGGTCAGGTAACGACCCGGGCATTTCACGGGCGGTTTGCATTGAATTCTCCTCAGCAAGCGTTGCGGGGAGATAACGCATCACTTGTTCCCGAAGACTAGGTCACCGTCCATTTACCTTCAAGTCGACGAGCGGATACGAGACAAAGAAATCTACTTTACCTCATCATCATCACGGGCTTGCTCTGGACTTTATTTCTGATCTCCAGCGGCAAGTTGTGGGCCGCTTGTGCCGCCACTGCCACAGAAGTCGCGACTGTCCTTCAAATCTTCGGGCAGTATGGGGGGGTCAAAGTGAATGGCTCGCTGCCGCTCGGCGGATATCCCGGCGAGATAGTTCGCTTGTCCTGTCCCCTAGATTATTCTCGTTGACGTGTTGAGGTAGAGTAGGTCGAAGCGTCTCGATGCTTTTGCGCGCTTGAACGTATTTTATGCGCAGTAACAAGACGTATGTAATGGATGAGGTCATGGCCGCTTCACCCCCGAAAGCGGACATTTGCAGTGCATCACCTCGTCGGCTCGGCCGAGTACTGATGGTGCCACAGCCAGGCCCAGTGCTTTTGCCGTCTTGAGGTTGACCCCTAGGTCGTATCTGGTCGCTGCCTGAACCGGCATGTCCCCTGGTTTCTCGCCCTTGAGGATGCGGTCGACATACCCAGCCGCGCGCCGGTACTGGTCAATCAGATCTGCCCCGTAAGAGATCAAGCCGCCGGTTGTTACGAAGAAACTTGCCCAGTAGCTTGTTCACTCGCGCAATTGATGGGATTTTTTAGTGACTGTGGAAATCCCCGCCTGGCAAAGGCACCGCCTGCCAGGCGGGGCAGTACACGAGGGAGAAGATATGAAGGTTTCTTAGAACGGCCTTCACGCAAACAGCTTTATTGATTTCGAAACGGTTTGGCTGTGACAGCCGTCACGATCATACCGAGTGAAATAGGTCACGTGGGCCGATAAGAAAATCCTTGTTCATGCTATAGATTGCACTTTTTTCGCGGGGAATCGCGGGGGCCTGATTGTTTGTGCGACTAACGCGCTCCTGGTTGGAGACCTGGGTTTTTGAGGCATTTCGCATTCTTCAAGAATCGCCGTCCCCCTTCCGCTATGGTTGATCGGCTATGCAAACGCGGATTTATGGCGAAGACCGCCCGCTGGCGCCACCGCATGAGGCCCCGGTTCCGGCTGTCACCGCATGCCGAGCGGCTGGACCACCATCGATAGGGTATCGCCGACGCAACTAAAGCTGAAAATTGATTTGCGTCCGGCCACGCTGGCGTCGATTTCCACTATGGCGTGATAAGGGTCCACTTTATTGCGGACCTTTGATGTCGGGAACGACATCACCACTCGGCTTCCCTCGACCTTGAGCGCGCCAAGCTTCGGCAGTTTGCCGATGGCAGCGATCATGCATGCGCGATCGTCGGCAGGAAGCTGCTCCTGCGCCAAGGAGGCTGCGACGTTTAGCAACGGTGTGGGCAATGCCAGCAGCAGGACAGCGATGCTTGATGCTTTCATGGTTGCTCTCAGCGCATGCCCAAGGGTTGGATCACCGTGAGCGTGTCACTGCGGACACAGTTAAAGACATAGGTTGAACTCTGTCCGGCCACGCTAACGTCGATTTCCACCTTGACGTTGGACAGTTTTGAGTCACGGCCTCCTTGGGCTGACGGCTGCGGCAGCGCACGGCTTCCTTTGACCTCAAGCGCGGCAATAGTCGGCAGTTTGCCGGTGGCAGCGGTGATGCACGCTCGATCGTCGACCGAAAGCTCCTTCTGCGTCGCCGTGGCCTCCTGCTGCGTCGCCGTGGCGACGGCGATGCAAGCGAGCACGAGAAATGTAGGCCGCTCCTTCGGTCGGAAGGTCAAGTTGCGTTCGTCCATAAAGACGATCTCGCCCCCAGGATTAATCGCGAAGGCATTGAGAATTTGCTCATTCTTTTCGCAACTCGCGCCGCAGATCGTTAGTTCGCAGGGCCTTACGGCGACCCTGATCGTCTGTCCGCTGGCGCCAGAGCTGGGCGGACCAGTGGGGCCGGGCGGTCCGGCGGGACCCGGGGGCCCAGCAGGACCCGGAGGACCAGCCTCACCCTTGGCTGACGGCTCGCTTTGCCCGCACGCGGCCAAGAGAAAGGCGGCTAACATCACGAACAGTGGGACACGCATGAATTACCTCCTACAGGCGTCTGTCCGGGATCATTCCATGTCGCATCCATGTTGCATGGAGTTGCCGGGATTGCACCAATAGCGGCGTCCAGGGGTGGCGAGTATTTGCCTCTATACAGTATTCCTCACAGCGCGACTGCATTGGCTAAGTCCGCTGAGGGGGCGGAGAGTTGTTGCGACCATCGTTGGTGCGCGCCTGGGTCGAGCGGGATCTGCACGTCGGCGATCTCCGCATCTTGAGTAATTTTGCGTTGTTCAAGAACGCCTGCCCGCCGTCTGGTGTCGTTGATCGGCTTTGCGACCGCGGTTTCCTAGTGAAGACCGCCCGAGGACGTTTTCGCATGTCCCTGAGAGGATGGATCGCTGTATTTCTCCGACATACTTCTGCGCGAAGACTTCGAGCGCCATCCCATTAAAGTGCCGATTGGTTAGAGCGGGAATTGCGGAACATAAAAATGCTTGGGAAATCACCCATGGCAATACAAAGTAATCAAGACCACCATCTTACTACGGGCCAATTAGCACGCTTTAGCTTCGCGGCAATCGTGCTCTTGGTCTTTGCGTGGTCCTATATAAATTAAAGGGGCTTCCCGTTCGCGCTGCATCCGCGTGAGTTGTCGTGGATTTCGTCGTTGCGTGCGTAGTAGCCCATCGCCGTTAGCCCTTCGTAACCCGTTGATATTAGGTCACGCGGGGTCAGGATCAATCAATGTCCGCTTTACCCCCGAAAGCAGACATTCGAGAGAAAATTGGGGCGGCGCTACGCAATCTCAATGATAGAATTCTTCGAGCAACTCGTTCCACAAGAACGCGAACGCAATGAGGCCAGCGCAGCCGAGGATGAGCGCGGCCCATAGAAAATGACCTTTCCACGAGCAGACCAGGGCCGGCAGTATAAATACCACGAAGATTAGCCCGAGCGGCATCACCGCGATCCATTGCATTCCGGAACCATCACCGATTGGCACCTGAGCAATGCCATAGAAGGTGTAGAGCCAGAACAGCGCGCCAGCGCTCGCTACAGCGAGCGCGACGGCGCGCAGCAGCAAATTGCTCCTAACGGCTTCCATCATTAATACCCCCCGTCACATCGCTATCCCCACGCTCAATACAACAGCATCGTTGCAGTAGCACTCCGAAAGGGCCATGTCCGCTATGGGCCAATAGCGGACATGCGCCTATTCATTCGATCACCTCATCGGCGAGCCATTTTGCCCCATTAGCCAAGCATTTTTTATCTTGCGGTGCGCCCGCAACCGCGCAAAGATTAAAGTGACAGTGGGGCAGTTTCAGACAGTCTCAAATGTTGCAACGCTTTCAGTAAAGAAAGCCGTGGAAGGGCTGCTCGCCGACAGCTCGTCTTCCATCAGCGAGTTCAAGAGTAGGAGAGTAACATGTTTGGAAAATCCAGAAGGAGAGTAGGCGATATTATAGAACCGTTATTGGATGAGGAGCGATTTGCTGGGCGTGAGATGCCTGCGCGCATCACGGTGCCGCCGCAGGTGAAAAGCTCCGCTCTTGCATCCTCCATGCCGCCGCCGGGGCTAGAAACGGCTTCCTCCATTGGTTCGGGACTTTCGATTGTCGGCAAGATTGTGGGCCAAGGGAAGCTCGCGATTTTTGGTCACGTGGAGGGCGAAGTACACGCCTCGACTGTCCAGATAGGCGATGGCGCACAGATAGAAGGCAATATCATCGCGGAGGAGTTAACGATTGGCGGCCGCGTCCAAGGCATGATCCGTGCCAATCGCGTCAAGCTAAATAGCACCGCGGTTGTTAAGGGCGATGTCTATCATCGGTCTCTGGCAATCGAGGAGAGTGCGCAATTCGAGGGAATGTCGCGACGACAGGAAAATGCCGTCGATATACCGTCGCTTGTTCCGGCGAAATTCCAGCAGGCTGAGACCGTGTCGATCAAGGTCCACAAACAGGGCGATAGCGCTCCCGACGGACTCAATCCGTCGCAGGCCGGCAACGGGCGGGGCAACGGCGCATCCGACTCTCCTAATTCTTGAGCCAACGCTCACGGGTCGGCGTGAGTCAGCGCAAGCAGAGCTGTCCGCTTCCGCGAGGACAGACATTCCTGCGTGTGATGGGCATCTCCGCTTTGGGTCATAAGCCGACATGTGCGCCGCAAAAAGCGATGTCCGCTTTGCCCCCATTAGCGACCGCGTAAGCGGATTTCCGCATGTGCGGCGCAAACGTCAAGTCTGCTTTGGGCCAAAAGCGGACCCATGCAGCGCAGCAAAAATGATCGCAATTCTATCACCGCATCGGCGCGGGCAAGTTAGCGTCGGCGGCATACTTAAGCCGAGCGCGTTGACGGCCTTGAGATTTATGACGAAGTTAAACTTTTCGGGTTGCTGGGACTGGCGTGTTGATGCTGATGTTCACCACCTCTGGCACGTCCATGCACCAATCGCGAATGACCCGGAGCCGCTCCAGATCCCAGTCCGGGTCTGCAATAAGGTTGATGGCTACGCAAAGGCCCAGCGAACGAGCAAATTCGAGTGCCTCGAAATTGCGACCAAGCGGAATGCGTTTGCGGAATTTTTGTAAACCTTCCTCGTCAATCGCCTCGATGCCCAGAAAGATTTGCGTAACGCCAAGCTTTCTCCAGAACTTGAACACCTCTTTGTTTTTGAGCAGCACGTCGCCGCGCGTCTCCAGATAATAGTTTTTGCGAATGTTCTTGCGGGCGATCGCCTCACCTATGGCGAACGCATGCCGTTCTTGAATGAACGCGACATCATCAACGATGAAAATGCCGTCCTCGGGAATTGAGGCGAGGTCCTCGACGATCCGTTCTGGACTGAGATGGCGATAGCTGCGGCCATAAAAAGTCCAGGCGCTGCAAAATGAACAATCCCAGGGGCACCCGCGCGAAAATTCGACTGACGCGCAGGGGTCCAGCACCCCGAGGAAATATTTGCGGCGGTTTCTCACAAGGTCGCGCGCGGGCCGGAGGTCGTCCAGGTGCTCCACGAACCGGGGTGGAGGACCGTTGCCGTTTGCCGTGACGGCGCCCGGCACTTTTGGAATCGCATTAACGTCGCTTGTCACAGCTTCGAGGAGCTCAACAATGCTCGCCTCGCCTTCACCTTTAAGCACGCAGTCGATGGCACCTTCGCCATGTTCCAAAATCGTCTCCGCGATGAAGGAAGCGCTGTGGCCACCAACGCAGATGAAGGAACGGGGCAAAACAATTTTCGTGGCGACGGCCAAATCGACAATCTCGGGCACGTTGGCCAGGTAGTTACAAGAAAAAGCGATAAAGTCAGGTCGCCATTCCGCGATCATGCGGTGATAGACGTCCGGGCTCTCAATTTGCAGGTCGATCAGCCGGACCGAGTGCTTACGGCGTCGTGCGGCCTCGGCCACTAGCTCGAGGCCCAACGGTTCAAGTCTCAAGAACACATTTGTATAGAGCAACGGCCCTGGGTGAACGAACAGCAGCTTCATAGGAACGACCCAGGATCGGTCCGGTGAACGGACGTTCCACGATCAGCGACACAATGCCGCTGTCCATCAAACTGAAGCCAACCGACGAGGTTCCTTGGGCTGAGTATTTTTAGCGCCTGTCCGCTATGGGTCGTTAGTGGACATAAAGGCCCATCACGCAGGCTCGATGTTGGTAAGCTGGGACAACTTTGATTTTTCAGCGATCACCCACTGCCGCGAGTGTGAAATAATTGCAAATATTAACTACGACTCCCAGCGATTCGTGCGCAGCTGCCGAAATCGTCGAACAGAGCGCTTTTCCAGATGGACCAAACCTTAGGCTCGAACGCTATCGACGTACCCGCAATCTCGGTAGGCGGTCTCGTTCAGCGCGGAACGCACGGACCACTCCGTCGGTTTCTACGTGCCTTTATTCATTTCTTTTCCTATCACCTTATCCTCAGCAGCAGGAGCATCCGGACGATCCGAGCAGCGCGCTTCCACCTGCGTGTTCGGCCGACAGTGTTCCACCCGAGCTTCTTTCTGAGCAGCGAATATTTCGCGGAATACCTCGACGGGCTCGACCTGAGCGGCAAGAGCGTGGCTGATATTGGCACCGGGTCCGGTATTCTCGCTCTCGCGGCAGCACGCGCCGGTGCCACTGAGGTCCTGGCACTTGACATCAATCCTATTGCCGCGCTTTCGGCGCTGGAGAATGCGCGCGCGCACGGCCTTGGCGACCGCGTGACCGTTGCCTGCATGAACCTTCTCGCTGCACTTCCGCCTCTGCCGCTCTTTGATGTAATCCTGTCGAGTCCTCCTAAGCACGCGGGCGAGCCCCGCGATCTAGCGGACCGGGGCTGGCACGCCGGCCCGCACTATCGGGACGTGGCAGCCCTGTTTGAGCAGGCTCGCGAGCGCCTCAAACCCGACGGCTGCCTCTATGTCATGCTCTCGTCGGATTCCGATCTCGACTTGCTTGGCCGGCTGATCAATAAGGCCGGCTTCCGCACCCGCCTCGCCTATGAGCGCTCCTTCTATATCGAGTCGATGATCCTCTACGAGCTACGTATTCGATAGCGCGTTGTTCCTCCAACGCCAATTGTATCGCGCGCGAACACGATTAAATAAATGCCAAATGTCCGTTTTGGGTCAGGAGCGGACAATGCAATAGGTCATGTCCGCTTTACCCCCGAAAGCGGACATGTGCGGTGCAGCTATAGATGTCCGTTATGGGCAAAAAGCGGACATCGCCGGTCCTAAAGAAATGTAAAAAACGGAGCCGGTCCCGTCTCCCGAGAGCGCGCCCCCAATCTCACCTGTCCCCACTAAAGCCGTCTTGGAGTACCTATAGATTTTCCGTAACCCCTCGAAGGAGGATGGCGCAGATTCCCCAGCCGCGTAGTTGAGTCGTTTGGCTTGGGTCATTAGGAGGTGCGTGGCATCTATCGCCTCATCCAAATCACTACACTTACAGCTATCAACGCTGAGTCGATGATCTCGATCATAGAGTTCTACCCAAAGGCTCGCTTCTTTGGGTGAATTGACGGATGGCATTTCGAGCAAGCGAAGCTCGAAAGCTCCAATTCTCGCAATGGCGGCCTGGCGTGAGCCGTCGTTGGGCTCGGACGTAAGAAAGAGGCTCGCGTAAGATTCTGTGACACGCGTAGCAACCATTTTTTTGTCTATCCGTGCTGAAGGCCGCTTTTGCGCCGGCAATAGTTCCGACCACCGGTCGATTACTAATGGCGAAAGCCCGCGCGAGTCTTGCGATAGCTCGCCAACTCATTGTTATTTTTTGTTAGCGACGTGAGCGCTCGATACCTTCGTATAGGTTTCCTCTCTTTTGGATTATTAGGCGCACATCACACAGATACTCGTTTTCGCCAAGCCAGATACAGACGATACAAAATGAAAGCGAGGCGACATTCGCCCGATACCAAGTGTATGTAGAACAGGTTTGCAAGATGAAACATCGGAACGATGCGAGACCAGCGTCGGGCCTGAAACTCAGAGGAGATCTCACATGCGCACTCTGTTCGGCATCGCGATAATCGCAGTCGCTCTTGTAATCACCACTTGGTCGGTCGAACCAACCGTCGGCAAAACCCCCACCGTTTCCGTTGACCCACTCG